>Ga0268262_10000945_pt1 | contig 37517 bp, 46 predicted proteins | sample TergutNc150P3_FD_190354 | JGI IMG/M metagenome (GOLD analysis project Ga0268262, IMG submission 190354) | Nasutitermes corniger P3 segment gut microbial community from laboratory colony in Florida, USA - Nc150 P3 (SPAdes) (version 2) | ecosystem: Host-associated > Arthropoda: Insects >...
AGGAGGGAAATGTAATATTGTTCGTTTTTTTACGATGAAGTGATTTGTCTATCTTAAGGAACTATATGTTAAATTTCTCACAAAGAACACGGAGGGGGAGAAGGACACGAAGGGGAAGAGGGATTTTTGTACGAGGGCTATTATTAATTATACCCAGTATTGGATCAAATATTATAATAAAAAATGAGTTTTAATTTAATACCACAGCGTTTCCACCCCGCCCAACTTATCAGCCCACGCTTCCCACGGCAGCTTGTAGTAATTCTTGCGGAACCACTCAAATTTCCGTGCGAGCAGGTTTCCAGACGCTGACGGCACTCCTATTTTGTTTTTTCTTACTGCCTGACGTAACTCTTATGAAAATGCAAATCCGAAATATGCGCATTGTGGATATTGTCTCTGGCCACAAGCCCGTATGTCCCAAAAGGATCAAAGATGGGTCCCCACCACACGTCAATCCACATCCGTCCGTTGCGCGTAACTGGCTCGAACCTGACCTCTATCGTGTCGGCAATAACACTAAATAACTTCCTTTCCTGACCGGGGATCAATATTGCGAAATAATTTTCCGTTATATTCATACTAATCTGGTTTCCGGCACCCGTCACGCCGCTCCAAGAGCGCGTTAAGTTGGCTACGTTATAAGTATACTCCGATTGCGTAATAGTCCAAATAACCGTGCCGGAAGGCCAGTTGACATACGACACCGAATTAACCGTAAAGACAAAAGCCGTATCGGTAAACCTGTCCACATACACGCCCGCCGCCACGGGGGACGTATTCGCAATCGGATCCGCAAATACGTTAACTGTTAAAAGTAGGAACAGCAAACCTAACACGATTTTTCTTTTCATCTCTCTCCTCCCAAAAAATAATTTCTTCATCTCTCTCCTCCCTCCTTAAATTAATTTATCATCACCACGTTGACGGCAAACTGCACGCCAGCCGGACTGACCGATGAGTTCGTTATATCTATCGTGGCGACCGCGGCGGTGTTATTGATCATCAGCCTTAACGTAGTGCTGTTTACCGTGACCAGGGCGATATGATTTACAAAAACACCCTCCCACATTCCGCTCGCGCTTACGGTCACAACCCTCTGCGACTGGTTGTTTAAAGTCGGGTAAATTTGGGGCATCGCCTGATAGAAATCACCTATTGGGACGCTGGCGAAAGTCGCGGTATTACTTATCTCATTCGCAAAAATCGGCGTTGTTGGGCTTAATGTAAACGATAGGTAATTGTTGTTTGCGTCTGAAATTTTAAACGTCACCTGATACATGTTGGCTTTATTTGTGAGCGGGTTTATTAAAACCCAATTCGTGCCGTTAAACATAAAAAAATGTACGCCGTTTCCCATAACCCCGACTGCGGCAGCGGTATTTGACCTATAATCAATTATCGCGGCTGCCCCCGTTGAGTTTACGTCCAATGTCGGATTTGCCGCGCTGTTCGTATAGTCAAATTTAATGCCGACGACCGCCCCGGCACTGCGTACGAATCCGGCCAACGCGCCTACTTTAGCAGCCGTAGCCGCGACGGTGGAGCAGGTTCCGTAGGCCAACCCCGCGTCCAAGTAGGGGTTCAAAAGAATCCAATTTGTACCATCGAACAAGAAGAAGTGAATTCTGCCACTTCTTAAAACCCCCGGCGTTGATACCGCCACGCCTGTCCTATAATCAAAAATCGGAGCCGCTCCGGTTGCATTAACATTTAACGTCGGATTTGCATTAGTATTGGTATTACTGAATTTAATCCCCACAACCGACCCCGTATGGCGGACAAAACCAGCTAGTGTGCCGACCTTAGCTGCCGTAGAGGCTGCGGTAGAACAAGTCCCATAACCCAACCCAACATCTGATGCCACTAAATCCGCAGTATCCGTTACCTGCCCCTGTTCGTTATGCGCGAATTTTTTGGCGGCTGGTGTCGATATGGGTGTTCTGGGGGGTATTTTGTCCACCTTGTTTACAAGCGCGGCGTGTACCGCGCCGGAGCTGATCGGGTTGTTGCTGTTCTGCGTCGGCGCGATTTCGATGGGCTTGGACGTTCCAAATGTCCCGGGTGTCGCGCCGCCAACTAACATTTTTCCCGCGTCCTGCGCGGTCGTCTGCGCCTGATAATCGGATGCGTTAATAATAACGTGGTTTCCCCACGTTATGTTCCCGAGCGTGTCTATGGACGTTACGTACCATTCTACTTTTTGATTATTCAGGGTTTCATCGTTATTTACGTTCGCCCAGTCGTTTAATTTGGGCGTCATCCAGCCCATCGCTACCGCCTGATGGACCGTTAACGGCAGGCTTGCGTGGTTAGAAACGGCTCCTATTAACGTCGGTTCGGTAGATGATATTGGAGCTATTGACAACGTTTCAACCGTTATTGTCGCGCTGTCTTGTCCCCTGCATGCGCCGATTGTCCCGTTCGCATCGCCAATTAACGTCTTGTTTGCAAAAAAAACGGTTGACAGATCAAACAGGTTTTTGGCCACGGGCGTGGTTCCGCCAATCACCCTCGTCAGCAACGCGCCGGATAAGGTTAGGGCTTGCACGCCGTAAAGTATGTTGCTTAAGTCGGCGGCTTTTTGGTCGGCGTAATTTCTGGCGGCGTTTAACGCGTCGGTATCACCCTGCGTCCTTGCCCGTATCTCGCTTGCGATATCCGTTCTTATGTCCGCATGGGAGCCGTTATCCGTGTTATGCGCAACTAGAGCATTGACCACCGACCTGATTTTTCCCCATATAGATTGCAAAACGGCTCCAAGATAGCCGGATACACCGGGGGTACTTGTGTCCGTGTCGTTATTTGCCGCTCCCGTTAGTTGCACATGATGCGCCGCCGCGTTTGTATCGTGCGCGGTTATGGCGGCGTTCCTGTCCGTAATTTCCTGGCTTATCGCATCCGTTATTTGCCGTTCACGCGTCCGCGCCTCGTTTTCCACCGCCTCCTGACGCGCCGCAATTTCCTCTTCTATCCCCTCATGCGCCGACTCCACCCCGTCCTCAAGATGGTTCATTAACGCGGGGGAAAACGGCGTTCCCGGCTCGGCTACCGATGTCGGAGCGTTTTCCAAAACGACGTACCCGCTCGTTTCCCGCGATTTTTTAAACCTGTTCAGGTCGGTGCCCTTGCGGGCCTTCCATGCCGTTTTTTCGTATTTCCTGCGCATGGGGATATTATATTACGCGCCGAGGACGGCCAGCCTAACAGGGATAAAAGCGCAAATCTTGACCGGTAACGGCGTCGGGGGTATAATAAAAAAACCGTGACAGGGGGTTAAAATGAAAAAGTTTATTTTCGCGCTGGTGACGGCGATTCTGGTTTTTTCGTGCGACAATGGGGACGTGGAAACAAATCCTTTTATTGGCACATGGGAGAACCAAAATGGGCAACGCCTTGTTTTTACAAATAACTACGTGACAAGCTTTTACCCCAACGGTGAAGTATTTTGGAAAGGAACGTACACTTACGATGATACCCAGATGACAATAACATTTGACTATAAAGTGCCGGACATGGAGGGTTGGGGCAACGGGTTTACCCAACGGTATGTTATTGACGGTAATTCCCTGTCTCTTTACAATCCCGCCCTTACAGTATATACGAAAATTACTTAATAGATTAATTTTTTATCATTACAAAAGACCTAGTTGGATCATTTCCGTCAATCATTTTGTGTACTTCGTACTGCGTATTGGTAGACGCTGGCAATCCGTGAAGCCTGACCGTCCTGTTGTTTGTTCCTACGGCAAATGTTAACGTATATGATTGGTTTCCACCTGGGGAGCTTGAGTTAATCCGTATGGTTTTATTGTTTACGGACGTTATTTCAATGTGCGGGCTGGTCATGTAACCGGAAAAAACAAAGGTTATTGATTTAATGATTTCTTGTATGTAGCCCCCGCCAGAAGAAAAATAATATGTTCCTGATGTCGGGTAAACTGTAAATTGAGCAATATTTGAAGGGTAGCCCAACGTGTTTCTAACATTGACCATAAACGTGTTTATCGCGGACGCATTATTGGGATTGGCGAGGTTGAATGGCGGGGTTTGGCTGGACGGCAACACCTTTAATACGCCGCTGTCTATGTCACCGCTAAAGCTGGAATTTCCGGATATTTGTATCGCGTCGGCGTCTATTCCCGTGAAATGGCCTTTAAATACGGTAATGTCTTCAAAAATCGCCTTAATCATTTTCGTAAAACCATCCGATCTGATATAAAAGAGCGGTTCCTGCGTTACGGGGTCGGTTGCCTCGCTTTGAATGATTCCGCCCCTTTTCAAGAGCATAAAAACAGTTTCAAATTCTTCAATGAAGGCCTTCAGGGCTATCAGCCGCTTTGCTATGAGGCCGCCGAACCATTCCGTATCATTGACCAATTCCGGCACGTCCAAGCCGTCTTTAAAACAGCGGGTGTAAAGATCCGCGTGATCGCCCATAGCGCGGTACTCCCATGCTACGCCGCCCCATTGGAATACGCTTCCCGCCAGCCTGCCGCCAGTCGCCGCGACCGCGAGCACGTAATCACCCTGCCGCGCGGAAACCTGCCCGGTGGTTGGACCTTTAATTATTGTCACGGCGGCGGCATTTGCTGACAGCGCGTTTACCGTCCCTAGATAACGCGGTGCCGAATTATTAATATTTTTGGTGATGGAAAGCACGGCGGTATACGTCGCGCCCTGGTATGCGGCACGGACGGTGATGTTGTTTTTGTCGCCAAGAACGGCGTTGGCGCCCACCGTTATAACGCCGTTTGAATTTATTGATATTCCGGACGGCGCTCCGACCAGGGAAAAATTAACGCCGGTTAAAAGTGAATTCCACTTGAATAACCTCGCCTGTGGGGCGGGCGTTATGGGCAGGAGCCCCGCGAGAAGATTGCCGTTTCCGTCCGTATCAAGCTCCACGTTCTGCGGGGAGAGCGACAGCCAAATTGGCGTAACGTCGTCATCGCCGCGTTCCGCCCTAATCCTCACCGGCAGGCCCCATTCCCCGCCTTCGACCGACTCCGCGACTTTGGCTGACTGCCAAACCGAGCGGTACGTTTGCACGTGATGCCAGCCGTTACCTTGCCCGTCGCCCGTAGGCCTGTCCGGTTCGGCTTCAGCGTCATTGTAGGTGGCGAAGGAGCGCCAGCGGTCGGGGTTCACGGCGCCGGAATCGACCGCGCCGGAAACCGGGGTGATCCTGTTCACGAAATCGGGCAGCACGAACCCCTCCCGATCCACGCCGAAAATCTCCGGGCTGTATTCCACGCAGGTGAGAACCGCCGTGAGGTTCTGCCCCGGCTGAATGTCCGTGATAATCAGATCAAGGGTCTCATACCCCCTTACGCCGAACGCGTAAACGTCACCGGCTTTTGGCGCGTTGGCCTCCTCAAGCGGCTCGGTAAACAAGACGGCGTTCCGAGGCTCATAGTACACATTGTCATCAACGTCAACCACTCGTAAATCGCCCACGAGCGGATCGTAGGGATCGCCGCCATCGCTTGGGTGGTATGCGATGGATTTTTCACGGCGTTCCCCCGAACTGAATATTACGTCCTTGAGGATTATGGTCCCGTCTGACAGCCGTATCCGCACCGCGTGCTGTTTTCCCTCGGTCATGACTATGGGCTCGTCGGTGTCCACGCCTACGCATACGCCGTCCGCCCAAATGACGCCCTTGATCCTGCCCTGGGTCGATCCCGCGAGGGCTACGTCCCCGGCGTACCGTATCCAGTCGCCCTTGTTGCACACAAGGTATTCGATGTCCGCCTCAATCACATGAACGAAGGGGCGGTTTTTAAGGCACGCGTAATCGTACATTCCGATGCGCCGCGCCTGTTTTGAATTCGTGACCCCCCATAGGTCGGCGGTTTGGACCGTATCCGGAGGCTCACCGGCAGACTGGTTACCATTGGGGGTGTTGTACACCTTCGATTCGTTTTGCGCGTAACCCGCGTCCTTATCGATGAACCGCAGGGAAATCGCATCGGGAATGTCCGCGCTGAACATGGTGACGCTGTAGGAAATCGTGTTTTTCGGGGTGAACAACTGCACGCAGGAAGTCCGCTCGATGTCCTGCACCACCGCGATCTTCGAATCGATCCGCAGTATGTCGGCGCGGGCGGTGCTTCCGATCATGCGCATGATCTCCGCTATGGTGACGGACTCCGACAAATAGGCGTTACACGAATATTTATAATCGCCGTCCTCGTCTTTTTGCTCGCACCATTCATAAAACTTCTCAAGCGACGGCCAGTCTATGTCGCCGTCGTCAACGGTCTGTTGCGCGGCCCTGCCCCGCAGGGCGTAAAGCAGCGCGGACGCGGGGTTGCGCGTTTCGGCGGAGTTGAGCCAGTATGACGCGCCGGAGCCGCCGCCGGAATAAACCGGGGCTTTGGCAGTGGCCACGTAATTGAAACCGTCGAGCATCCCGTTCACCCGGCTGGTCGCCAGCACCCGCAGGGCGATAACGGTCAAATCTTTCTGACGCTCGGCGCGGATAGGGCGCACGACGTTTCCGTCCTTGTCCCTGGATTTTATGGACCTTACAGATCCGACGTACACCTGATCGATGATTTTACCGTCAGTCGAATCTGCCGTTACGCGCTCTATTTTAACCGTATACTTGCCGATGAGAAGGCCGGATTTTGTTACCTTGCAACGCTTTGTTTTCAGTTCCGACCCCGAGACGGTATTGCTCCCGTTGTTAAAATATCCGAGGAGCGCGTATGCGGAATCCGCCGCGCCATAAGGTTTGTACGAAGCCCTCACCTCGACCGACGCGGATACTACGTTGCCGTTATTGCCATATTTGCCGAGACCGTTGTAAAAGAAAATGTCCACGTCAACCGCGTCGGTGTTGTCCGGGGTGTGGCGGATAAGTTCGCCAGGTATCTTATTGCCGTCCGCATCTTCAATGCGGTTTTGCAGGGGCGCGTTTACCGCGTCCTCGTGGACGCAGTGCGGATAGAGAACCGACGCTTCGCCGTTCTGAAGCACTTCCAGCCTGATGTTGGGATCCGCGCCGGAAAGAATCGCGTTTATGTCTTTTGTCTGGGACAGATCTTGCAATTCGGTATCGCCGAGCTTGAAGCTGTTTTTGTCGATCACGCAGTCCTTGTATCCGCCGCAAAATAACTGCGTGTAATACTGCCTGCCGTCGATGATCTGCGTGTGCGGGTTGGCGGCGAGGTCAGGGTATATACGGTGGCGCCCGAACAGCACGGGAATTCTGCCGCTTTGCCGCATCTGGTTTTTGCCGCCGCGGATTGAAGGATCCTGCTCCGGTTTTTCCCGGTCATTTAGCGACGGTATGTTTACGTTCATCAGCACCGTGCCGCCGAGGGCCATGGAAAGGCCTGCGCCGATGAGCGCGGAGCTTAAAAACCCCCCTACGCCCGGTATAAGAAAAGATAACGCGCCCAAAGCTACAAGCCCCCAACCGCCGACTTTCATTCCACCGCCTGCGTCATGCGTGCTGCCATACGGCACGAACTTGACCGTGAGCGTGTCGCCGTCGTTGGCCGCCATTGAAAAATCCTTGACGATTTCCCCGTTGCGGCACACCCGCGCCTGTGTTAGGGGAAACCCCGTGTTCAAATCCTTTATTATTTCCGCTATGGCCTTGGGGCTTGCGGTGACTTTTACGCGCGTCCGCCTGAACGGGTGGAGTTCCGCGACGACTTTAACCGACATGGTAATACCCCTCTATGCGCCCGCGCAGGGCCGGATGAGTTTCTCTCTGGCATATTGATCCCGTTTTTATTCCGGTGTGCAGTATGTAACCGCCCCCCGCGGTTACGCCGACATGGGCGGCCACGCCGTGTTCGGTAATGACCACGACCGCTTTCTCCTGCGGCGCCGTTATTTTTTGCCCGGCGAGCACAGGAAGATTTTCTTTAAACAATCTGGCCGTCTCCTTCACGTTCAGCGCGTCCTTGTAATCGTCAGATAACGCGGGCAATTCAACCCCGTACTCGTTACGCAAAACCAGACGCACGAGGCCGTAACAGTCGCAGCCTTCCATGGTTCTGCCATTTGAAACGAAGGGGATCCCAATGTATTTTTTTACCCATTCGTACATCAGAAAAACATCCCCTCAAAATCTTCGGGCGAGTAGGTGCCCCTTGGGAACTTTCGGTCCAAAAGATAAAAGTCGTACACTTCGCCCTCGATTGTCTCCTTGCTCGCGCGCACGTTGCGCATGCGGTACTTGAGCGGCCCGCGCTCGTACACGTCCGGCGCGTCAGCCATGATGACGCAGACCGTGGCGGACACGTCCTGCCCCACGGCCTGTTTTATCGCTTGGAAAATCACCGTATCCGTATTGTCTATGGCCAGACGGCACGGGCGCGGCGCGTTATCCGTCTGCTCCGGAAGAATTATGTCAAAACCCGCCGCGGAATATTCGTTCCCGCGTGACGTGACATTCTGGTTGTTATTTACGAAGCGCAGTACCGCGCCCCCCGAAGTTTCAATCGTCAAAAGATGAAGAAATACTTTTTCGGTTTCCGGCGCGAGTACCGCTTCCGTGGCTTCCGGGGATAAATGTTTCACAGGCGCTCCAGAGGCATGGCGACCTCCCAGAGCCCGTCAAGGGCGGTTGCGGAATATGCGCCGGTGAAGCGGAACTCCGCCGTTTCAAGCGTAACGGGATCCGTAAAGTTGAAACGCAGTACCCCGTCCGCGATGGTGGCGTGGTAAAAATGTTTAAAGATTATGAACTGCTCCGCGCTTAATACCTGTTTGCCTGAAAATGTTTTGGCGCTCGCGGTATAGCGCCTTCGGGCCTTTTTCGGCCCCGCGTCCATGGCGGTCCTGATGACGTTGTCCTGCGGCTGCATGGAAAGCCCCGCAAGCAGAAGGGTCGCGGGCAGTGAATCCGGCCAATATATGTCGGCCATTTACACCCCCTGCGCCCGCACGCCGAAACGCCCCATGGCGCGGTCGGCCTTCCCGGACGCGATATGCCTGTTGATAGCGTCGCCGATGGTGACGTCGATCCGCATGCCGCCGTCGGTGGTTTCGGTTTCTTCCCTGCGCACCTCGGCGCCGGAATTGTTGATAATGTTTACCGTCACGTTCGCGCCGCCCCCGGCCGTTTTAACGCCGAGGTCTCCGTCCGGCATCCGCGCCAGCGGCATCACGGCTTCCGGCCCCGCTTCGCCCATAAGCCCAAGGCCGCCGCCGTGCGCGAAATATGTGGGCGAGCTGACGATTTGGTTCGTGAACATGCCACCCGCGGCGAACATACGCGCCTGGCCGCGTTCGTCAAAGACCCCGCCCTGGGCGTGTTTGCTTGCCCCGTCCACGTAGCCGGAAATGATGGCGCTCGATCCTGCGGCGGCGATGAAGCCGAGGCCCAACGGCCACTGCCCGTTCGCGATCAGTTGCAGTCCGGCCTGCAGGAACATCATCGGGAGCTGTTTTAAAATCTGTTGGGCCATGGCGGCCAACGCCCTGCCCATTGAATCCATTGCGTCCTCCCCTTCGCCGAGGGCGCGTCCGAATTCTTCAAAACCCGAAAGCGCCGCGGAGGCGGAAAGCTCAAGGAGTTGCGCGGTCAGATCGCTCAATATGACCGAAGCCTGATCCGCGAATATCCCGAGATCCATAATTCCGCGCAGGAGCCCGTCGGAAAGCTCCTCCTGCCAATTTTTGACCGCCTCCCGAGCCTCCTCAAGTTCTGTTTTTTCAATTTTAATTTTAAACTGCTGTTCCGTTTCTTCGCGCATCGCGGCGAAACGCTTCCGTATGGCCTCTATTTCCTCCTCGGAATTCGCCGCCGCGATAACGCGCTGTTTTTCAAGGGTGTTGATGGCCTCCAGCGCCTCTTGCAGTTCGTGTTTTATATCGTCAATTTTAGTCTTGGAAAGCTCCCTCCGCATCCGGTCTTCCTCACCCGCGATCCGTTTGATTGCGTCGCCCCTTTGCGCGTCGTAGTAGGCGTTTATCTGGTCGATGGTCTCTTTGTTGCCGGTGCGTATGTAGTTGTTCCACGCGTCCTCGAGTTTTTTCTTCCGCTCGTATTCAATGACGGCGAAGGGGTCGCCTGACCGTTCCGCCTGAAATTTTTCATAGAACGCGGCCCAAGATTTTTTCCATTCGGCGGCCACGCGGTTAATGTCCTCGCCCTTGTTTTGGAGCCTTTGAAGCTCCTCGTTCAGGCCGCGGACGATCGCCTGTAATTTTGTGCGGTCGCTTTCACTTAGGTTGCTTCCTGACAGGTACCCGTTGGCGGTCGCGAGCTGCTCGTTGATCTGTTTGATTTTCGCTTCCTGGGTGCTGCCGAACATTTTTTCTATCCAGCCGATCCGGTTATTGTCAACGCCGGCGCCCGCCTCCCGTCTGAATTCGGAATAACCCCGCCGGAGCGCGTCCAATTCCGCCGTGGCAGCCTCCAGCAAATCCTTTTGCCTTCCGATAAGTGTTTCCAGCTTTTTTATGTCTTCAGTATTGTTAACAAAGTGATCTTGTCCGTATTCGCGGTAACGGTCATTCAACCGGTCTATCTCTTCCTGATTTTCCCGTATGGCGTTATTTAGCCCGGTTACGGTTTGTTCCGCAGCTCTCATCTTTCTGGCGATATCTTCATGGCCCATGCCGCTAAATGAGTTTGCGTATTCCCTGACTGCCGCCGCCGCGTCGAGCAAGGCGTTTGATTTTTTCCTTAACGCCAGGTTAAAATCCTCGGATTCTTTCGCGGCGGCCTGGGCTTTTGACGAATAGACCGCGTACCCCGCCGCCATCGCCGCCACGGCGACGGTTGAGGCCAGAACCACGGGGTTTAAAGCCCCGATGGCGAAATTCAATTTCATCTGGGCGGCGAAGGCGATTGTCGCCTTGACGGCCATCGCCCCCAAATATCCCGTAATCGCGACTAACGCGCCCGTCAACAGGCCCTTTAATATCGGGCTTTTATTTATGGCGTTCGTAAGATCGGTCAGCGTTCCGGTGACGCCCGTGGCCGCCGGCAGCAGCATCTCGCCGAAGGAGGCAGCCAACGAGCTGACCGCCTCCTTCAGTCCTTCCTGCATAGCGGCGAGGCTTTGCGAGGCGAGCTCCATTCCGCCGAAATACCGCCCCCCCGCGGCCGTGAGATCGTCCAGCGCGGCGGAAAAATCCTTAAAGCTGATTTTCCCCTCGCCGGACATTTTCACGACCTCGTCCGTGGTTACGCCGAAGTTTTTCGCGAGCGCGTCCAGTATCGGCACGCCCTGGTGCAAATAGGTGTTGAGGACCTGCATGTCGGCCTTGCCTTTGGCCGCCGCCTGGCTGAACGCGTTAACGTAGCTCGTCATTTTTTGGGAGTTGCCCTGCGACAGGTCGCCGAATTTGGTTAGTTGGGCCTGCAAATCCTGCAGGGGGACTTTCGCCGAAATAAGCACGTTGGTCGCCTGCGTGAGGGTGCCCATGTCGAACGGCGTCACGTCGTTGAACTTTTTTATCTCGTTGAAAAGCCCGGCGCCGGCTTCCATGTCGCCCAACAAAACGCCGAACTGGTTTTTCATGGTTTGGAAATTGTCGGCGGCGGAAAGCGCGAAAACCCCGAGGTCTTTTATCATGTCCAGCGCTTTGGCCAGCGCGGCCACCTCCGCGAGGCTGCCGAGCGCCTTCCCGAGATCGTTAACCCCCAGCGCCGAATTTTTCGCGGAGCCGCCGACGTTATCCATGCTGTCGCCCAGTTTGTCGGTTTCCCCCGCCGCGTGGCCGATGCTCCCTTCGAGTTTTTTGAAATTTTCTATGGCTTGCGCGACTTCCGCTTCAACCAGAACCCGCAGTTCGTCCCTTACCTGCATTTTTTTCCCGATCTTTTTCTTTTAATAAATCAAACTCGGTATCAAAAAGTTCAACCAGTTCCACCAGGGCCGCCGGCTCTTCGGCCCACGCGCCCCCGTGCGGCCATCCGTAGCGTTTTATTTTCGCCCACAGGTTGTACGCCGCATAAAATTTTTGGGTGAGGTATTTTTTTACCTCACCCCGTTTTATGACCCTGTCGCGCAGGAGGATTTTTTCCCGCGCGAACTCGCGCCTTAACTCCCGCTCGTGCCATCCGCCCCAGACGAGTTGGAAGCCGGTTCTAAGATTTTTTTTTGCGCCTCGGTCAGATGGTCCGCGCACACTTCGGTGCAGATAACGTCAACCAAAACGTTCATGCCGAGAAAACTCGCTTCGGCGAGCTCCTCCCCCCTGCGGATTGTTTTTTCCCCGCCGTTTTCGTCAACGACGGTTAAGTTGCGGATTTCGCCGGCGTTGCGCCGCAGAATGCGGGAGGTGTTAAAACGGAACCTCGCGGCGTTTTCCACTTTGGTTCCCCGCCCCATCCCCTCCACCCAGGAAATCTCGCCGCGCTCCTCCGCCGTGGGACGGATTATCTCCACGGAAAGCCGCTCGCCCTCCGGCAGGCTAAGGTTGCCGTTAACGTCGGGATAAAAAGTGTATGTTTTGTTGGCCGTAAATTTCATCGCCCCGCCCCCTAATCGTCGTCATCAAGCGGATCGCCTGAAGGCTCTTCAGCGTCCTCCGGCTCGGCGGCGATTTCGTCTTCCGGAACCGTGCGGTAGTACATTCCGGGACCGCTCTGGCCGTCCACTTTATAGTTAAAGTTGAACGGGCACGAGCCGTCGATTGGCTTGTCCATCTGGAACGATTCCACGATGACCGGGAAATATTCCCACGCCTCCACTTCGCCCGCGGTGACGGTTTCCCTGCGCGACAGCATGAAGTGGTGCACGTCCGTTTTGGAAGGCAGCCTTGTGACGTAGCCGCCGCCGTCAACCACGACGGCGTTGAACTCGTTGACGAGCTCGCGCTGCTCTTCGCTGTCCACGTCAACCAGCCCGTTGATTGAGCCGCTGCGCTCCTTGAACGCGGACGGCACGTATGAACGCGCCCCCCTCTCCACGTCGATCTGCGTGGTCACGTCAATCGCCTGGCCCTGCGCCCCCGCCGACACGTCCGTGGTGAACGACAGCTTCTTGAGCGTCATGGGGATGAGCGCGTCCCCCTGGGCAAGCGGTTGGCCCCGTAAGGCGTAATAAAAATCGCCCGCCTTGAGCGCCTCGCCCCGTTCAATATCCGGGTCTTTGCCCGGTATCCCGCCGCCGTCAGCGGCGCGGCTCTTTATTTTGTACCAGCCGCTTTTGGGCACTGTTATATCCCGACCGCCCGTTACGGCGGTTTCAAATTTCACCCCGTACAGAAACCCTTCTTTTCCCGATGGTCTCATGATTCCTCCCTTGGGCCGTCATTCTGACTTGGCCCGATTATATGAGCCGGATACGCGACCGAAACTTCCCACAGTTCGGCGTATTTTACCGGCATTGATGATCTCTCCTCTTCAGGATACTCGAAGCGCCCGGGCGTAAGCCGTTTCCAGCACGCTTCGAGGTAATGGACTTTGTCCGCCTTTACGGCGAGCCGCATCGGCGCGTCATTGAGTGACGTGATTTTGCGTAACGCGAGGATCGTGTCCGTGACCCAGCGGACATGGGTGCCGTAACTTGCAAACTCCGCGTTGAAAATAATTTTTTCCCATCCCGATTTTCCGGCGTCCGGATTCCTGCCGTCTATGCCGGCGGGCTCGATTCCCGCCAGATGCAGTTCAACCCGCGGACGGTTAGCCGACGCGGTTTGCGGCGCGACGACCGCTTCCAGCCCAAGTTTGCGTATGCCGCCCAGCAGGGCGTCAATAATTTTTTCCATGATGTTTATTTTCCCCCGAGCGCGTTCATCACGCCGTCCCGCGCCAGCTTCATAAGATACGCCTCGTCTTTTTCGTCAATAAACAAGAACGGACGCGCAGGAATTTTGACCGACTTCGATATGATGAACAGCGCGAATTCCTTGCCGCCCTTTCCGGTTTTTCCGCTCTTGAGCGCCCTGCCTTTTTTGTAGGCGAAGAAAACCCGCCCCGCCCTGAAAAAACCGTAATCCCCTTCCATCGCCTTGATAAGTTTGCCCGGCGTGGACGCCCCGTAAGAGCGCATCAACGTTCTTGTTTCGGCGCTTGCCGGAATGAAAAGCGCGTTCGCGTTCTTGGGCGTTATCGTACCGCCTTCCTGCTGGATTCTCGCATACGCCAGGTTGGTGGAAGCGTCCGCCCACAAATCGCCTGAATGCGGAGCGATGCTTTTTGTCAGCTCTCCTCGGTCGCGTAACGTCTGGCCTCCCTGCTTGACCTCCTGAGTCAGCGGCGCGTTGGCAGGGGCGATCCCCGCGTTGATTTTCCTGTTCGCGCTGCTTTGCAGGTACATCGCCGCGTTGCGCATAACGGGCGCCAGCCCCGCGCCGAGACGCTTCGCGTAATCGGGCGGGCGGTGAACAACCTTAACCCCCATACGAAGGCGGCTCCGTCGCTATGACTGCGCCACCGGCAGGGCCGGGACCGTCGCTGTGTTTGGTGGCTATGTTGCCAAAATACGTTTCAATCAGATCGGCCGCGTCCTCTTCCTTGGCTTTGGCGCGGCTCTCGATGCCCAGGTATGAAAACAGTTCGTATACGGCGCGTTTTAAAACGATTTCTTTAATCACGTCGTTGTTTTCGTCATATTCATTGTTAGTTGATTTCACCTTGCCGTACGTCCAGATCACCGCCTTGCGGATGGCGCGTTCCGCCACTTCCTCGTCGTCGAATGACGCGGTGGCGTAATCCTGCGCGGTCAGTTCTTTTTTTAGGTCAGCTGTCGTTATAATCGTTTCCGGCATTTTCAACTCCGTAAAAAAAATAACCGCCGGGCGGCTGACCCGGCGGCGTAAAACTAAGCCGAGAATCTCGCGATCGCGATTCCCTTGCGGTTGATCAGCGGGAAGGGCTTGCTCTTGACGAACAAATCTTCGCCGCGCTGGTCCGTGCGCACTTTGGTGAAGGCGTAGAACGGGACCGCCTGGTTCATCACCACGTCATCCAGCTTCAGGTACGGCATCTTCTGCCCCGCGTTTTTTGCGCGCGCCATAAGCTCCAGCGGCTCGACCATAGACTTCTTGGCCTGTACGCCGTGTTCGTCGATGTCGAACCACGTGTCGTTGTCCAAAAGGATTTCGAACCCCGCGACGCTGATTTTGCCCGGACCCGGAACCACGATGTACTGGTGCTGGACCGCCGCCGCGTTGTTAATCGCGGTGAACACGTCCGTGGCGGCGACGAACTCAATCGGGCCGCCGATCCCGTTGTCTCTTATCGCGGTGGTCAGCCTGTTCAGAACCTCGATGGCCTTGGCAATGGTCAGGCCGGAAAGCGCTTCGGAAAGGTTTATTCCCTGAATGTCTCCGTACTCAACCTCGTAGCGGCTCATTTTGGTTCCGGCCTGCATCATGTAGTCGATGGTCCCGCGGTGCGCCTGCGCGCATAACGCGCGGGTCGTCGCCCTGACAACGCGCAGGTGCCCGGCGATCCTCTCGTCGATCATCTGCTGTTTGCCCTGGTCGTTGGCGCGTTCGTAATCGTCAACCTCGACCGCCGAGAAGACGTCGTCTATCTCGATGGGCATGGGTTCGATTACTTTTATGGACGATCCGGTTTCCGGCCGCACGCCAAGGCCCCCGCGCTTGATCACGGGCACGTTGCCGTATTCCTGCTCAAGCTCCTGCACCGTGATGTGCGTGGAATTCTTGAGCGGCCTGTTCGTGAAATAATTCATCGCGTTTGATTCTTCGGGGGCGTTGGCGGCGATGATGCGCTCAACGTCCTGCGGTTTGATAAGCATCGGCATGGTTTACCTCTTGTCGATTTTCGCCCAGGGCTGAACCGGCCAGATTCCCGCCTTGCGAAGCTTCGCCGCCATCGCGGCGGTTGGGGCGGCGGGGTTGGCCCCGCTGGAATCCAGCAGCCGTCCCTGCACCGCCATGCCGTGCCACATCACGAGCACCTCGGCGTTTTCGCCGTCCGAATCTTCGGTTAACACCGCGATCGGATCGTCGCTCGCGCCCGCCGCGAGCAGTTTGTCCGAAATGTCCGCTTTCAAAATTGTCCCGGCCTTGTACTTCCTGGTCTTGTCAGCCAGGAGGCCGGTGTCGATGATCGCCGGATGACCGGGGTGCACGACCCCGGAGTTATTTTTCGCCGGCTTGTTCTTGTAATTTACCATCAGGTAACCTCCTACATTTTTTTCGCGGCGGCGGTCCAATCGACCGGCTTCCCGCCGTCGGCGTTGTCGCCGTAATTTGTTCCCGACGCGCCCGGCTTCACCGGCTGCGGCCAACCGCGGAGGATGTCCGCCAGGAGCCACAGCGCGTCCCGTTTTTCGGTTTTCCCGTTGTCGGAAAAATCGAAGGTTCCCAAAACCTCGACCTGCGCGGCCAGCGCGTTCGCCTTCGCCGCTACTCCCGCCGGAAGTTTGTCCGCCGCGTCGCGCGCGAAACCTTCAAGCCGCTCGCGTTTCCGCTGGGCTTTAATTTCACCTAACTGCTTCTGCATGTCGGCGAAATTGGCGTCGCCCGCCGCGTTGCCGGGCGCGGCGTCCGCGGGCGGCGTGCCCTCCTGCGGGGCTTCCGGTTTTGTTTCGGCGGGCGCCGTCTTGGCGCCCTGTTCCTGCAAGGCTTTGTTCCGCGCCTCAAGTTCCGCGATTTTCGCGTCCTTTTCGGCCAGGGCCTTTTTTTCCTCATCCGTCATCATAGAATCGTTGTCCTCCCTCTCCGGAATCGCACCGGAAAATTTAAATTTATCTTTTCCGGCGCCATCGCCGAAATCAATGCTCACCTGCGCGAGTTCCGCCAACCCCGGAATCTTCGGGGGTACCGCCCCCAGGATCGCGAGATGGTGCAGAACACGCTTGCCGTCAGATTCCCTGCGCGGCATCGAGATTGACCATCCGTCATAAGCCCCGTCCTCGTAAAGCTTGTCGGCCGCCTCGCCGAACATGACGGGTCCGACCAACGCGCCCCCGTCCTTGGAAGGCCAGCAGTCCAGCACATCTCCGAATTTCGGGGCGCGGTCGGTCACGTCATGGCCGATAACCACGGGGCGCTTGCCCGCGATGGTTTCCGCCATCTCCGCGATGTCCCGTTTGGTGATCTCGCTGCCGTCCAAGCCCCATTTGCCCACGCGGGCGAGCTCCAGCATCCTGATTTTACGCGCCATTATTTACTCGCCCCCTGATAGATCGCTATCCCCGCCAGCGCGGCGCTCAAGATCGACAATGAGAGCGTTGAGAATTTCCATTTTTTTAATGACGCCCTGTATGCCGCCGCCTGCTCGTCCACAAGCGCCGACAGCTGATTTAATAAGGCCTCTTTCCTCTTCGTGGATCCTTCTTTCTCGTTCATTAACCGCTCTCTCTCCAGCATTAATAGCTCTCTCTCGTTCATGGTCTGATCTTTCTCTTGCGATTTCCGCTCTAAGCTCTCCAACTGTTGCCGCAAGTTTTCGATTTGTATGTTCAAGCTCAAGAGATCTGACAGGATTTCCTCCCCCAGCGAGGAAGCCGGCTGCGCCCCCAGATATGAAGACGACAATAACGAGAATAATAACAAAACAGAAATTGCCTTTTTCATCCACCGTTTACCTCCCGTTTATTTGATAATGCGGAGCGTCCCAACCTATTCCAAAACTGTTCAGCGGCTTCCACGTGCCGCCCCACTCGAGGCCCGATTCCTGGCCGAGCCGCCCGAACGTTAGCCACAATTCGGCGTTATCGGCGCTGATGAGCCATGGAATTTTGCCGCCAATAATCGGCACTATGTCGGCGGCGAGGCCGTCCTGGTGCATCGAGTGGCGCGTCTGCGTGATCACGCGCTTAGCCTCGTCGGCGCCGATAAGGTACAGCCCGGCGATTTTCCGAAGGCGGTTGATTTCTTCAAGCCCCTCACGCCCCTGCGCGTAATATGCGTCCTGCGTTTCCTGGGTGCGCAAAGTTTCAAGTATGCAGAAATTCAAGCCGTGTTTGTCAAGCGCGTCCAGGAAAGTTTCAAATAACGGACGCGCTTCCGGTTTTAACAATTGGATTTTATTGTTCATGCGTTCATTCTCCCACAACGGCGGCGCGTCCAGCCGTATCTGGGAACAGACCCGGCTGGTTCTTGCGCTCGTTATGCGCTTGTTCGATCCGTTTGCAGGCGGCGTTAAAATAATCTTCGTCGATCTCGCTCGCGGTTAGATTAAAGCCCATTTCGTTGCACGCTATGGCGATAGAACCGCCGCCTAAGTGGGTGTCTAGAATTTTATCGCCCTGTTTTGCATAATTTGATAATAGCCATTTATATAAAGCGACAGGTTTTTGGGTAGGATGTATACGTTCTTTCTCATATTGGGAAAAAACGTATACCTTTGAATTACCGGGTATGTTGGTCCATGCGTATTCGGCCGCCGCCATAGAGAAACCATCACCTGACATTTTGGGTTTATACCAGATAATAAAATTTTTGCTTATGGGTAATGTAAAATTATTCCCGCCCCATATTATCGCCTGTTTAGAAACGCGGAATAATTCATTGAAGTAGGACGTATCAGGCGCAATATCCCAACTGTCAATTTTATTCCCCAACCTATTCTTCCAGTTTCCGCCTTCTTTGTAATTGTGTAGTTTATGATTGCCCCCACCATAAGGCGGATCGACAATGGCGATGTCAAAATATTTGTCGGGATATTGCGCCATTAAGTCCATGCAGTCGCCGAGGTATAATGTGCAGGAGCCGATTGTTTCCGTCCGTTGTTTCATCCCATAATTTTTTCACGGCGGGCGCTTATAAAGCCGTTTCTGGGAGCGGGGGCGGCTTGGAAAAAACGGTCTGTAACGGGTTATTTCGGGCTAAAACGTAAAATGAGACGGGATCAGTTATAAGCGGGTTTATTCACCGTTGAATTTTTGTTGAATAAGGGGTGTAAAAAGAAGCCCAGGAGGGAGATTCGGGCTTAATTCGGCGGAGGGCCGGCAAGAAAGAAATCTATTTCCGTTTCGGACGGCATATCTTTTAAAAGAAACTCAAAATCAAGCGGTGTGTCGGTGGCGGCAAATTCATCGTATAGTTCCAGTCTGCTCTGGATAGATGAGTCGGTTGCTCCTTGTTTTTTAGCTTCCGCTATAAATTCTTGCCTTTCCATAATGTGTACCTGTTCATTATAATATCACTTATCTTTTTTGACAAGGGCCTTTTATCCGGATTGTTTTGATATTCTGTCCAGCCTTCGGCTATAAAATCCCCAATTTTTCTTGATCCGTATTCCGACAGTTCTGCAGTTATAGCCTCTTTTGTATAGCTGTTATAAAGAGCGATCATTTCCGGATCGCTGCTAAGTCCAAGCATTCTATCCAAAACGTGTCCTACCTCGTGATCATACGCTGCTTTAACAGTAGCGGTGCCAACCGGATGGAAACCGGAATCGACATCGTCGGCAAGCTGTTTTTTTAATATCTGCATATCCGCACCATATAAACTGTTTATGCTGATTCCGGAAAGCTGATGTAAACGCGAAGGGTTCGGCGAAAAATTTAACGCTATTAAATTATTGGGAATTTCCTTATCTTTCATATAATCAGCGGTCATTTTTTCCGCAATACGCATATTAATCTCTTCAGGCAACATCGGAAAACGCTTTTTTACTTCAGCAAGCTTATTAGTATAGTAAGTCGATCTTGCAAGCTCAAATTGCACTCTCGCCGATCCTGTAAACTTTAATTTATCTTTCAGTTCCGGATGTTCTTTCAACGTCCGCTCCAAATGCTTATTCCATTCGTTGGCTACAACTGGGTCAATTCCGGTATAATCCGCATAGGTTACGCCAAGTACGTTACGAGCATAATCCTCCGCCGCTTTTATCTCCGCTAACCTCTGAGGATTGTTATCAGGAAGCGGATCGCTACCAATAAGTGCATCCTTCGCTTCCAAAAATTCAGCTTCAAGCCCGTACTCTTTCGCGCGTTCCCGCATCGAGTCCGTCAAGTCCCACCATTTATCCGTCTTGTCCACGGGATAAGCGCCGAACCCTTTGTCCGGCTCATAGTCCGGCGTTCCTTTGGAATAAAATTTGTCCGGCCCCCCCGCGTCCTCAATTTCCGCTTCGTCATAAATGGCGCGGACGGTTGTTCGGCAGTTAAAATGGAAAGGCGGCCAAAGGCTTTCCCATACGGGATCGTCATAAGGCCGCCGGAACGGCGGAACGGTCAGCGCATGGCATGTCTCCGTCTGCCGCATGTCGTCAATGCCGATTAATTCAAGCGCGATAGGCGGCGTCTCCTCAAAAGCGATGGCGCGTCCAACGTTATACGCCGTTGAGGTGTTGGTGCGGTACACGGTCTCGTAATACCAGCCCACGCCGCGCCCCATGCCCACGGCGTCCGCGAGCTGCCCTTCCGTCATCTGCAAAAATTTTTGCAGTCCGCTTCCCTCTTCCAGCGCGTCCGAGAGCATTCCCCGCACCTTCTTCACAGCGTCGCCGTCCGCGAGGCGGCCCACGGTGAACGCGCGGTAGCGCATTTTGTCGTTGAGCGCGTAATATGTTTCTTTATCGACCGTTACGCGCTTTCTCATGTACGCCAGCGCCTCTTCAAACGGGAGTATCTCCACTGGCGCGTCGTCTGCGAAATCGTTCCGTTCGGGCTCCATTCCCAGAAGTAAAGCTTTGGTAAACACCTCGGCGGTCTCGGTCATTATTTTGTAGTCGGGCGGCAAGACGTAATTGGAATTTACCAGAGACGGATCCGCGGCGGCGGCCATGACGTAATCTTTTAACCGTTTTCCGAAACTTTTCGCTATCGCCGGGCGGTAGAGGTTCTCAAGCAGGTCGAGCCTTCGGGCGTTCCGGCGGGCGCGTTCTAGGCGCGGCTGTTTGTCCGCAAAAAAAAACTGTCCTTGTGGCTGTCGGCGAAGGAATCCGTCTGCGCTTTTACGAACTTGTCGGCGTCATTCTCCGGCTTGGGCAGGTGCACCTTATCGTATAACGCGCCAAGCGACACCGGGATGCCTCTATCAATCGCTTCCCGTATTGTCGGCCAATCCGCGTAATCTGTCGAGTCTACGTCAAACGCCGGCGGTACCGCGCCGGGAAAATTGACTTCAACAAAATAATTAAACAGCAGCTGATCCGACTGCATGATGAGGTACGCGTCATGGGTCGTCGTGAACTTGTACGTTTCCGCGTGGAGCTCGCCCTGGCTTTTCGTTCCGTACTCCGCCTGGCTCGTCATCAAAGATTGCGCGGTGATCCCGTACGAGATTTCCTCGTTGCATACTTTGACGATGGTTTCAAAATCCTTTATCGCGCCGTCAACCACTTTTATTTCTTTTATGTTGGCGAACGCGCCGGAAGAGCCGGAGCGCATGTCGCCTAACATCTTCGTCAGCCTGCCCGCCGTCCTCTCCGCCTCCTCGGCGTTTTTGGTTTCAAAGATGGCGAGGATTGAAGGGACCCCCAGCCGTTCAGCCGCCTGCATCCAGAAGCGGAACCCGAGCTGTTTGAACTTCCACGGCCAGTAGCAGCTCCGGAGCGCGGGGGTTCCCCACGGGTTGCCGTCGCCCTTGTCGTTGCGGTGTATTATAAATTTGTACGGATCGTCTAACCGCTTGTTAAGCGCGGACAGGTGCGGAACGCCGTAGCTGCCGCCCTGCGGAAAATTGACCGCCGTCCTGGGAATGGGGATGAAATCAACGGGAACGAACAGGGCGCCCTTTTTCTCCCACACGATTTCACACAGCGCGATGCCGAACGGTATGGCGTTGAGCAGGATCGTGTTCAATTTGTACAACAAGTTGAACGTAAGATGCTCGCGGCAGGCGCCGTCCACCATGGCGTTACCCGTGTCGGAAATAGATCCGTACATCTGTTGCACGCGGTCCTTGCGGTTTTCGACGAGGGATTCGATTTTCGGATCGTTCATCATCTTGGTAAACACTTCCTGGCTTTCACCCACGGACGCGAGCCACGAGTTAGTGTCGTCAAGATAGCCGATAACCGACCTCATTGATGAGGATACGTCCACGATCTTTTGCGTCAGTTCCTCTTTTTTTCCTGCCATTATTAATACCCTTGAAATATGCTATCACCGCGCGTTCCGGTGAAGACGGCTACGGGCGGGGCCGCCGCGCTTCCTTCCTCCCACGCGTACAGGCACATCGCCGCCGCGACCGCGCCGTCGCCGTGGCGTTTCGCCTTGCCCTCGCGGTCGGCGTTTTCCTCGTTTGGCACGGCCGGCTGACCGTTTTTCAGCGTGATAATCCCGAAGTCGGAAAGAATGTACCGGTCGTCGGGCAGGATGAATTCCCGGCTTTCCAAGTGGCTTTTGAGCCTCTGGAAAATTCCCGCGTACCAGGCGCGTGTTATCATCACCATCTCCGCGCCGCAGGGGAGCCGCGTCGCCGCCGCCTCAGCTAACGCCTGCCCGTTTCCCCGTCCGTCTATGGCCGCGTAACCCAAATTACACGTTTTATTTATTAATCGCAGAATTTGCCACTGCTGATCGTAAGGCACGTTATTAAGTTCGATAATTAATCGGCTGTCCAACTGCTGTTTTGTCCGCTCCTCGCCGATCCACAGCACCGACAGGTTCCCGCTCCGCGCGAAGTCCTGCCCGAGAAAACAGGGGTTCGTGATTTTCCGCAAAAGCGGCGCGGCCTCCGTTTCAAACCATTCGTTGATTTTCTTCTGCCGTTTTTCCGGGGCTTCCCACATGAAGCCGTCCTCGCAGTCGAGCCGCACGATCGGCAGTTTCGCGTAACCCACGGCGCACGAGGCGAGCATCCCGTACGGGAAATATTTCGAGCCGGAGCGCGACGGGATTACGTCGAGCTCCTCCTCGGCCTTCGACTTGTAAATGCCTCGTATTTCCCTGACGAATTCCGCTTCGCCTTTTTTGCTCCATTTGATCCCTTTGACAAGGCAAATCTGTTTGTATAACCCCTGCGACACCGCCTCGTTGAAAGTCGTCCGGTGCACGCTCCAATTTTTTTCTTTGCCGTCGCGGATTTCCTTCAGGAAGAAATAAAATTCGCTGTCGTCTCCGTTATGCGTCGATATGATGGAAAACGAGCCGCCCCAGATTAAAAGGGCTAGCGCCGCTTTTTTTATCTCCTCAAAGTCGTCGGTGAACGCCGCCTCGTCGAGTATGACGCGCCCCTGCTTGCTCCTTATCGCGTAAGGCACGCTCGGCAGCCCGACGATTTCCCTGCCGTTCAAAAACGTTATGCGGTATACCGTGAATTCCTTGCCGCCTTCTTTTACTATTTCCTCTTTTAATTCTCCGGCGGCTACGTTGACGATCCCCGCCCAGAATTTGCAGTCCGCGATGAACTGGCGCGTCATGTCCTTGTTGTAGGAAAGGTAATATGTGTTTTGCCCGTCTGATCCCTGCGTGAGCAGGGTGGAGTTGAGGGCCTCCGTCCAGGAAGCCCCGATCCTCCGGCTTTTTTCCCATAGCTTTAACGGGCTTTCGTCCTCTATCCACGCCTTCTGGTACGGCAGAAGGATTTCCGCGGCTTCCGGCGCGTTGGCTGATTTCATTTCTTGAGGCCGAACACCTCGGCCCTTATGACGGCCATTGCCTTGTCGGATATTCCCAGCTCCGCCGCCTTCTCGTCGAGCTTTTTCTCCGCCTCAAGCCACCCGGCTTTGCGGCCCCGCTCGAAGTTCAGCTCCACGTTGGACGCGAGCCCGATGGCGCGGGTCACGCGCGTCAGCATGATTATTTTTTTGTCGGGCTCCAGCTCGTTGAAGTTCTCAATTTCCGACACTTCTTCAAGAAGCTTCATCGCCGTTATCTGCAACGCCGCGTCCGCGATCTCCAGCCTCGGCGTCTTGTTGGTCGCCTCGGTCAGAACCTTCGCCCAGTCCTGCTTCTCCTTCAGCTCCTTGAGGTATTTGGAGTGGTTTTTAAGCGTCCGCTGAACCGCCCCCTTGCTGACCTTGTAGCCCTTGGCCGTGAGTTCGTCCGCTATGTCCTGCTGCCGCTTGCCCTGGTTGATGTACATCATGACGATCAGATCGACAAGCCCCTGCAGTTCGGTCTTACTTCTCCTGGGCACGGCTCCCCCTGTTAAGCGAGGCGACGGTCTCTTTGATGTAGTCCAGTTTCGTTTCAATTACCAGAAACCTCGTCACGTCAAGCTGGGTTTTATGTATGCCGTTTCTTAGTTCGGTAATGTCAACCTCATTTTTTTCCGTTTGCTTTCTGATGTTTTTTATTACCTCTTCCATCTGCCCCTGGCTGTGCCCGACTTTTATCCATATCGCCACAAAGCCGATAACCGTTATGGCGGCGCTGACGGCGCCCATGACTAATTCCATCGCGAACCCTCCCCTTATTGTTCGCCGCCGCCGTCAATGTGGACTTTGTCCTGCCAGACGTTGGCGCCCAAATACCCGATTATCGGCCCGACGGCGATCATCGCAAGGTTGTTGAAGGCCGCCAGATTCTTACACACGATGTACGTGATCAGCGCCATTGACCACAGCGCGATCCACACCTTGACCGACCCCAGTTTTTTCAGCACGTTTCTCATGTTTAGCCTCCGTTGTTTACAGTTTAACAAATGCGGATAACGTATAGCCGTATGTGGGTAGGGCAGAAGATTATAGACGATATGTGATATTAAATGTTAGTTAGGCTTGATATTTGTCTGGGTCGTTCTCGTACAAACACTCGCCGTTTTTATTAAACCCAAATAACCCAAATTTTTCTTTTTTGGGAACGTCATGCGTTTTGTCCGTTACAATAACTGCCGGGATATCGCCCCATTTCAAATCTTTTTTTATTATTTCTTCCTGCACCCAAAGCGCTATGAGCATATCGTCATCAAAGAAAGTCCTTTTCGTTTTTATGTGCTGGTCAAGGCGGAATAATCTGGTTAATTCATAATCGTTAAAATCAATGGAGCCATTCAGCGTTATGCAAAACATGTTTTCCGGTTCTTTATAACAGTCTTGAATATTTATTTTTCCAATAACGCCGTCGAAGCGGGGGAATTCCGTTTCCTTCCCTTTCAGTCTTGGAAATTGCAAATGCAGTTTCTCTCTTCCTAAGGCAATGGCGAAATTTTCCATCGCCGAGACAAAATCAAACGCGTTCAGAAACCCAAGTTTTAGGCAGTCGCCGACTTCGCCAAAAGAAAGGGAGCCTTTAAGGGCTTGCGACAGCCCTTCTTGCCTCATTAGCACGCGAATCTTTTTTAAAAATTCATTGTATCCCAGGCTGTCCAGCTTTTGCAGGTTTTCGGATTCCGCAAGATCAATCAGCAAATAGTACATATGCCCCTGCTGGTGCAGCCTGTCCGCGAACTGCTTCGCCCTCTCGCTCATTTCGGGGAAAGCCTTATAATTTTTTTGTTCGCTTTCGTCAATGCATCCGTCCCTGTGAAATACCATCTGGCCGGTTATGTCGTTGCCGCATGACGGGCAATAAATTTGCGGTTCACGGATCGGCTCCCTGCAATTTGCGCACTTTAAAGGCTGCCACTTGAGAACATCCGCCGCTATAAGTTCCTTTAACAAGATGAGAATTTCCGGTCCCGACAGGTTTAAGTCCGAAGCAAAATCGGCAAAGGTTATGTCGCCGGAAAAAGCGGAGCCAAACAGCAGTTTATGAAGCGCTTCGAGCTTTTGGCCTTGGACGGCCTGCGGGCTTCTGAGATAATTTGTTAAGTTCAGAAACGAAGGCATCGCGCACTCTCCTTGAATAGTCGGGGGTTCTGATTATCCACTCCCCGCTGTTGTTTTGGTATTCAAATGATACCGCCTCTATTTCCGGCTCGCCGTCTCCAGCCTCCGGCATGAACGCTTTGACGAAAACCCCGGTGCAATCAAGCGGGGTTTCCTTGAACAGCGGCCCGCCCTGAATTAACGTGCGCTCCCTGTCAAATTCTGTTTTCTCATCAAAAAACCCCTTAAAAGTTTTTTGTCTCTGGTAGTAATCCTTGGCTTCTTTGGTTACGTTGTCGGTGTCAAACTTAAGAAGATACGCCCTAACGTCTTCAGCGTTTTTAGTCGCCGTCGCTTTTATGTGATAAGATCCGCCCCTCATTACCACAAGGTAGTCCTTGGTGTTTTCCCTTTCAATTTTTGTTCTGAGATCCGGATCGCTTATTATTCCGGAAACGTCAATGGAGCCAAAATCAGGTTTGTTCTCCAATGACAAGGTCTCCGCAATAAAATATAACGCGCTATTTCTCGTTTTCTGCCTGTCGTCAGATTTTCCTTCCGTTTCATTCCATTCGGCCAAATCGGACAACAGCTCGGTTGTTTTGTTTTCCCAGTCAAATTCTATCGCAACTTGAAATTTATACGGGGCCGCGACGGAAACGAATACGTCCTGCAATGAATTAACGGCGTTATTAAACCGTTCTTTCACGCACGATTCAAGTCCGTTCCAAGTGTCTTTGGGGATATCACTTTCTTTTAGCCTTGCTTTTACAATCCGGGCGGCGCGTCTGCTTACCACGATTTTGGTCTTATTTTCCTTCCTGTCCTGAACTACCTCTTGAATTGTCCATTCCTGCGATCCTTCGGCCATTGAATATGATTTTTCAGAAAACTCTTGCAGTTTTTTCTTGTCCTTGTCTGAAATGGGAGGCAATTTTAAAAATCGGACGGCTTTAGGCGACAGCTCGTCAAAACGCGATACGAATTTTTCAAAAATTTTAAGGTTGCTGTCGTAAAGAAGAATCTTCTTTAATGCGGCGTTCGCGTCATCGCTTATAAAAAGCTCTTTCTTTTTCAGGGCTTTTTTAGAATCGGGATTGTCGTTCCAAAGCGCCGTTATATATTCTTCGCGTAACTGCCGCGGAAACGCGTTGTATCCGTGCAAATCCCATAAAGCGCAGAACAATGCTTTCTTTTCCTTTGAAGCAACGCCAACGGTTAACGCCTTACCCCCGGTGGCCGTTATTTCTTTTCCTTCATTTTTGCTGTTTTTAATTTGTTTTTTCGCCATCTATTCCACCTCCTTAACCGCCATCCTCACGCTCCCCCCCTCCTCCCCGGCACCATCACAACCATCGCCCGCACGCGCCCGACGATGGCGATTTCCTCCGCGCTGCCGGTGTAGCTCTCGTACAGCTTGTTGTCGCTCACGATCCTGTAGCCCTGCGGCGTGTGCTGCACCCGCTTCACGAAGGTCTCGTCAACCGTTTTGATGACGTAGATCCCGTCCCCGTCCCAGCCGCCGCCGTCGCAGACCACCATGTCGCCGTCGTTCAAGGTCGGTGTCATGCTGTCGCCCCTGACCGGAAGGCTCATCAGGTGGGGGTATTTCCCGAGCTCCTTCGGCGCGTGGATGTACCGCGTCGGAAGCTCGCCGTCCCCGACCCCCTCCCCGTATCCGGCTGACACCGGATTGTCACCCAAAACCGGAATGACGATCCCGTCTTCAAATTCCTTGTCGCTTTCAAAGACAAGGGGAATGCCCCGGGGCTTCTTTTTTATTGTAATACCGTCTGGAGCATCGGGCAAGTTTAAAGCCGAATTTTCGGCTTTTTCATGTAAAATTTTCCCCTCATTAAGCCGATTTTTCGGCTTTAGCATTGAACCAGTTCCCGATAAAAACCAGTCAATGCTTATTCCGATTTCGCTAAGGGTTTTTATAAACTCTTTAGAAGGTTCGCGATTTCCGCTTTCAAATTCAGAGAGCGAACTCCTTTGTAATTTTGTCAAAGTAGCAAATTCAGACTTATTCATTTTGAAATAAGCCCTGATTTCTTTTATTCGCTCTGAATACCCTGAATTTTCCACAAAAACCCCTATTTTGCAAAATATAAAATATTTTACATTTTGCAAAATTTACTATTGACATAATTCGCAAAATGATACGATAATAAAATATCGGAAAGCCGATATATCGGCTTTAGAAAAAAAAGAGAACGGCGCGCATTCCGCCAAGAAGATCGCCGCTCTCCCACTTCACCCCACGAGGAGGCTATTTTGAATTTAACACACCAAACGGCTTCGGGCAAGCCTGATATGCCCATTCGTTACAGACCGTCACGGCAAGAAGGTCAATATATCCAGTATAGGCTACGCCTAACAGGAGAAAGACTTGTAGCGATCTCTAGACGATTAAATCTTCATCAATCAAACATTGACAACGTAATCTACGGCAAACGTCGCTCAAAACGCATTGAAGCGGAGATCGCCCGCATACTCGGCAAGGCCGACTGGAACGAGGTCGTTCTGGAGGCGCGGAGCGAAATCCAGAAAAAGCCCGTCAAGGCGATTCTCGAAGAAATGCGCCGGACTCGCGAGGGGCGGTTGAGGGCCGCCAAGGAAAGCCTGGGCGAGCATATCGCGCAGGGGAAAGCCCGTATCGCGGCGCAAGGGAGGGGAGCATGAAACCGGAAAATGAATGTCCACATTCAGAGGACGCGAAAACGCAAGGCGGAAAATGCCCGTTCGCGGCTCATTGTAATAACGACTGCAAATATAGGAGGAGGGGAGAATGACGGATCGGACAAGTAAAATTTTTGAATTAAAACGGGAGAGAGAAAGGGTTGAAAGAATCATTAAAGGCCGGGAAAGGGAGGTTAAAGACCATCAAAGCGAGATTGACTTTTTTAAAAAATACATAAAAAAACTGGGCGCGAAAGTGGAAAAAATAAACCAAGAAATAACCTTATGGGAAAACGGGGAGGCGTGAACCATGACCAACAAAGAAAAAATCAAAAACATAAAAGACAAACTCGAAACGATTAAAGGGCAGAGGGAGCGGAATAAAAAAACGGCACTGGAAGCGGTTGACATCAACATCCTGTTAGGCGATCTGGAGGACAGGCTGAAAAAAGAACTTGCAATTTTACAAAGGAGGGGAGCGTGAAAAAGAATACAAAAAAAAGCCCGAAGAAAAAAACCATACACAGCGGAAATTTACCGTGCGCGAAAAAATACGGGGAACTGTCCGACGCGGGTCTTTTCGAGTTGTCCATCTTATCCCTTATGTCCAACGATATTTTCGTTGAATTAAAAAGGCGGATTGAACTGGTAAAGGCGATGCTGGAAGCCAATGAACCCGAACAGGCGTTAGACGTCGTAAACGGTCTCTTAAAAAATCCGCAGGAAACAAGGAGGACGGTATGAAGTATCCAAATAAAGAAGTACAGGACGTATTTCGCAGAAACGAAAATTTTGACGGGCCCCTTGAATTGCTTGAGCAAAGTTTTAAAGCCGCGGGGTTGGATATCGAATTCGTATGCGATGTCGGCGCGGACAAGGCGAAAATCGTTTCCGTATACCGCGGCGGCTTTTTGAAAAAGCAAATTTCAATTGAAGGTGACAGCCCGGCCATGGCGGTTAAGGATGTCGCCGAGAGGGTGAAGCTATGAATATAACCAGCGTTAAGACGAGCGGCTTCGCCAACGGCTTCGACTGTTTCTGCGCCGACTGCGGCAGGTTTTTTTCGGTGCAGTTTTTGGAGGGCAACGTCGTGGTTACGAAGCCCGCCGACGAGGTGGAGTATTGCCCGTACTGTGGCGGTGACACGCTTATTTTAGACTCCGATGCGTTACTCGCACATCTCGCCGATCACGACACCGACCCGGTCAATTTCTACCACGCCTTCCCGCATGACGAGCCCGTCCCGGACTCGCGCACCGGCGCGACCCCGAAACAGGTTGAATGGATTCTCGGCTGCGTGATAAGCGACAGGTGGAAAAAAATTCCCGTTACGGCCAAATCGCTGGCCGTCCAGTTGGGCTACAGCAAAGAGGTCGTCAAAAGGGTTTTCGAGGAACTGCACATCCCCGAAACGGGGGGCGCGGCATGAGGCAAATTTATTTATGCGGCCCGGTGTCCGGAAGAAAACGCCATGAGGCCGCCAACCACTTCGCCGCGGTGGAGAAAAAGATACGCGCCGCTACAAGCGACCTCGTATACACGTCAAACCCGATGCGTTTTTGCCCGCCTGACCTCGGATGGCACGAGGCGATGAGGACCTGCGTCGGCGAACTGGTGCGGTGCGGCGGTATCGCGCTCCTGCGGGGCTGGCAGAAATCAAAAGGCGCGGCGCTCGAACTGAAGCTGGCGCAGGACCTGCGCATCCCGGTAGTCTACGTCGAACCGCCCGTTGACAGCCTCGACCTTACCGAACTGTTCACCGCCGCGCCGGAAACGCTCCGTTACTACAACGCTCGCATAACGCAATTCCATTATGAAGACACCGAGGAATCGTTGGCCGAAAACCGCGCGACGGCGGAACTTGCAAACCGTTACCTCGACCCGTACGGGTTTGAGTATATAGAAAATTCAGAGGGGGAATTATGAGCACGAAAACGAAAAAACAAAAGGCCGGGGCATTAAAAAAGGCCAAGGAGATGGCGGCCTCGGCGGCGGAAAAAAAGAAGGTTGTAAACGCGGTATTGGGAAAACAACCGGCACACGCGGAACAAACGTTCATGACCGACAGCCAGGGGCGGCAGGTTCCGTCCGACATGGTGAAGGAAATCGACAAGCAGAGGGACGCGACGGTCAGAAGGATCGCGGATGAGGCGGTAAGGATGAAGGGCGTCCTGACCGAATTCAAAAACAAAATCCGCGACGACATCATGTCGTTTGTGGAACTGTCCGCCGCGGAATACGGCGTGAAGTGGGGCGGCAAAAAAGGCAACATCGCCCTGACCACTTACGACGGGCAATACCGCCTGATTATTTCAATGAACGACAACATCACATTCGACGAGCGCCTCCAGGTGGCCCGCGAGCTCATCGGGAAGTGCATTGAAAAATGGAGCGACGGGGCGAGGTCGGAAATCCGCGTCCTTGTCAACGACGCGTTTCAGGTGGACAAGCAGGGGAAGATATCGACCGCCCGTGTCCTCGGCCTTCGGAGGCTGGACATCCAGGACAAGGACTGGCAAAAGGCCATGACCGCGATTACGGAAAGCGTTCAGATAACGGGAACCAAACAGTACCTGCGCGTTTACGAGCGCGGCGCCAGCGGCGAATATCAGATGATCCCGCTTGACGTGGCGGCGCTGTAAGGGGGGGGCGATGGATTACAGTAAATTTTATATCGCCATCCGCCGTTACGCGAAAAAGGAAATCACCCGCGAGGAATTTTGCGCCGAATGGAATGACGCGCAACGGCAGGGCGCGGAGGCCAAAAAGCGAAACGACCAAAAAGGGACGGTGCCGGAATGAGCAAAGAAAACGATTCAGTCGAACTGCCGATGGCACTGGAAAACAAGATCAGCCGTTGGAATTATGACAAGTCCGTTGAAAAAATGCGTGAGCTCGGCCGCCAGTGGGGCAAGATCACCGCGGAGGTGGCCCGCGAATTGTATCTGGCCAAGGAATACCTCGCGAGGCAGAAAGGGCAGCGCCGCGATCCGGACGCCCCCAACTACGTTCCGTACACGTTTAACGACTACTGCGACGAAATAGGGATATCCCGCGAAGTCGCCGGTTATTGGATAAAAAAATTCACCCCCCGCGAAGTGTCCGGCACCGGAAGGGACGTTCTGCAGATCAAGGCGCCGACGAAGGAGGATACGACGAGGAGACGCGCTTTGGCGGAGTCAAGAATCCGCGAAGTGCTGGAAACCAATAACAGGCCAACCGACTGGACTGACGAGGAGGAGGCGGAGGTTCAACGCAGGCTGAAAAACGCCAAGCTTGAAGAGATAATGGAACGGTACAACGCGCCCATCGTCATTAAATCAAAAGATTATTTTGAAGACACGCTGCGCCGCTCAAAGGACATTGCCGCCTTTAAGCTGAAAAACCATGAACAAACGGTGGCGCAGATGGCGGTCTTCGAGCACATCGAAAGGTTTCTGGCCACGTTCGACGACCCCCAAACTAAAGCGATGGCGGCCTTTAACATCGCCCTCAAAGCGCGGCGCCGCGCCAACGAGTTAGCTGAAATTAATTTTCAGTTGGATGATTCGGGCGGAGGCGTAAAATGACCGCTAGCCCCTTCGCGTCAGGCTCGAAGCTCTCAAAAATGGCGGCGGTCTACAACGAATTCCGCCGCCGTGACGCGCTAGTCCCGCTCAACACGGTCTATGAATCGCTGTCGCGCAAGCACGGCGTGTCCGTCTCGTCAATCAAGCGCTACATCGGGCATATCAAAACAAACGGGTACCAGCCCAAAGAAAAAAAGCCCCACCCGCTCGCCGCGTGGGATACCGACGCGCTCAATTATTTCAAACAATTATACCTTGTAATGAGCCGCGAAGTCGGGCATTGCACCGTCCGCAACGCGTACAAACAAACGGTGCTCATGGCCGCGCAAAAAGGCTGGAAGATCGGCTCCGAGCAGTCGGCCTACGTCCACGCGCGGGAAATCCACGCCGCGTTAAAGCTCTACGTCCGGGGCGGCAGCCGCGCCCTCGACAACCTGTTTTACATCGCCCGCGACCTCTCCAGCCTGCGCCCGTTCCAGATCGTAGTCGGCGACCAGCACCGCTTCGACTTCTGGGCCACCGACGACAAGGGCGGCTACTTCAGGCCGGAGTGCTACCTCTGGCTGGACATGCGCACGCGCCTCGTCTACGGCGTGGCCTTCGACCGCAACTACAACACGCGCACCGTGTTACGCGCCTTGAAAATGGGCGTGGAGCATTTCGGCAAATTCGAGAGCACGTACAACGACAACGGCTCCGGAGAAAAATCATCAGTCGCGGATTATACCATCGAGCAGCTTCAAAACTACGGCATGGAATTCCGCGACGAGGGAGACCTGTACCGCACGGAAACCGGCGCATACGTTGTCGAGGGCGCGGACGGGAAAATGGTCAGCGTGGTCAAGTCGCGCAGGGAATGGAAAAAGCAGAACCGGCGCATCTACGCCAACGTCAAAAACGCCAAGACCAAACCCATCGAGCGTTTTTTCTCCACGCTGGAGCAAATACTGCGCGACATGATCACCCCAGGAATGGTGACAGACGCTATGGCCGATGCGGCGACGGAGGAGGAATCAAGCCGCCGCCTGAACTGGCAGAAGGAAAACGGCTACATCCTGCCGTTCGAGGAATTCGCCAACCGCGTTATTGAGGCGGTTAATTTGTACCAGCACCGCGAACACGCGACGCTCAAGCGCAGCCCCATGGCCGAACTCAAACACGCCGCGGAAAAAGAAGGGTGGCGGCCCGCGTTAATCGAAAAAGAGGACGTTAAATACCTGTTCCTGGAACGCGCCCACGCCACGGTGCGCGGGGATCGCGTAACGCTCGCGGGGCGGCAGTTCGTCGGCCCGGACCTCACGCAGGAAATGGTACGCGCCAACCGTGGCAACCTCGCCGGACTCAACCGGCAAAAAATCGAACTGCGTTACGATCCGGACGATCCCGACGGCGGCGTATGGGCGGTTGACCCGCGCAATGGTCAGGCCATACCCCTGATCCCGGTAACCCCCATCGCCATGCTTGATGAAAAAGCCGCCGCGGACGCGATGGAATGGAAACGCCGGAACATGAAGGCGGTCAGCGAAACGTACCGCTCCATGACCGCCGGAGCGCAGCCGCTCTTCGAGCCGCAAAAATTCCGCGAACTCAAGGAGACGCGGGCGGCGGCCATCACGGAAAACGCCGCGCCGCAAATCCCGGCGATGTCGGGCGACGAGTTCAACGCCCTGGTGGCCGCGAAGATCACGGTGGAGCCGAACATCAGGGCGCGATCCAAGCACGTCTTTTTAACACCCCGCGACCGTTACGAAGCGTTGCTTCTGTCGGTCACGCGCGGGGAAAAAATTTCCGCCGACGATCACTCGTTCATGGCGGAGTACGAATCCAAAATGACGCCGGAGCAGGAGGAATACTTCAGCCGCTGCGTCAAGATGAACAAATAACAAGGAGCGATAAAATGAAATTACGGACAATATTATCAGCCAACCGCCTGACCTTGGGCCAGGCCGCCAAGATTCTCGACATTGACAAAAGCACGGTGTCAAAAATATGCTCCCAGACCTACCCGAACTGGGAGCAAAAGGAGGAAGAATGTATCCAAAACTTAGCTAAAAAAGGATACACTAAAATAGTACCCGATCAATTCATGGTGGACACGGACGTGGTGGTGCCCACGCGCTCCGTAGACGCCTTCGTATCCCTCGCCGACGACCTCTCCGATCCGGAAGGCTCGCAGTGTTCCTCCCTGGGAATGGTCATAGGGACCGCCGCCCGAGGCAAAACCCACACCGCCCAATGGTACGCGAATACCCGCCACGGTGCCTGTTACGTGCTTTTTATTGAAGGCTCGACCCGCGTCCAACTCCTGCGCGACATCTGCGAAGCCCTCGCCGGTGTCCGCCCCATCACCTTCGGCGGCTGTCTTGACTTCGTTCATGAAACCTGCGCCAAACGCCACCGCTTGATTATTATAGACGAAGCCGATAAGATGCCCGTCTCGTTTCTTGAACTCATCCGAGGAATAAACGAGCGCTGTAAAGTTCCCATCATGCTCTCCGGCGAGGAGGCACTCAAAGCCAAAGTGGACCGCGTTCCACGCCTCCGCAGCCGCATCCGCAACCCAATCGTTCTTTACGAACCAATCGGCTCAATCGATGTCGCCGCCTTCTACGCCCTCGCCTGCGGAATAGAAATGGAAATGGAAACCGCCGAATCCCTCGCCAAGCGATCCGGCGGAGCGTGGCGCGTCCTCGTCAACGACGCCCTGGCGTTAGCACGCATAGGCCGCGCCTCCGGCATCGCCACCGTCACACCCGAAATGATCGGGAAACTGCAGTGAGGGGAGGGAAAAAATGAATTTACGAGAAGGTTATGGAAATCTACTAACAGGGAAACGCATAGAGCAAGGACTTACAATAAAGAAATTGGCAAAAGCGTCAGGAGTTTCAGAGCAAAATATTCTGAATATTGAGAAAGAAAACATAAAGGGTTATTCGTTTTGCGACCTGCGCCTGTATTTGAAAGAACTTGATATCCCGTTAAGTGAAATAATGTTAGGGGACAGGGTACCACGGTGAAAAACCTTTATACTCCCGAACTGTTTAACGATCTTACCGTAATATCCAGACCAAAGCCCTTGAAGCGATGTAAGGATTGCAGACATATCGAAAAATGGCGATACGGAGCTTCTTTTTTCTTCTACTGCAGTGTAACGAAAAGCCGCAGAACATCTAACGGATTGAAAAAAGTGAAATGCAAAACGCCGCGCTGTGAGTTGTTTGAGGAGAAAATATAGTGAAACCACTGCAAATAGCCGATCTGTTTTGCGGTGCCGGAGGCTCTACCACCGGGATACGCCAAGCCGTTACGCGAATGGGTAAAAAGGCAAACATACTCGCGATTAACCATTGGGACGTCGCCATACAAACCCATTCAGCTAACAACGATGGAGTTATGCACCTCTGCGAGTCGGTTGACCATATCGATCCGACGAAAGTAATACCTGGACAGGAATTGGATCTATTGTGGGCATCACCTGCGTGTACACATCACAGCGTAGCCCGCGGCGGACGGCCGCGATGTGAACAGCAGCGCGCGCCGGCGTGGATAATTCCGTTCTGGCTGGAAAACCTAAAAGTAAAACGGCTGATTGTTGAAAATGTTCCGGAGTTTCAAAATTGGGGACCGCTTGATGATGACGGGCGACCTGTAAAAGAATCAAAGGGGGAAACCTTCAAAGCCTTTATCGCGGCGATACGGAGTCTTGGTTATACGGTTGACTGGCGCGTACTTAACGCGGCCAACTACGGAGATCCGACCATCCGGCGCCGACTTTTTATTCAAGCGATAAAAGGAACCGGCCGGAAAATACAATGGCCGGACATAACCCACGCGGAACAGCAGTTTAATATAAGCGGACTACCGAAGTGGATACCAGCGCGAAATATTATTGATCCCGATTTACATGGTGAGTCAATTTTCAAGAGGAAGAGGCCGCTGGCCCCTGCGACGCTACGGCGTATTGAACACGGTATAAAAAAATTCTGGCAGCCATACGCCGAGCCGTTTCTTGTTGTTTTAAGAGGTACTGGCAAATCACGCTCACTAGACAAACCGTTACCCACAGAAACAACGTCAGGTACACATTTTGCATTAATTGAGCCATTCTTAATAAATTATTACGGAAACGGCGACGCTTATTCCGTAGATATTCCCCTAGGAACAGTAACCACAAAAGACAGATTTGCCCTTATTGAACCTGACGGAGAGTTTGCTCTTGATATACGGTTCCGCATGCTTCAGCCGCACGAGCTAGCCGCAGCGCAAGGTTTTCCGCAAAATTATAAGTTCTGCGGAACAAAAACAGATATTACAAGACAAATTGGAAACGCGGTCCCTGTAAATCTTTCAAGAGAATTAGCGTTAACTGTTTTGAGAACGGAGGTGGCATAATGACCGAAATCCAAAAAAAGAAAATGATTAAACTCATCCACACCCAAAAAACCCTCGCTGGCATCGATGATGAAGCTTATTGCTGTATCCTAATGGGCGCCGCGGATGTTCAATCTTCGCTGGACATGCAGACCATTGGCCAATTTACCGCAGTTATTACCGCGCTCAATAATCTCCTTATCGCCCAGGGAAAATCACCGCTAAACAAACCCGTTACGCCATTAGTTCCCCGCGAAATTTACGTTCTTAAAAAAAGAGCTGCGCAAATTTTGGGCGCTGACGCAGACAGGCGGCTGGGGGGCTTTGTCCGTAAACTTGGAAAAAATTCAATAAACGACCTCTCATCTTTTGAGGTTCGCAAATGCCACGGTTTCCTTACCCGCCTCGCACGGGGGGGGTAAAATAACCATGCGGCGCGGCGAACTGTTTGATTTAACAGAATTACGCATACCTCTTTCTTCCGATAGAGAAAATATCATCCTTCACCGCATCACTGAAGCCGCCCGTCTTGGCTCGCAATTCATGTATACTATTAAAGAGGCCTGCGGAATTTTGGGCATTTCTCGGGATATGATGGACCACTTGATCCATACTTACCGCCTTGATGCGCTCGCAATAGGAACGGTTTACCGCATCCCCTGGTATTCTCTTGTTGAATACATATTAGACAAAAATGATGACGACATTAAAGAGGTTTTCGATGAATACATTCGGTCTCGACATAGAGCAACTTGATCCGGACGAGGTTAAATCGGCGCTTTTAAGCTGTCCGATTGAACAATTGCCGGGTATTCCTCCGTTCCTCTCTAAAAAAGAATGTGCCGCAATTCTTGGTGTCTCAATGAAAGTTATAAACAATCTAATCAGCGAAAATCAGTTGCCCATTGTAAAAATACCCGACGATTCCCCGGAAAGTTTTGATTTGTTTGGCAACCATATAGAACAAGCCCGTGTAGACTGTATTTTACGCTACGATCTCGTTAATTTTTTAGAAAAAGCTTTATTTTGTAATAAGCCTATCCTCAATTGATAAACAATTCACTAAGGCTCGGTAAGATTCGCTAAGGTTCGGAAAAAATATCATTTTTGGTTATAAAACAGGGTCATTTTTTGTTGGAATTGACAGCTATGCGTAAAGTCCCTTTCTTTGTGTGAATTTTCGAGAAATTTCCATTGACAAAAGCCGAAAAAATATAATAAACTACCTATATATAGATAAAACCTAAAGGGGCTGAAATTCGCCATGGGCAAATTTATTAAAAAAAAGGGTAAAACAGTGAAATATTCAAAATTTTTAAGTAAAATATATATTACCCCCCCCCCCC
>Ga0268262_10000946_pt1 | contig 37470 bp, 25 predicted proteins | sample TergutNc150P3_FD_190354 | JGI IMG/M metagenome (GOLD analysis project Ga0268262, IMG submission 190354) | Nasutitermes corniger P3 segment gut microbial community from laboratory colony in Florida, USA - Nc150 P3 (SPAdes) (version 2) | ecosystem: Host-associated > Arthropoda: Insects >...
ATAGAGGTTTCTTCCCCAGGGCTGGATTTTGACAAGAACTCTAAAAAAGGTGGAAAATGGCAAAAAAAATAGCAAAGAAAAACAATATGGTGAGAGAAGCTTTGGAGCTTTTGGCAAAAGAAAAAAATGTTGCCATAGAAGATGTATTCACCGCTTTTAAAGAATCTCTCATTGCTGCAGCCCGCAAATTCATGAAGCTGCACAAAAACATAGAGGTGGATGTTGACCCAGAGACCGAAGACATAAAAGTTGTGCTTAGGGTAGAGGTTGTTGACGACTTCCCCGACTACGACCCAAATCTCACTCCCGAAGAAGTTGAGAAAATGGACGAGCACTATATGCTTGAAGAGGAAGCAAAGGAATACCACCCCGAAGCTGCCGCTGGCTATATGCTGGAAGTTGAGCTACCATTTGAAAACTATGGCCGTTTAGCCATTCAAGAAACACGCCAGCGGTTAAAGGCTCGTATGGGCGATGTGGAGCGCAACCGCGTTTTTGAAATTTTCAAGCATAAAATAGGCACTCTGATCAACGGACAGGTTTTGAGAATTGAGAAGAACAACGCCATAATCTCCATAGGCAGCAATGTAGAAGCCGTGCTTCCAAACAGCAACCGCATGAGCAAAGACCGTTGGAAACTTGGGCAATCTGTGAAAGCCGTTATAGACAGCATTTCCGAGCCGTCAAAAGGCACCGGAGCGCAGGTGGTTCTTTCCAGAGTTAGCAAGGAATTTGTCAGAGAATTGTTCAAGCAAGAGATTCCAGAAGTGTACGACGGCACAATAGAGATAAAGGGCATTGTTCGCATACCGGGCTACCGTGCCAAGGTCGCCGTTTTTTCAAGAGACGATAGGGTTGACCCTTCCGGTGCTTGCATTGGTCTCAAAGGCCAGCGCGTGCAAGCTATCACAAGAGAATTGAACAACGAGCGCATAGACGTGGTGCATTGGGATCCAGATCCAGATGTTTACTTTCGCAGAGCGCTTGGCGCAAGCAGCAATATAAACATAATAAAATCCTTTGAAGTTCCAGGTTTTAATCCGCCGCGAACAGTGGTGGTTGTTGGCGATGAAGATGTTGGAATTGTAATAGGCGATAAAGGTCAAGCCGTTAGGCTTGCTGGTATGTTGTTAGGCAAAGATATTTGCATATTCAGCGAATCGGACTGGGCAAACAGTTCTGAAGAAGAGAGAGAGACTCTAATACATTCTCAAGACCCTCGTACGGTTGCTAAAAAAGCAGCATCTTTGGATACTTTGTTCAACAGTAAAGAAAATGCGGAAAAACCTTCTCCAAGCGGGGCAAAAAACTCTGATGAGTAATGAACTAATATCTATTAAAGCGTGGGCAGAAAAACATTCCTTTGACCAAGGAGACACGTTTGACTATTTGAAAGGAAAAACCTTGGATGGCGTATTGGTTAAATCCACAAACACAAAGGTTTCCGAAGCAGCTTTGGATTCTTTCAAGGGCGATGTTCTAAGTGCCCAAAAAAGAAAACCCGCTAATAAAGGTGTTAAAAAAACCAAAACCGAAAAGTCGGAAAGTTCTGGTGGAAAAAGTACCTTAACAACACTAAAAAAAATAGACAAACCAAAGCCTGCATCGCAAGCAAAGGCTGCACCACCAAAAGAACCACCTGCACCACCACCAGTGGCAGAGCAAGAACCAGCAGCAAGAACAGCACAGCCTTCCCCACCACCTGCACAAAAGGCTGAACGCCCAAAGCCCGCACCAGAAAAAAAACAAGCTGAGAAACCTGCTGCCGCAAAACCCGAAATTCATAAAGAAGAAACTTATGAAGAACAAGAGCAAGAACAGGAACAAATTGAACAGACCGAGCAGCAATCTGTTGCAAGCGAACCTAAAAAAACAGTTGCATTCACAGCCGATGTTTCAAAGGTTGTGGACCCAGCAATTTTAGCGCGAATTCAAAAGAGCAAGCAAGAAAAAGCCACCATGCGCAACAACCAGCGCGGAGATAAAAACAAAGGCAACAAAAATCAACAGAATAATAACAATAGAAACAACGGTTCAAAACAAACTTCCGCAACTGGCTACAGCGGAAATTTGCGTATGCAGCCCCGCCAAACAGAAAACAAAGCGCAAGCCGGGTTGCAAACACGCCGCCCTGGATTTGGCACAACTCTGCAAGATGTTTTATCTGCAAACGCACCTGCTCATAAAGACTTTTTAGACAACAGAACCCGCACCGGAAAAGGCGGGCACGGCGATTCTCGCAAGCGTGGCAAAAAAGGAAAAGACTCTCTGAGAGAGAGGGAAATTCAAAAAGAAAATATTGAAAAGGCACAAAAAAGAGTTTCTGACGTTTTGGTTTCTCTCTCCAAAACACCTATTAAAAAAGTATATAACAAAGACAAAATCCAAGCCGAGGGAGAGGAAGCTTCAAAGGTGATATACGTTTCTGCCTCTGTTTCTGTTGGCGAGCTTGCGAGCCTTATGGAACAGCCCTCTGCAAGCGTTATTGGCAAGTGCATGGAAATGAACGAAATGCTAACCATAAACAAACGCTTGGATTTTGATATGGTGCAAATAATAGCCTCCGAATTTGGTTTTGAAGCCAAACTTCAAGAGGAATACCAAGAAGAAACACTTGGCATTCAGGCAGATGCAGAAGAGAATTTGAGACCAAGGCACCCAGTGGTGACTGTTATGGGTCACGTTGACCACGGAAAAACTTCGCTCTTGGATTATATTCGCAAAACCAATGTGGTACGCGGAGAATCTGGCGGCATAACTCAGCATATAGGCGCTTACGAGGTAGAAACTCCAAACGGGAAAATCACGTTCTTGGATACCCCAGGTCACGAAGCCTTTAACGCAATGCGTACTCGCGGTTCGCAAGTTACCGATGTTATAGTTTTAGTGGTTGCCGCAGACTCAATGGTTATGCCGCAAACTGTGGAATCCATTGAACTTGCAAAAATGGCAAACGTTCCTATTCTTGTTGCAATCACAAAAATAGATTTGCCAACCGCAAACCCAGATAAAATAATGTCTCAGCTCTCCGAAAGAGGCGTGCAGGTTGACGAATGGGGCGGCAGTGTTAGCTGCGTGAAAATATCTGTTAAAACCGGAGAAGGCATAGAAAAATTGCTAGAGACTCTTGCTTTGGAATCTGATGTTTTGGAATTAAGAGCAAATCCGGCTGCAAGCGCAAGAGGTGCTGTTGTAGAAAGCCGCTTAGATGCGGGCAAGGGAACAATAGCCACCATTTTGGTTCAAAACGGAACCTTGCGTGTTCGCGACTGCTTTGTGTGCGGAAATTACAGCGGCAGAGTTCGCGCCTTGTTCAACGAGCACGGCGAGGGTTTAAAAGAAGCAGGTCCCAGCACGCCTTGCCAAGTTTTGGGCTTCAACGGCACTCCGCAGGCAGGCGATGATTTGGTTGTTGTGGAAAGCGATCAAGCTGCTTCCGAAATTGCGGCTAAACGCCAGCAAACAGCTCACGAAAGAGCCTTGCGCTTCAAAACTCACATGTCTCTTGAACAGGTTTACGACGAAGCAAAGTCAGGCAAAATATCTGAACTCAACCTTGTGATAAAAACCGATGTTGCAGGTTCTTGCGAAGCACTCGCAGAGTCTTTGACAAACCTCTCAAACAACGAAGTGAAAATCAAAATTGTTCGCAAAGGTGTTGGTGCAATTAACGATGACGATGTACGTTTAGCGTCTATTTCCAATGCAATTATAGTTGCATTCCATTTAATGCCCTCTCATTCCATAAGAGAACTCGCGGAGCAAGAGGGCGTTGAAATTAAAACCTACCGCGTTATATACGATGTTATAGAAGAAATAAAGGGCGCAATAGAAGGCTTGCTAAAACCCGTGAACAAAGAAGAGGTCACAGGCGAAGCCGAAATTCGTCAGGTGTTCAAAATACCAAAAATTGGCTTAATCGCTGGTTGCATGGTTAAGAGCGGCGAAGTTGATAGAGAATCTCAAGTTCGCGTTTATAGAGATGGCGTTGAGCTTGGCTTAACAAAAGTCCAGTCGCTAAAGCGTGTGAAAGACGATGTTTCTTCCGTTAAAACCGGTCTTGAATGCGGTATTGGTCTCAGAGGCTACGATAATATAGAAGAAGGCGATGTTCTGATATTCTTTAAACAGGTATCTGTTGCCCGCACTTTGGCAGACGTTGCTAAGGAAAGCAAATGAGCATAAGAACAGACAGACTTGGCGCAGAGATGCAAAAAGAAATTTCAATCCTTTTGCACAACGGTTTAAAGAATCCAAATGTAGGTTTAGCTTCTATTTCTCGCGTTGATGTGAGCGCAGACCTTTCTTTCGCAAAAGTGAGAGTTTCTGTTTTGGGCACAAAGCAAGAACAGATGAAAAGCCTAAATGCTCTGCAACAATCCGCTGGCTTTATACGCTCTCACCTAGCAAAACTCATAAAACTCCGCAAATTCCCCGAACTCCACTTTGTCTTTGACGAAAACTTGCAACACGCCGCAAGAATAGACGAGATTTTGCACGGGTTGAAGGAGAAAGGCGAGTTGTAAGTAATTACTATATTCTACCCATGACCAACTCCAATCTCCTCTTTCAAGAACGCTTTGCAAATTGGTATATATCCTTTGTTTGCAAAAATAAATTCAAAACGCTGGCATTTTATATTTGCTTTGCTCTTATATGCCTGTTCCCCATACTTGTTTATCCTGGTTTGAAACTGGATGCAGATCTGTCCAAGCTCTTGCCAAATTCAACCCCTAGCGTTATTGCGCTAAAAGAATCTTACACACGATTTGGCAGCACAGACCGCTTTATGATAGCCATTCAAAGCGAAAATGTGGATATTGTGGATTCGCTTCAAAAAGAAATAAGGGCTTATATTGAGGAAAAATGGGTGGGCGATTTTGTTTCCACTCAAATAGACAACGACAACAAATTTTTCAAAGACAACGCTCTGCTCTACTTGCCTATTGAACATCTGGAACACATCAGAGATAACCTAGAAGAAGTGCAACTGGAAATAGGCAGAAAAAATTTGCCTTTTGTGGTTGATTTGGTGCAAAACGAGCCAAAGAAAAAACGCGTTTGGTTTGATGCAAACATTCCGCAAGAACTTGGACTCCCAGACGAAGCCGCAGGTGCATTTGACTCATTTTTTAAATCCGATAAAGAAGATAAAGATACCGCAGAAGTAGTACAAGGTCCTCCGCCCTGGGATAACAAGGGTCCCGTTCCAGAACACTTGAAAACAAGGTTCATAGGCTGCCCCAGACCAGATAGCACAGGCAAAATTTTATTCAATGGAACCGTGCAGGCAAAATTAACCATGCCTTCCACAGATTATGCCTTTGTTGGGCACATACTAGCTCGCTCAGACACTCTTTTGCAATATTTTCAAAAAAAATATCACAACTTGCCCGTACGCTTTTCCGTTGAAGGAACTTACGAAGGCTTAAAAGAAGTAGAAGATTTGCAAAACGATTCCGTTACATCTTTTGCCATAAGCCTTGCTTTAATAATAGCCATAACAATTTGGTTTTTCAGAAGCGTAAAAGGACCTTTCCTCGTTATAGCAACAGTGCTTTACGCCTGCCTTCCTATGCTTGCCGTTACTGCTATTTTTTACGGAACCTTAAACCCATTCACAGTTTTTGTAGCCACCATAATTTTAGGCATAGGTATAGATTATTCCATACACATGCTCGGCACAACGCAAAAATTTCTTGAAAATCTCAGCTTGGAAGAAGCCTTGAAAGAAGCCCAAAAAGAGATGTTTAAACCATTCATATTAGCCAGCGGAACAACAATCGCTGCATTTTTAACGCTTTTGGCTGCGCATTTCCGTGGCTTTTACGAGTTTGGAGTTGTGGCATCTTTTGGCGTTTTGTTCAGCATGATAACCTCTTTTTTAATTTTGCCCGTGTTTGCAATATGTTCTGGCGGAATTCCTCATGCACCAAAAAATAGCTTTTTGCCTGCAGCCTGGGACGAATCCAAAATTTTCAAATTCTTTAAACGCTGTGCTATAACCACTGCTATTTTAATCGTAATTTTATTGTTCTTTGCGCCTTATGCAGAATTTGAGCACAACCTCAATAATTTACGCAGAGAGTCCACCAAGCAAACTGCAGAAAAAGGCATTTCGGCTGGAGCGACTATGTCTAGCGGCCGCAAATCTTCTCAGCCAGCCGCCGTAATGGGTTCTAAAACAGAACAACTGGACAAGCTCTACGATACTCTGATGATCCGTAAGCACAAAGAAAAAGACCCCACCTTGCGCAGCTTTTTAACCCTTAAAACATTTGTGCCTCCACAAAATGCACAAAAAGAGAGACTTGAAATAATAGAGGAAATTCGCGAACTCGCAGAAGCAAGGGTTTTTGACAAAGCCACCGGCGATGATTCCACCAACATAGCGGCACTGAGGGATTTAACGCAAGTTGAAAAAACCTTTGATGCCAAAGACATACCTGAATGGGCACTTGATTTGCTCAAAGAAAAAGACGGGAGTTATGGCAAAATAGGTTTTATTTACGGACGTTATGAAAGCTGGGATGCGCGCGCGGTTCATAAATTTCAAAAAGATTTCAGCGACTGGAATTTTGATGGAGAAAAACTCAGAGTATTCTCTTCGCAATTTATTCTTTCAGATGTTATAGATTCCGTTAAGGAAGATAGTTTTAATTTGGCAATTTTAATAACGGTCATAATATTCTTAACCCTTGTGGTTAGCCTAAGAAAACCCGCTCTCTTTGCATCTGGATTTTTATCTTTTGCCTCTGGAATATTCTTCACAGTTGGGCTTATGGGCTTTTTAACGCATTTCTTTGATTTTGGAAAAATAGGCATTTACAACGTTATTGTTATTCCAATGGTTTTGGGGCTTGGCATTGACTTTGCGGTTCACATCATCATGAAATGGACGCATAGCGAAGTTGGAATTCGCGAGCTTTTAGATACCACCGGGCGCAATGTTATGGCAAGCGCAACCACAACAGCCGCAGGTTTTGTGGGAATGCTCTTCACCGCTCACAAGGGTTTAAAAAGCATTGGCGACCTTGCCTGCATGGGAATAATGGTCTTTCTCTTCACCAGCATAATATTCTCAATATTTTTATGCGCAACCTTGCTCAAAAGGCAGCCTGCCACACAAGGGCAAAAAACGAATAAAGAGCAAGCACAATAAAAACATCGAGCTTTCCTATTGGTTCGCCCCAGCGCAGCCATTTTTTGGGCGGGGCAAAACCCGCAATGGCTCCCATAATGAGTCCAAAAAAATGCCCGGGTATATCAACCTTTGAAGTTTCATCTCCAATGCCCAAAAATACCGCAAGCAAAAACACCGCAAACCAGGGAACTATGCGCCTGCTAAAATTCTCCCTTTTCAACACCCTAACTTCAAGAGTTGCAAGGGCACCCAAACCAGCAAATACCGTTGAAGAAAACCCTAGAGAAAAATAATTCTTCATTAAAAAAGCAGTTTCTAAATTTGCAAGGGCTGCCGCGAACACTATAAAAGGAGCAATGCGGGCGAGCGGCATTTTAAAAGATATTAAAGAAAACACAAAATAACCTGTGAGCAAATTCGAAACCAAATGATAGTTGCTCGAGTGAAGCGTTTGCGCTGTGAAAAGCCTCCACCATTCTCCTTTTAAAATTCTGCTCGCATCTGCTATTCCAAAATTTTCCACTCCGTAATTTGAAAATTGAAAGAATGTGCAAAGCACGGGAATAAACAGAAACCAAAGCGGTTGGGTGCTTGGCCTTAACATAGGGAGGGCTACTGTTTCTTTGTCCCAGTCTGGGTTTTCTTGTTTGTAAAGAGCTATTTGGGTCTCGGCGGCATAAACATCGTCTTCGTAAACAAAAAGCTCCCAAGGGCCAAGGCTGTTTTGCAAAACAAAATGGCTTATTCTTTGGCTGCTCAAAACAAGGCTAAAATCTTTTATTATGCGAAATATGCCTTGTTCAATGCAAACCTCCATCAGTCAAACCTCACGAATTCTTCCATAGCCTGCCTTTTCTTTGCGCCAATCCCAGGAACTTTCTCCAAATCTTTTGCTGTGTGAAAATTGCCGTTTTTCTCCCTGTAATCAATTATCTTTTGTGCAAGAGCGGGACCCACTCCTTTTATAAAACATAAATCTTCATTGGTTGCGGTATTTATGGGAAGCGGAAATGCAGGTGCTTTCTTTTTTGGTTTCTTCTCTCTGGTATGTTTGGCAGATTTGCCACCTTCATCGTAACTCGCTACTGCTTCATTATCAATGGTATCAACAACGGCAGCTGAATCCAAAACAGCCTCTTCGCTCACAGGCAAAAAAACGCTTTCCAAAGGAGAAATTTCGCTGAAGAATCCTAGTCGTGAAACGCCGCCCAAAGCGAAAAGAAAAAGAGCCAAACACAAAAAACTTTTTTCTGCGCTATTCATTCTCAGTTCTACCGCTGTTTCTCTTTTCGCCCGCTTTTAGCAAATGATAAAATAAGGGGGCTGGCTTCAACAAATTTGATGTTAGTTCGGGGTGAAATTGGCAACCCACAAAAAAGGGATGCTCCGTTATTTCCATAATATGCATTATGCAATCTTGTTTAGCGGAATGACCGGAAAATAACATTCCGTTTTCTTCTATTTTGCTGACATATCTGGGATTAACTTCGTGGCGGTGCCTGAATCTCTCTCTTATTACAGAAGCTCCATCGTAAATTTTTTCCGCTAAAGAACCTTTTTTCAAAAAAACATCGTGCCCGCCTTTTCTCAGCATTCCGTCTAAAACTTTAACATAGTCTGGACCCGGCAAATATGCAATAACAGGTTCTTTTACCTCTATGCCCTCAGACTCAACTTCCATAGTGCCGGCAAGCGGCAAGCCGCATTTATGGCGAGCAAACTCCACAACTGCGAGTTGCATACCATACCCAATTCCAAGAAAAGGTATTTTCATTTCGCGAGCCGCATGTATAACAGAAATTTTCCCTTCCATTCCCCGCTTGCCGAGTCCGCTCGGCACTATCACAGCATCAACATCTGCAAGCTGGTTTTTTATGTATTCCAAATTATTTGTGTTTTCAGATTTCTCAAGAAGCTCTGTGTCTATCATTTTCAAATTGCAAGCTATGTTCAAATGCGTAGCGGCGTGATTTATAGCCTCTCTAATGCTTGCGTAAGAATCTTCCAACTTGGTGTATTTTCCGCACAGAGCAATTTTCAGCGTTTTCTTAGGTTCTTTGTAATTTTTTTTGCTAACCTCAACAAGGCGTTTCCATTCGTTCATTCTAGGGGAATTTGCGCCCGCTAATTTTAATTTTTTAAATACTATGTCTAAAATTCCCTCTTCTTGAAAACCCAGCGGAATTTCATAAACAGATTTTACATCAAGCTCTGATATAACATTTTTGCTGGGAATATTTCCGTAAAGCGCAATTTTCTCTTTTATTTTTGGAGTTAGTTGCTTGCTGCAGCGGCCTATTATTATATCTGGATAAATTCCCTTTTCATTCAAATCGCGCACGGACATTTGCGTTGGTTTTGATTTTTGCTCTTGGGTTCCTGTTGGAATTGGAACATAAGTTAAATGCGCAAAAAGACATTTGTCAGGGCCAACTATGTGCGAGAGCTGGCGTGCCGCTTCTATGTAGAATTCATTTTCCAAATCCCCCACCGTGCCGCCAATTTCAACAAGCAATATATCCGCATTTTCTTTGCTGGAAATTCTAAAAAAATGGTCTTTTATAACATCGGTCACGTGCGGAATGAATTGGATTGTTGTGCCAGCATAAACGCCCTGCTTTTCTCTCTCCACCAAGGTGGAGAACACCTTGCCCATAGTCAAATTCCATTCAGATTTGGCATTTATTCCCAAAAAACGCTCGTAATGACCAAAGTCCATATCAACTTCGCCGCCATCGTCTAAAACAAAAACCTCGCCGTGCTCAATTGGGTTCATAGTGCCGGGGTCAACATTCAAATAGCCATCGCACTTCACAGGAACCACGCGAAAACGAGAGAGCAATGCACCTATGGATGCTGCCGCCACTCCCTTGCCAAGACCAGACAAAACCCCACCTGTGATAAAGATAAACTTGCTCTTTCCGTTGTAACAGCTATCACTCATATAAAATCCAAAAGTAGAAAATATCAATCTATCCATGAGGTCTCCAAGGCTCTGTATTGAATTGCCTCGGCAAGGTCTGCTCTCTCTACCCTGCTGCTCTGCCTCAAATCCGCAATGGTGCGGGCAACTTTCAGCATTCTGTCGTAGCCTCTGTGGCTCATTCGCCATTTTTCCGCAGCTTTCATAGCAAAATTTTCCGATTCGCTCTCCCAAAAAAGAATGTCTTTAAGGGTTTTGCCATCTAAATGCCCGTTGCGAAAAATTTTTCTCCCACCAAGCCTCCTCTCCTGAACTTCGCAAGCTGCCTCAACGCGTTTTTGAATTTCCTCTGAACTCTCGCCTATTCCGTTCAATCTGTTTTCATCTATTGGAACAGAGGGAACCGACACTTGAAGGTCTATCCTGTCTAGCAAAGGTCCAGACACCTTGGCTCTGTAGCGTTTTATGGCTTCGGGCAGGCAACGACAATCTCTGCGCTTGTCCATTGCATAACCGCAAGGGCAAGGATTCATAGCCGCGCCCAAAACAAAATTTGCCGGAAAGTTTATGCTGCCTCTTGCCCTGTTCAAGCGAATCACTCCTTCTTCCAAAGGCTGTCTTAGGCCCTCAAGTGCCGCTCGCTGAAACTCCGGCAGCTCATCCAAAAAAAGAACCCCGTTGTGCGCGAGGCTTGCCTCGCCTGGTCTTAGCTTCATTCCACCAACAAGAGAGGCAACAGTTGCCGTGTGATGTGGCGATCTAAAAGGGCGGCTTTTCATCAAGCCTTCGTTAAAATTAAAAGTTCCAGCGCACGAGTGTATTATTGTGCTTTCTAGAGATTCGCTTTGGCGCATGGCTGGCAAAATGCCCGGCAAACAACGGGCAGAAAGAGTTTTTCCAGAACCCGGCGAACCCACCAAAAGAAAATTATGCGCTCCAGCAGCGGAAATTTCAAGGGCGCGTTTAACGTTTGCCATTCCATACACTTGAGAAAAATCTGGAATTTTGTTTTGGGCTGCAGAGATAGAACCGCATTCTGGGTAGGAGCAATAAACCTGTTCAGGTCTCTGCAACCCGTTTAAACATTCTTCCAAAGTCTTTGGCGCTATAACTTTAAGCCTTTCCACGCAAGTTGCTTCCTGTGCGTTTTCGTGCGGAACAACGAGAATAGTTTGCGGCGCGCTACGGGCAAGGTTTGCCGCAACCGCCAAAACTCCGTGCACAGGGCGCAGTTTACCGTCCAAAGAAAGTTCGCCCAAAAACAAGAAATTTTCAAGCTCATTAACCACAATTTGTTCTGTTGCAGTTAGTATTCCAATAGCAAGCCCAAGGTCAAAAGCAGCACCTTCTTTGCGCAAATCCGCAGGCGACATATTCACGGTCATTCTAGTGGAGCAGCCGTAAAACCCGCAACTTCGCATAGCGGCAACCACCCGTTCCCTTGCCTCTCGCACGGCATTATCCGGCAAGCCCACAAGCGAAAAACCCGGAAGCCCCGAAGTGCTATCCACCTCTATTTCCACAGGTATTGCCTCTATGCCGCGCAGTGCCGCGCTTTTTATTCTCTGAAACATTATGCAGCGGCAATCTCTTGATATTTCTCCAATACGCATTGCTCAATATGCTCGCGCAATTCCTTGTTAAGCGGATAGAAAATTGAGTGGTAATCCTCTTCTTTGTTTCGCGGGTCTATCGGATAAGAAACAAAAAATCCATTCACGCCATCCACAACTCTAAGCCCCGTTAATTGGAGCTGCTCATTTAGCGTTACCCTAGCAAAAGCCTTTGTTTTTCCACTGGATTCTTTAAATGGATAAACTTGTACATTGGTGCAAGTTAAAACATCAAAGAAAGATTTAGATTCTTTTTTCATAAGAAACCTCTTGTTGAATTTTCTATAATAAAGACAATTTCCGTGCCAAGCAAAAAACCGCATTTCTGAGCTAATTTCGCAGTTTTAAAGTGACTAAAAAGTGTTTAAACACTGTTTAAACACTTTTTGGACATTTGTCTGAAATTTGCTATCTTTTTGAATATGACTTTTAGCAATAGACATGCAATACCCCTTGCGGCAATGCTGTGCATATCATTGCTATCCTCTTGCGCTAACGACAGTGAAACAGGTGGTTCTTGCAATATAAATGATTACAGAACCAAGCAAATCGGTAGCCTAGTTTGGATGACGGAAAATTTTAACTGCGATGCTCCGGGTAGCGTATGCTATGGCAATGACCCAGCCAACTGCAATACTTACGGTAGGCTATATGATTGGGAAACAGCAATGACTGTTTGCCCTACTGGTTGGCATTTACCCAGTGATATAGAATGGGATGATCTCATATATTTTGTCGGAGACTCTATCTCAGGAATTAAATTAAAGGCTAAAAGCGGTTGGAGCGAAGGCGGTAATGGCACGGATACATACGGTTTTTCCGCCTTGCCGGGTGGCATCGGCTCTCCCGATGGCAATTTCAGAGATGTAGGCGACTACGGCGTCTGGTGGAGTTCAAAGGAGTGCTACGAAGACAACGCCTACGGCAGGCTAATGTATTATAACTACGATTACGCCTTCTACGATGTCGGCGGCAAGGAAATCTTGTTAAGTGTCCGTTGCGTGAAAGACTGAATTCCGGTTCAGATAATGTTAAGAATCCATTACAAATCCGTTACGAATTTTCTATATTAGAATTAGGAGGCATATTATGAAATATAAATGCTGGGGTGTATTTTTCGCGAGTTTGCTGGCTCTTGCCTGTAGTAATAGTAATAATGCTTCCGAACCAAACGTTGATATTTCTTCGTCTTCTGATATTGCAGCAGAGCCTTCAAGTAGCAGTAACGGCACAACCTATAGCAGTGCCATTGCAAGCAGTAGTTCCAACAGTTCTATTATTTCCAGCAGTTCCGCAAGCACAGTGTCTAGCTCCAGTTTTAGCGATGGTGTATCTAGCAGTGGCGAGTCTAGCTCTGGTACCAGCACTACCGCAAGCAGCAGTTCCAGCAGCCCCGGTAGTTCAAGCAGTCTTAGAAGTTCTGCGAATGTGTCTGCATCTAGCTCTAGCGGTGGAGTATCTAGCAGCAGAGGGTCTAGCAGTAGTGCAACTGTAGCTGGCAGCAGTGGCTCTTTATCTTATGGAAAAAGATTCGCTCCAGATATGCACGGGCTAAGTCCGGGAGCTACCACTGCAAGCGTTAATCTCAATTGGTTTTCAACATCCACTAATTGTTCAAGCACAAGTACAGACGATGGCAAAACATTAGTTCGCCTTTTTAATGCCACAGGTGGTCTTGTAAATACTTTTACTGGAACAACAGCAAATGGACCTAAAGGCAAATGCGCTCATAAAGCCACCATGAATAGCTTAACCCCAGGCACAAGTTATAAATACTCCGTATCCAATAACGGCACCGACTGGAGCAATGACTATAACTACAAAACTCCTCCCTCTGGCAATGCTTTCACATTTGCCGTAGTATCGGACCCACAGGTTACCACTGGTGCCCAAGATAATAATACCAAACCCAAAGCCAATCCTTCTACTACCGCTCAAGGCTGGAAAGATATTGTTAAAAGATTAGCTGAAAAAGAAGCCTCATTTATACTCTGCGCGGGCGACCAAGTTGATGGTGGCATAACCTACAAAGAAGACGAATACGGAGTATTTTTTGCCCCAGAAGAATTGCGCAACATTCCTCTTGCTCCAGTAATTGGCAACCACGATTTGCACACTGAACATTTCAATCATTTCAATATGCCTAATATGCCTTCTTCTATTCAAGCATACAATATGTATAGCGGAAAAGTTGGCAATTATTACTATCTCTATAACAATCTTCTTATTGTCGCATTAAATACAGGTTATTCTCAAACAAGCTCTAATATAGCAGCTGCCATAGCTGAATACAAGAAAACTATAGAAGCCGCAAAAACTGCTCATTCTGGGAAATATGATTGGCTCATTGTCCAGCACCATAAATCCACCACAAGCATCTCTGCCCATTCTGCAGACGAAGATATTGGATTTCTTATAGAAGGTGGTTTTGAAAAGTTGATGACAGACCAAGGCGTGGACCTAGTTATTGCCGGACACGACCATATACACGTTAGGAGCCATCTTATGAAATGGGATGCATCAAAAGGTTATAGCGTTAGGAGCACAGATGGCAAAGGTACCATATATTTAACCCTTACAACTGCAAGCGGAATAAAATTCTACCCCCCTCTCTATGTTCTTGATGAGTTCGACAAAGATGGCAAGCCAGTTCCAAATGCTGGACCCTTTCAAGAGAAATACCCGGTGCTTGTAAATGGAAAAAGAGGTGCCTCGGAATTAAGAAAAGCCAAAGTTTCAGATACAAGCACGTGGCCATTGTCAACAGATTTTTTTGTGAAAACCACTACCACTGTTTGGGCACCTAACTACGCACCCAATTACACCATATTTGAGGTGAATGGCAAAACCATTAAGGCAACAACTAGAAACTCAGAAAATGCCTTGGTAGATGAATTTACCCTAACCCCCAAAGGACCAAGGTAATTGTATTTTCTATAGTAGGGGATTTTCTATATTACATGTAATGCCTTTTGGAACCATAAAACAACCTCTGCCCTGTATTGGCAAAAGAAACACGCTCTCTATTTGCATGATTGTTAAAAACGAGGAAGCAAATATAGCGCGTGCTATTCAAAGTTTTTTGCCTTTTGCAGACGAGATTGTTGTAAACGACACAGGTTCAACAGATAGAACCATTGAAATTGTAAACTCATTTCCAAAAACTGTTTTAATGCAATCAGAATGGATTGGAGATTTTTCTTACTCGCGCAATTTGAGTTTTGAAAAAGCCACCTGCCCTTGGATTTTATGGATGGACGCAGACGACTACGTTCCACCAGACCAAGTGAAATCTTTTCTCAATTTAAAAACCACCCCGCTAGACCGCATGATATCTTTTACCGTTTGCAATACGGAAAATGGCAGACCAACAGGACTGAGGTTCATGCAAGCGAGAATGTTCCCCAACCACCCAAAAATGCGCTTTGAAGGTCGCATACACGAAAGCGTGATAGGTGCGGCAGCCAATTTGGGTTTAAATGTTGTGAATACAAATATTTTAATTTGGCACATGGGCTACGAAACTCAAGAAATCCGTGAAAAAAAAGCAAAGAGAAATTTGGAAATTCAACTAGCAGACCCAGAGCAAGAAAAGCGCATAGAAGGCTTGCTAGAATTAGGCGATTCCTATTCAGTGCTAAAAGATTTTGAAAAATCTGTGGAATATTACAGACGAGCCTCAGAATTTCCCTGCCCTGCTGACCAAATGGCACTCAAAAATGGTGCAATGAACAAACTTGGTCGGCATTTAGCTGCACAGAATAAACCTGAAGAAGCGCTAGAAGTATTTGAAAAATGCACAAAGCAATTCCCAAAAAACGAAGAAGCCTATTATTGCATTGCCTCAATTTTAATTACAAAAAAAAAAATAAAAGAGAGCATGCCATATTTTAGAAAAGTGCTAACCATCAAACCAGAGGTTTCAAGCAACGGCACAAATTATTTCACAATAAAACAAGACTCCCTAAAGCAATTGAGCAACTGGGAATATGAAGAAGGAAATTTTAAGCTCTCAAAAAATTATGCAGAAGAAATGTTAAAAGGAGATAAAGACAACCAAGAGGCAAAATTATTGCTTGAGAGAGCGCAAAACGCATTGCAAAGCAAAAACGACAAACGCCCCTTGCTCTCCCTTTGCATGATAGTTAAAAACGAAGAAAAAAATATAGGCGAATGCCTCAAATCTGCCAAAGACCTAGCAGACGAAATTATAGTGACAGATACAGGCTCAATAGATAAAACTGTTGAAATAGCAAAAAGTTTTGGCGCAAAAATAGAGCATTTTGAGTGGACAAAAGATTTTTCTGCAGCGAGGAATTACTGCATTTCAAAAGCCACCAGCCGCTGGATAATTTGGCTAGATGCAGACGATAGACTGCCAGAGAGAACTGTCAAGGAATTTCGCAAAATGCTCAGCAAAGAAACACCTAACAAAGTTTTCTATTTTGAAGTTCGCGATAGAACAGGCACAAAATTTTTGCAAATCAGGGCATTCCCAAACAAAGAGCAAATAAAATTTGAAGGTCGCATACACGAGCAAATTTTGCCCAGCATTCGCAAATTAGGGCTTGCAGAATATAAACTGCCTTTAGAAATTATACACACCGGATACGATGACCACGAGGTTCTAAAACAAAAGCAACTGCGCAATTTGGAACTTTTCAAGGAGCAATTCCCAGATGAAAAAGGAATGAATGCGCTTGATATGTACCATTACGGAACTTGCTACAACATTTTGGGCGAATATGAAAATGCGCTTAAATGGCTAAGGGAATCTTTAAAAGTAGCAAAGACTGGGGGCTACAACGAATTGCTTGTGCTTTTGCCCCACGATATAGCTAGCATTTTAGAGCAGCAGGGAGATTTGGAAGGCGCGCTTGAAACGCTGGAAATGTCTATAAACGAAAATATGAATTTTGAACCTACGATGCTCAAAAAAGCTCAACTTTTGGGAATGTTAGGGAAAAATGAAGATGCGGTAAAACTGTTTGGCTATTGCGCCGTTCTCATTCCAAGAACCAGTGCTTTGCCAGCTAACATTGCACAAATCCGAGTGAACTCTTTGCAGTTTTTAGCGGAATACTGGAAAAAAACCGAGCATATTCCCATTGCAATAGAAATTCTCAAAATCCTTAAAAACATGATGCTAGAAGTGCCCTATAATCCCCTTTCCTTGGCAGAAATTTACATAGCGAGGGATAAGGCAATTGAAGCCCTTGACAATCTGGAATTTTTGAAAAAAGACTTGGAGCACACGCCTGAATTCGCATTTCTTTACGGACAAGCCTTGGTGCTCACAAACAATGTCCAAGAGGCGATAAAGGTGGTTTCTGCTGCAAAAGAGACATTTCCGCAAAACGAAGACCTTGCAAAGCTGGCAACCGCAATGGGAATCTAATTTTTTACTATATTAATACAAAGGAGGTATCAAATGTTGCAGTTTGCTAAAGTGCTCGTTTTTTTGCTGGGTATTGCCAGTTTTTCTTTTGCAGGTACAGGTCCGGTTTCTGTTTATGGCGCATTAAAGGCTTGCACCATAGAAGGCAAAGGCAGGATATGCGGTTCCGGTCTTTACGCAAATACAGCCGTGCAGGTTAAGGGCATAAGCCTTGGTTGGAGCAATACGGGCTGGGAAAGCGCGGCTTTTTTCAACGCAAATACCGTGAATGCCTTGGTTGACGGCTGGAAATCCGAAGTGATCCGCGTTCCAATTGGTTATGCGGAAAACAATGGATATAAAACAGACCCTTCTAACCTAACCAGAGTAAAAGCTGCCATTGAGGCGGCACTGGCAAAAGATGTTTACGTGATTATAGACTGGCACTCCCACAATGCCGATAACGAACTGACTCCTGCAACCACATTTTTTGAAGATATGATACAAACTTACGGCGCAGATAATGACCGCATAATTTATGAAATCTACAATGAACCTAAGAGTATTCAATGGGCAACCGTAAAAACTTATGCAGATAACATTATCGGCAAAATTCGCGCAAAAGGAGCGAATAATTTGATTTTGGTTGGAACGCCAGAATGGTCTGCAAGGCCTAACCAAGCTGATGGAAACTATTTAAGCGACCCCAATGTTGCTTATGTATTTCATTTTTATGCAGCATACCACAAGATGGATGGCGGCGGCGGTCAGGGCAATCTCACATATTCGCAGGGCATAAAAAAAGTGCTAGATGCAGGCAAGCCAATATTTGTGAGCGAATATGGTACTGTTATGAATTCTGGCAACGGTAGCCATGATGCTGCAAGCACTAATGCTTGGTATAAATTTATGGACGATAATGGAATTTCTTCTTGTGCTTGGCAAGTGAGCTATAAAGACGAAACATCTGCACTCTTTGTAACCTCATTCAAAGATAACCTCAGCACTAGACCCATTGAAGACTTCACCAAGGATAACAATTTGAAAGAATCTGGGAAGTTTATTCTTGCTATGTTGAAACAAAACGCCACTACTACGCCTTGGCTTAACTCGCCGCTGCTCCCGAGCAGTTCCAGTTCAAGCGAAGAAGCACCTTCTAGTAGCAGTAGCAGCGAAGACGAAACACCCATTGTTTTGCCGCAAATTGTGCACAGCAACGCCCTTAACTCGGTGAATAACGGCGTGAATTTGCAAGTTGTTAGTGGTGCAAGCCTTAAAGTTTTTGACTTAAAAGGCAATATGGTACGTTCACTTAAATTCACTCGTGGCAGCTATATTGTATCACTTGGCGACCTGCCAAAGGGTCTATATATTGTAAAAGTTCAATTTGGCAGCCAAAAAGAGATATTGAGGGTGCCAATTAGGTAAAAAATTACCCCTATTTGCCTACATTTTTTTAAAAAGCACATAAATAAATGCTTTATCAAATGGCAGGCATACTTATTTGCCTACATTTTTTTAAAAAGCACATAAATAAATGCTTTATCAAATGGCAGGCATACTTATTTGCCTAAAATAATATATATTTAATATAGGCAGTTTTAGCTTAAATGGGGTATATCTATGCTCAAAAAAATAACGGTTTTGTTAGCACTCGCTACGCTTTTCGCATATTCTGCGGTTAATTATCCATATCCGCAAAATAAAAGCTACGGCAACTCAACAATAAATACAACTGCATCTAATGCCAGCACAACCTTGAAATCCAAGTTTGATGATTTTTACAGCAGATTTTACGAAGAAGGCAACTGCAGTGGTACCAAAGACTGCGCTCGCATCAAATTTGATGATGGAAGCAAGACCGTTTCCGAGGGCATAGCTTATGGTATGCTGATGATGGTTTATTTCAGCGATAAAACAACAAGTTATCAAAATCAATTTGACAAGCTATGGAAATATTACAATAAATGGAAAAACCCCACCAGTGGCTTGATGAGTTGGAAAATAGAAGGTTTTACCAGAGTTGACCCAAGCGATAAAACATATTCCAATTCCGCTTCTGATGCAGAATTTGACACTGGCGTTGCCCTTGTAATGGCATATTATCAATTTGGAGACGAAAAATACCTAACCGATGCCAAGGCTTTAATCGCAACAATCAGGCAACAAGAAATTGACCCAAACAATTTGCATAAACCAGGTGCTGAGTGGAACGAAGAAAGAAATCCCAGCTATATTAGCCCTGCCGCCTTTGAAATTTTCAAACAAATTGAAGGCCTCTCCACCGCTAAATCTAAATGGGAAGCTGTTATAACCGCAAACTACGATTTGCTCACAAAAAACAATAGCAAAGCCAGCTCAGGTTTATTCTCCGACTGGTGCAAAGACGATGGAACTCCATCATCCAAGGGCACAAATTATAGCTACGATGCAGCTCGCGTTCCTTGGCGTTTGGCTTGGGCTAATGCTTGGTTTGGTCATTCAACTGCTAAAACCTTGCTTGGAAAAGTTGTCTCCGCAAATAAATCAGGGTACGATAACAACGCAACATTTGTAGGACCATTTATGAATGCTTATTCGGTTGCTGCTTCAAACCAATCAGAAATGAATAGTCGCTGGAATACATTGATGGGTTTTTCCGGTGCGTCTTATTACAATACCGCTTTGCAGGTTTTAACAGGCTTGCTCGCAAGCGGCAATATGCCAAACTTAAAGGCATTAAAAGGTGATAATTGCTGCACTGGTGGTAGCACGGTAGCTGGTTTGCAAATAGATAAACTTGATCAAGCTGCAAAAGAAAGCGTAGCAGACAGAAATTTTGCAAGAACTTGGGAGCCGTGGTATGTGTTTACTGATAAGGGCGATAAAGGTGCTTCCACTATAAAAAACACAACATTCGAAAACACAACATATAATAAAACAACTAAGCAATGCGAAAAAATAATCGATTATAACGTGGTTATGCAAGACGGCAGTGATTGGACTGTTAAAATAGACCAATATACTCTTGATAAAGGTCAATTTGACTACGAACCTTATGTAACCATAGGTTTAGATGCTGTGAATAATGGTTCAGGCTATAAACTCTCAAACTGCACGGGTGGTTTCAAATATAAATACAAAGGGGCAGCTCACAATTTTAAAACGATATCAAGAAAAGTTACAGACTACAATTACCATCAAATGCAGGTTTCAAAAGCTAGCACATCTTGGACAGATGTAGAGGCACCACCATCAGAACTCGCACAGGAGTCTTGGGGAATAACTGTTCCCTTTAAACTAGATGAAATAGAAGCGTTTTCTTGGGAAGTTAAAGGTGGGCTTTCCACAAAAAGTGGTTCTTTGGCAATAAAAGATTTCTATTGCATTGGCACCAACCTAACTTTCCCAGCAGAAAAGCCAGCATCGCAATGCAGCGGTGGCTCTAGTGGTTCTACTACAGTCTCTAGCAGTTCAGCGAGAAGCAGCAGTTCAAATGCCACTGGTGGCAATAATTCCAGCAGTTCTAGAGCAGGCAGTAGTTCTAGTATCGGCAACGGTTCCAGTAGTTCCGCACTAGGCAGTGGCTCCAGCAGTTCCATAGAGGGCGATAGCAGCAGCAGCGAAGGAGACGACACGCCTATTGTTTTGCCGCAAATAGTGCACAGCAACGCACTTAACTCGGTGAATAACGGAGTGAACTTGCAAGCCACTAGCAATGCCACAATTCAAATTTTTGACTTGAAAGGCAAAGCAGTTCGCACACTGAAGTTCAAGCCTGGCAACTATATTGTGCAATTAGCAGACTTGCCGCGAGGCTTGTATATCGCTAAGGCAACCAGTGAGTCTTGGAAGCAAACGGTTAAGGTGATGGTAAAGTAAATAGTTTATCTATTTGCTATATTCTTACTTGATGCAGATAAACAACATACGAAATTTTAGCATAATAGCGCACATAGACCACGGCAAAAGTACGCTTGCAGATAGGCTTATTGAACTAACCGGCACTGTTTCCAAAAACGAGATGATGGAACAGCTTTTAGACGATATGGATTTGGAACGCGAGAGGGGCATAACCATAAAAGCCCACGCTATAAGAATGGTTTATGAGCGTGGTGGCAAAGAATATCTGCTCAATATGATAGACACCCCAGGGCACGTGGATTTCACCTACGAGGTTAGCCGCTCACTTGCCGCTTGCGAAGGCGCGCTTTTGGTGGTGGACGCTTCGCAGGGCATAGAAGCGCAAACGCTTTCAAATTTATATTTGGCGATGGATAATAACTTAACCATAATTCCGGTGATAAACAAAATTGATTTACCCGGTGCAAACCCAGATGCGGTGGCGCACAGCATTGGCGAACTGCTCGGCTACGACCCAGACAAAATCCCACGCATAAGCGCAAAATCCAGCATAAATGTCGGAGAGGTACTTGAAAAAATCGCAGACGAAATTCCACCTCCAAAAGGAGATTCCTCCGCACCGCTCAAGGCCCTTGTATTTGACTCCGTTTACGATTCTTATAGAGGTGTTATAAGTTATATAAGAGTTATGGAAGGAACCATAAAAGCCGGAACAAAAATACGCATGATGAAAACAGGCGGCGAATATATGGTGACCGAAGTTGGCACCTTCTCTATGAAACGCGATGCCAAGCCTTCACTCGGTGCCGGAATGGTTGGTTATGTTCTCGCAAACATAAAAACATTATCCGATGTGAAAATAGGCGACACCTTAACAGACTGCGCAAACCCTGCTGCCGAACCCCTTGCGGGCTACAAAGAAGTTAAGCCTATGATTTTCAGCGGAATTTATCCCATAAATCCCGAAGACTATAAAAACCTGCGCGAGGCTTTGGAGAAACTGAAATTAAACGATTCTGCCCTTGTTTGGGAACCGGAGAGTTCCGGCGCTCTTGGCTTTGGATTTCGCACGGGATTTTTGGGGCTTTTGCACATGGAAATTGTGCAAGAACGCCTAGACCGCGAATTCAATGTGGATATAATAACCACAGTTCCAAACGTGGAATACCGCGTTTACATGACAAGCGGAGAGATGATACCCATAGAAAGCCCAAGCAAACTCCCCGATGCAAGCCGCTACGACCATATAGAAGAACCCTATATAAAAGCGCAAATTTTCACGCCCAAAGATTATGTTGGTCCACTTATGCAGCTTGCCGAGGAAAAACGCGGAACATTTGGCACAATGGAATACTTAGACGAAAACAAGGTTATTTTGCATTATGAACTCCCGCTTGCAGAGGTTATGTTTGATTTTTACGACAGGTTAAAATCCGTGAGCAGAGGTTACGCAGGGCTTGATTATGAACAAGCGGGCTACAAAGAAAATCCTCTTATCAAATTGGATATACTTTTGAACGGAGACCCTGTTGATGCTTTTTCCGTTATTATCCACAAAGAAAAAGCCCAGCACTACGCACAGGCGATTTGCGTGAAATTAAAAGACCTAATTCCGCGCCAGCAATTTGATGTTGCAATTCAGGGTGCTATAGGTGGCAAAATAATAAGCCGCACAACTGTTAAAGCGGTTCGCAAAGATGTGCTCGCCAAATGCTATGGCGGCGATATAACCCGCAAACGCAAGCTATTGGAAAAGCAAAAAGAGGGCAAAAAGCGAATGAAGAATATAGGCTCTGTTGAGGTTCCGCAAAAAGCATTCTTAGCTGTGCTTTCGCTCTCCAGCCCAAGCGGGCAGAGCGGCGATGACGACGATTAAAGCGGTATATTTCCGTGTTTTCTCTTTGGACCTTCTTGGTGTTTTGTTGCCAAAGCCCTTAAATGCGCCAAAAGAATTCCACGGGTTTTTGAAGGCTCAATAACATCATCGACATAACCGCGAGATGCTGCAATGGCAGGGTTTGCAAACTTGTCTATATATTCCTGTTTGCATTCTTCCCTTTTTGCATCTGCATCGCCGCCAGCTTCTTTAACCGCATCAATATCTTTTTTGAACACTATGTTCACCGCACCACCAGGTCCCATAACCGCTATTTCTGCGCCGGGCCATGCTGCAACAAAGTCTGCGCCCAAATGTCTGGAACACATGCAAATATATGCGCCACCATAACTTTTTCTCAAAATAACAGTGAGCTTTGGAACGGTTGCCTCTGCATAAGCATAGAGCAATTTTGCGCCGTGCCTGATAATGCCGTTGTATTCTTGGTCGGTGCCCGGCAAAAATCCCGGGACATCTACAAAGGTCACCAAAGGTATGTTGAAGGCATCGCAAAAACGCACAAAGCGAGCCGCTTTGTCGCTTGCGTTCACGTCTAAGCAACCAGCAGACTCACGTGGGTTGTTAGCAACAATGCCAACAGAGGTGCCACCTAGCCGCCCAAAACCTATTATCACATTGCGCGCATAAGTCTCTTGCAATTCCAAAAACGAATGTATATCCAAAACATTCCTTATAACCTCGGACATATCGTAGGGTTTTGAGGCATCTGCAGGAACAAGCTCCTCTATATCCGCGGGCATTTCCAAATTAACCGCAGAATTCACGGAAGGCGGAATTTCCACATTGCTGCTCGGTATATAAGAGAGCAATTTTTTTACCCAGTCCAAAGTATCTTGGTCGTTTTCGCCAACATGGGCAACAACTCCGCTTTTGCCAGCGTGCATCTCAGGACCGCCAAGGGCTTCCATGCTCACGTTCTCTCCGGTCACGGTTTTGATAACCTCAGGACCTGTGATGAACATATAAGAGGTGTCTTTCACCATAACCACAAAATCTGTTATGCCGGGGCTATAGACCGCGCCTCCGGCGCAAGGTCCCATTATCACGGATATTTGGGGAATAACTCCGCTCGCGCGGGTGTTTCTCATAAAAATATCGCCATAGCCGCAAAGCGCGCCTATGCCCTCTTGCACTCTTGCTCCACCGGAATCGTTCATGGAAACAAAGGGCGCGCCGTTTTGCAGAGCCATATCCATAAGGCTTGCGATTTTCTTGCCGTGCATTTCGCCAAGCGAACCGCCCAAAACGGTGAAATCTTGTGCTGCGGCATACACCAAACGCCCATTTACAAGCCCAAAGCCCGTAACCACTCCATCGCCCGGTATCTTTTTTTTGCCAAGCCCAAAAAACTCGTTGCGAAGCTCTATATATGCTCCAACTTCCACAAAGGTTCCGGGGTCAAAGAAATACTCTATGCGTTCCCAAACAGAGAGTTTGCCTTTTTTGTGCTGCTTGTCAATGGCATCTGCACCACCTCCAAGCCTCATATTGTTTTTTTTAGCATTCAAAGCCTCAATTTGGGCTGCATAAATAGGGTCTTTAGACAAATTACACCTCTCCAGTTGAATAGTAGAAATATAGTAATTACAGACTAATTCATATTTAAGTGCTCTGGGACTAGGGACTAGGGACAGGGGATATGATTTTTCTTATCCCTTATCCCATATCCCTAACATTTAATGAATCATTGTTACTATCTAACCACTACTCGCAACACTTCCCTTTGGCTTTCAAACTGGATTTTCACAATATACAAGCCTTTGGGCAAATCGCCGAGCATAATGGAGTAGCTGCCGCTTGAAAATTCGTGACTGCGCATGAATTTTCCGTTTAGGCTAAACACCTCTGCTTTTGCCGTTTTTGATACTTGCAAATTCACTCCGTTCTTGATTGCAAGAGCACCGTTGTTTGCAGAGTGCTTAGAGATAGATATTATCGGGGTATCTTCTTCTTCGCTGCTGGAGCTATTGCCCTCGCCATCTATGGAACTGCTAGAACCGCTGCCGAGGGCGGAACTGCTGGAATTATTGCCACCAGCAATGGAACTGCTGCTGCCTCTGGAACTGCTGGAAACTGTGCCTGTGGAATTGCTGGAGCTACTTCTCACAGAGCTGCTGGAACTGCTGTTAGCTTTGGAGCTACTAGAGACTGTACCAGTAGAACCACTAGAGCCACCTGTACGGCATTTGAAAGTGGGTTTTGATGGCAAGTCCATTTTGCCAATGCATTTGAAATTTTTTATCGCCAAAGAACCGGTCTTTGCAGATAACCCTTCTGTTGTTTTATCTGAAGAACCAACAAGTTCCCAAGCCCAAGCCCGAACTTTTGAAAGTTGAAAAGCTGTTAGTTTGTCTTTGGCAACCCAAGTTGGCTGGGCTAATTCATCTGGAGGTATTGCAACAGTTGCCCAACCGGAAGGTGAAGCAGTTGTGATGTTTTTATAATGGTCTTCTCCGCTACCTTCCGTAATAGTAGTACTCAACACCTTGAATTTATGAGCAGAACCTTTATATTGATAGCTAAAGCCGCCTGTGCATTTTGAAAGATCATAGCCGCCCGCACTTGCAGCTTTGCCATTGTTTCTGGAGTCCAAACCTAATCCTACAAATGGCTCGTATTTATAGTTTCCCTGGTCAAGCGTGTAGCTTGGAATTTTAACAGTCCAGTCGCTGCCATCTTGAAGAACTACGCGATAACTTTCAACGTCTTTGCAAGCTGGAGTGCTATTTTCGTCTTTACCTGTGAATTTAACGTTGGTTATTGAAGATTTAGCTTTGCCTCCACTTTTATCGTCTGCATCTTTATCTGTATAGGCATACCAAGCTTCCCAAAGACCAGATAAAAGTTTATCATCTTCGCTATCAGTTCCTGCACTAGCAAGCCTATCTAATGTAGTGGTGTTTCCATCACCGCCACCTACGGCAGGCATATTTGTGCCACATCCACTAGATGAAGCACAAGCCTTTAAGTTTGGCATATTGCCGCTCACGAGCAAGCCTGTTAAAATAAGCATGGACTGGTTAAAATAGGAGTCATCGGCTGTACCAGTTTGACCCATCATGGTACTGAAAAATGAATTCAATTTGGATTGATAACTAGAATTACCTGTTAGAGCGCACATCAGAGAACCTATGTAACTGGAATTGGAATTTTTACCCATAGTTCCTGTTAAGCTGATAGGTCCTGCGACACTAGCAGGAGTTTGATTATTAACCCACTTTCCCAAATTATTTACCAAAGTTTTTGCATCTGCATGGCCAAACCAAGCATTTGCCGTTGCCCAGCGCCAAGGGGCACGAACAGCATCTTGCCCATAGTTTGTGCCATTATATCCACAAGATGAGCATTGTTTGGGATTGCCATTGTTATCTGCCCAATCGGAGGGCAAGCCAGTATCTTTATTTTGGTTCTTTTTCAAAAATTCATAATTTGCGGATTGTACACTGCCAAAGCCGCTGAATAATGCAAAAGCCGCTGGAGCAACATAACTGGGGTTTCTATCGCTATCCCAAGCATCACCGGGTTTAAGCAAATTGCTGCCACTGGTCACTTCATATTGAAGAATTTTGGCTGCTAAAGCGTCTCCATCTGTTTTGTATTGTGCGTTATCAAACTGATAGCTACCCAGTATCAAGGCAAAAGCAACATCAAGGTCTCCGTCTGTAGCACCATTTTGTTGGTTAGAGCCGGCACCAAAACCCTCAATTTTCCAGTTCATAAATCCATTGCCGTTTGTATGAGTTTTGTAATATGCCCATAATCTCTTAAATTGGTCTTCATAGCTTGTGGTAGCATCGCTGAAATAAACTGCCATTATCATAGCGTAGCCAATGCCTTCGCTAACGGTGAAATTTGCGTCTGAGGGTTTATCGGGGTCATAAAACTTAATGCGAGCGCAAGCAGTATTATTGGGACAAGTTCCTGTCACATAAAAATTTGTTAAATACTTCTGAAATTTGTTTTTCAAGTCTGCATCTGCGGTTGAGTTAGAGACGTTTATTGTTGAATTGCCATACTGTTTCCTTTGCGGATATGGAAATTTAACCGCAGAATACGCTAAGAGCGAAACGAGTGCTAACACAACTGTTATTTTTTTGAGCATAGAGAACACCCCCATTTAAAAAACTGCCTATATTAAATATATATTATTTTAGGCAAATAAGTATGCCTGCCATTTGATAAAGCATTTATTTATGTGCTTTTTTTAAAAAAATGTAGGCAAATAAGTATGCCTGCCATTTGATAAAGCATTCATTTATGTGCTTTTTTAAAAAATGTAGGCCAACGGGGGCGATTTTTTTACTTAACCACCATTCTCAACACTTCCTTTTGGCTCCCAAATTGAGCTTTTACAATATATAAGCCCTTTGGCAAGTCTGCAAGGGACACAATGTGGTTGCCCTGTGTGAATTTAAGTGAACGCACTAGGTTGCCTTTTAAGTCAAAGACTTTGAAGCTCGCATCGTGGGCAACTTGCAAGTTCACAGCGTTTTGCATTGCGTTTAGGCTGTTGCTAAATGCAACTTGGGGCAAACCGATTGGAGATGGATCTTCCCCTGAGCTAGAGCTGATGTCGCCTCCTGAGTTGGAGCTGGTAGGAGGAGGTGGTGGATTTGTGCCACCATCCGTAGCCGCTAGGATATTCACAAATACAAAATTGTTAGCTCCGGTAAAAGTTAGCTTCAAAGTTGTTTCTGAACCGCTCGCCGTTACAGTTATAGGAATATAATCCGAATTTTTCCAAGTTGATGCTCCGCCCGTGCTTGCAAGTTCAGCAGAAGCGGTTTCTATGCCATCTCCCTGCAAAGAAACAGTTGCCGCAGCCGTTGAGCCAAATCTAAGTCTCACTTTATATTTGCCCGGTCCCGAAAGGTTGGTTAATTTATAGCTAACGCTAAGCGTACCTGCGTTGCCCTGCAAGGTAGGAGCCGAGTTTAGAATCACCGAATCCTTTGCCCCAGACATACTACCCGGAACAAAATCCACAGCATTGGTTGCCGTACCACCCACCGTGACAATGCCAGTTTTTTTCCCTTTTTCCGCTGCACTGCCACAGTCCATGGTTACCTGAGTTAAATTCACAAGGTTGGAGCCATTGGCAGAGGTTATTGCACCGCCAGTATTGCGTTTACTCATAATTGTCTGAACATATTTCCCGGATGCGGATAAATTACTATTGCTGAATGTGCCGCCGCTGCAACAGCCATTTGTCAAAGCTGCTGCAGTTTCGTCTTTGTCAATAATAGACCAATTTGCCCAAGAAATACCTATTGTTTCAACTAAGCTCATCCATCCATTTGTTCTATCCCAATTCATTGTTTTATCCTTGTCGCCTCCGTCTGCCATGCTTGTTCCCCACTCAGAGGCAAAAACTGGAAAATTGTTGCACCAAGCAACCTGAAGATTAGCCATATAAGCGTTATGGCTTGGATCCGAAGTATAAAAATGCAGGGAATATAAGATATTTTTTGCTTTATCCCCGGTAATTGGGTTCGCTCTTGCAGAACCTATGTCAGACGAATAAGCAGGTGTACCCACTATTATTAGACCATTGTTATCTTGTGTCCTGATTGTGGATATAATGCTTTCGGAATAGGTTTTTATACTCGCCCAACTAATAGCTGATCCGCAATTGGTACCAGTTGCACCGCTGCAAGGTTCATTGAATATTTCATAAATAACATGGTTGTAGTTATTTTGTTTTGCGTAAGAAGCAACGGTATTAAAAAAACTTGTTGCACCGTTTTGATCTAAATCGTGATGATGCCAATCTATAATTACATAAATTCCAGCTTGCCAAGTCCAATCCATAAAATTTTTAGCATCCTGAACGTCGCCATTTCCTATGGCAGCTCTAACCACATTTGCCTTCCAATCGTTTGCAAGGGTGGTAACCGTGCTTTGTTTGTAAAACTTCGCGCCTGGCCAATCCGACCTATTCCAAAACATGCTCATGCCGCGAAGCACAAAGAGATCGCCATTTTTGTCCACAATTTTGCCATCTTTAACAGACAATGGAGCTGAAGCTGGGGCAGCGGCAAAAGAGAGAACCGTCATTAATGCGATTAAAAGGAGAGAACGTATCATATATATAAATATACAAATTTTTTTGTCAAAAAAGCATTTTTTCTCTTTTTTGTGATATTTTGCAATAAAAAAGCCCTCTTGCGAGGGCCTAAGCTTATAAAAACTAAAATTAGATTATTTCACCATAATTTTCTGAACAATTTTGGTGCTACCTGAACGAACCATATAAATGCCAACAGGCAAGTTTGAAAGGTTCATAGACTCGTTTGCAGCGAGTATCTTTTTGGCTACCACTTTGCCCTGCAAATTCACAATAATCACAGGACCAGCAAAGTTAGCGGTGAGAGTGCGATCCTTCAAATTGAATCCATAACCGGAAGCAATTTTGCCACCGATAATAGGATTGGGATTACCGCTACCACAATTTTCGCATGGAGGGAGTTCTTCTGCTGTTCCGCTGCAAGACCCACGCCAGCCGAGTTCCTTCAACTGAAAGCGGATTGTTTCTGGGGTTGTAGTCTTATTTTTAAAGACAAATTTCAAAGCCTCTGCTTGTGTAAGAGCAGTCTCTAAAGGAAAAGGAGCTTCCTCGCCTTCCCAAGAGAACGAAAAGACATCCCATTTTATATTAAGTGTTTTCCAACCGCTAGCAGCAGCAGGCAATTTCGCTACCCAAGTATTGTATTCATATAAGGATTCGTTCCAGCCAAGCTCAACATCAACACCAGCTTTGTCCGCTTTGTAAACTATGCAAAGACCAGTTCCTTTAGACCCAATGTTTTCTACATAAGCTTTTTCAAAGTCATCATGCTCACACTCTTTTTTTCCGCGCCAATTAAAGCCAAAACCAGATAAGGAAGGATTTTCATCGGTTCCGGCAGGGTTTACTAATTTGAAATCTAAACCTTCCGTTCCATCACCTGTGCCATAACCTTTAATATAGTAATGACCTGCTTTAGATACGGTACCTGCCACCGTATTTGTTATCCATTCTGTCCTTTGCCCCGTTTTAGAACCTTCTGCAGGCTCTATGTATTTCTCAATGGTAGGAGCTCTCGCCTCTGATGGTTTTGGATCGGTATTACAGTCCGTTACCCCTTTTGGTACGAATACATCTTTGCTAGAAACAGCATCTTTTATTGCTCCGCCTTCGTCTGCATAGCCAAACCACCAGCCGCCGGTTCCATCAAAACAAGGCCTGCCATAGCCATTGGCTTCTGTTTGCTCAGTTTGGTTCCAGCAATATATTGCGCCGGGTGTATGCACTTGCCCGCAAAATTTACCACAGTTCTCCTTCTCAAGCAAAGTGGCAAAATTCCAAAGATCGCCAGCAGCAAAGGACGTACTAGCTAGGCTCGCCATAGCCACAGCCAAAATTTTAATCTTGTTCATCTGAACCTCCTTTAAATTATTCTCCCTTAAAATATAGAAAATTTTTACAAGAATTTGACATTTTATTTACAAACGCACCACAATTGCCCTTTTATGGTGATAAAAACCCTCAGAATCTGCTATTTTAGCTATATTTTCCCCATTTTTTTCCAAAGCCTTTTTGCTATACCTTATTATGCTGGTTCTCTTCAAAAAGTCATAAACCCCAAGCGGGCTTGCAAACCTAGCTGTCCCATTTGTTGGCAAAACGTGGTTGGGTCCTGCAAAATAATCTCCAACAGGTTCAGAAGAATAAGAGCCTACGAATATGGCTCCCGCATTTTCCACCATTTTTTCCAGTTCGTCTTGGTTTTCTGCCACTATCTCCAAATGCTCAGGTGCAATTCTATTCACAATACCCACAGCCTCTTTCATATCTTTAGCCAAAAAAATTCGCCCATAAGCGCTAAGAGATTTTTCCAAAATTTCACGCTTTGGGCTTGCCTTCACCTGTTCCTTTATGCAAGCGGCGAGTTTTTTTGCAAAATCCACGGAATCTGTTACGCAAACAGAAGCCTCAAATCCCGACCCGTGTTCCGCCTGCGAAAGCATATCCGCTGCCACCCACTCCGGATTTGCCGCCCCATCTGCCAAAACCGCAATCTCGGAGGGACCTGCTATCATGTCTATATCCACTGTTCCAAAAACCTCTTTTTTTGCAAAGGCGGCAAATACATTGCCGGGTCCAACAATTTTGTCAACGGGGGTTATTCCTTTTGCGCCATAAGCCAGCAAGCCTATGGCTTGTGCGCCGCCAATGTGATAAACCTCTTTTATTCCGAGTTCCAAAAGCACATAAGCAACCGAGCTGTGCAAACCGTTTTTTATGGGACTCACCACCACAAGCTCTTTTACCCCTGCAACCAAAGCTGGCACCGCATTCATAATTAGGGTGCTTGGGTAAATTCCAGCACCGCCCGGCACATATAGCCCCACCCTTTTGAGCGGTCTAATTTTTTGCCCCAAAACCTCTCCATCACTGCCCTCAAAAGTCCAAGATTCCGCTTGCTTTTCCGCTTGCTTTTCGTGAAAAACTTTTACATTTTCAATAGCCTGTTTCAGTGCATCTTTCAAATCTGAATCTATTTTGGAGGCAGCCCGTTTTATTTCTGCCTCGCTAACTCTCAAATTATTTTTTCTCAATCCGTCATATCTTTGAGCATAAGGAACCGCCGCACTAAGCCCGTTTTTTTTAACATTCAAAAGAATTTCCTTAACGAGCTTTTCAATTTTGCCATTTTGCGCTGCGGAACGAGAACAAATCCTCAGAACTTCTTTTGAAGTTGGAGTTGCTTTTATTATTGGAATGCGCATGTATGCAAATATAGTAAGTAATGATTAACTCATATTCAAGTGCTCTGGGACAAGGGACATGATTTTCTATATTCCCCACATAATGCTTCGCCTTCTACTAATTCTGCTCTTGTGTGCGCTATTTGCGGCGTGTTCCTCCGATGATGATTCTGCAAACTTTAAAGAATGGTTTGACGACCAAGGCATTGCAACCTCTTATGGCATGGATTACGCTGAAATTGACGTTTCGTTAATGAAAGATAGTTCGGGTTTGGGGTACGATAGCTCTGCTGTTATGGTTAGTTCTTTTGCTGCGCTTGGAAATGTGAATGATATAGAGCAGATGCTTTATTTTGGTTTGAGAGCTAAGGGCAAACTAGATTCTGTTTGGAGACTTAGAACAGACAGCGTTTTTTACACAACTTTTTATGATGGCAAAGTTCCAGAAGAACAGAAGAATATAAAAGCCAAATTTTACTGGTTAAAGGAAAACACAACCGAACACGATACCACTTGGCTCAAACTCCAAAAAGAATTTTCAGACTCCGCAGATGTGAGCATTGATTGGATATCTGGCGGAACACGCGATACATTCAATTTATCTCTGCCAGAAGAGTTTTTGGAACTCAGAGCCACCACAGCCGACACCCTTAGGTTGCTCACAGGCATAAGGTTGCTCACAAAAGATGTTGTTTTGCGCATTGCCCCGCCCACAACTTCGGACATATCCGGTTTATTGCGAGTTGCACAAAAAACACGGGTGGAATCGTGTGGGGATTTGTGTTTGCATGCCGGAGTTAGAGAATCTCTTGACGTTGTTTTTGAAGTTGGAAAAGATAAAATAAAAGCTAATAAAACTGTTGTCTTTGCGCAATTGGTTTTGCCCAAATCAAGCGATACCACAGGAAGCGAACTTGGAAGTCCGGTGCCAGTATTTGTATTCAACGAAGAGTACAGGATAGATACAGCTTCTGTAAAAAAATATGGGCATCCAAATCTTGTATTTTGGAAAGGCGATACATTAAAACTCCAAGTCACTAGAAATCTGCGCAGATATGTACCAAATACTTTTGGCATCACATTAAGGCTTGGAAATCCAATGTTAGATACAACCGCTCTTTCTTTTATATTCTCCAATGTTTTTTCAACCAGACCCGCCTATTCTAGCTATAATTTCAATACAGATTTTGACGGTGCAAAGCTAAGGCTTTGGTATGCTAAAACAGATATCCATTAAAAACTTAGCCTTGATAGCAAGTGCAGAAATCTCTTTTTCAAATGGATTTTGGGCTATAACAGGCGAAACGGGCGCGGGAAAATCCGTATTTCTAAGTGCCTTAAAACTTTTGTGCGGAGCAAAAGCGAGTTCGGAGCAAATTAGAAATGGAGAGGAATGCGCAGTTTTAAAAGGGATTTTCAACATTGAAAAGTTGAGCGATGCAAAAGAATTTTTGCAAGAGAGAGAAATAGATTTTGAAGATGGCGAACTTGAAATTCAGCGTGAAATTTTTGCAAACGGCAAGAGCAAAGCCCGCATAAATGGCGTTATTTCAAGTACCCGCGACTTGCAAGAACTCGGAGAAAAACTTGTGCAAATGCACGGGCAAAGCGAGCAAACTCTGTTGAAAGATATTAGAGCACAGCAAAAATTCATAGATGCCTACTGCGGAAACGAAGAACTTTTGCAAAGATGCAAGGACTCTTTTGAAAAGTGGAACGAGGTGAATAAAAAAATAGAGGAGTGCAAAAAAAATGCGGAATCCATTGCGCAGCAAAAAGATTTTTTGCAATTTCAGTTGAAAGAACTCGCAAGCTCAAACTTAAAACCAAACGAAGAAGAGGAATGTGAAAGCATTGTGCAAAGCTCCGCAAGTTCCGAGTTCAAAAGAAAAATCTCAAATGAATGTTTGGATTTGCTGATTAGCGAAGGCGGCATTTTAGAACGCATGAGCGAACTTGTATATAGGTTGCAAAAATTTGAAGGCAAATGCAGCGATGCCCCAAAACCCGATGTTGCGATAACAGCAGAAGAGAGCCTCAGAGTTTTGAGCCAAGAACTGAAAAAAGCGAGCAAGCCGGAGAATTACAGCCCAGCGCAAATAGAAAATGCAAATGCGAGAATAGCCTTGATACAAAAATTGAAACGCAAATACCACACAGATTTGAGCGGCTTAATAGATTTGCGAGAAAAGAGAAAACAGGAACTGGAAAGTTTGGAAAATTCAGACTCCGATATAGCCGAAATGCAAAAAAACTCCGCCAAACTCAGGCTTGAATTTGAGAAAAACGCCGCCGAACTTTCAAAAAAGAGGATTTCCGGCGCAAAAAAACTGGATGCAGAGGTTGAAGATGTTTTGCACACCCTAGCAATGCCAACCGCCATATTCTCCACACGCTTCACGCAGGTGGAAAATTTGAACGCCTCCGGTGCGGAACAGGGGGAATTTTGGCTTGCCCCAAACAAGGGCGAAGGTTCCAAACCATTGAAGCAAGCCGCCAGCGGCGGCGAACTATCCCGCGTTTTGCTCTCCTTTAAATGCGCAATGGCGGAGAGAGATAAAATCCCCCTTTTGGTTTTTGACGAGGTGGATAGCGGAATCAGCGGCGAAACCGCCCATAAAGTTGGAGAATGTCTGCGGGAACTCGGCAAATATCACCAAGTGCTGACTATAACGCACCTGCACCAAGTCGCTGCACAGGCAAGCGGTCAATTTTGCGTAAAAAAGATAGAAACAAAGGAACGCACCTACACAACCGTGGAACCTCTGAGCGAAAAAGAGCGAATTTCCGAGATAGCCCGAATGCTCGGAGACGAAAATTCCCCCGCAGTTTTGGCTCACGCGATGGAGTTAATGAAAACTAATTAACTCATGGACAAGGGACTAGGGACAGGGGATATGATGATTATCACATATTTATGTCCCTTATCCCATATCCCTTATCCCAAAGAGGATAAATCAGCGTTTATAAAAATTTTTTTCACTTTTTAGGATTTTTTTTGCCAAAAGTTACGTCTAATAAGTATGAACATAAGAGAATCCATTTCGTTTTTCTTTTTTGGCGACTCCTGCCTAGCTTGCGGGAACTCCCAAAAAATAGACCCCTGGCTTTGCCATAACTGCAAGGAAGAGCTAATCGCTTGCGGCGAGCACCCAATATGGCCCGGCAAAGAGGATGCCATATGCCTTTTCCCAATGAATTCCCTAACCAGAAGCCTGATTTTGGCTATGAAATACAAGGGAATGCAAAAAATAGCCTCATATTTGGTGGCAAACTCCTCCGTTGGCCGCAAAGGGGAAGCCCTCCAAATTTTGGAGAGCTGGGGAAAAAACATGAGTTTTGTCCCAGTGCCCGTGCATAGCGCGCGAAAGCGAGAGCGAGGCTACAACCAATGCGAGCAAGCCGCCCTTGAACTTTCGCTCCACTGCGGAGGGAAATTGCAAACAAATGTACTAAAAAGGCGAATTTACAAGCCTTCGCAAACATCGCTGGGCAGCGGTGCCCGTTCTTTGAATGTTGCAGGTGCATTTGAGGCAAAAAAAATCCAGAATTTGAAAATTTCGCCGCAAATAGTTATTGTTGACGATGTTTATACAACAGGAGCAACCACAGCATCTTGCGCTAGAGCTTTAAAGAGAGCTGGTTTTGAAAACATAAAAACCTGCACCCTGCTCTATGAACTTCCGGCAAGCGCAATGGCGGATATGGTTGCAGATAAAAAGGTTGGGTGGAGAACGGAGGAGGATTGAAATTGCTGTTTATTTGTGAAAAGGGATAGGTTCTTCTTTCCATTCCCTGCCTAATAAAATGCTACCATTTTCTTTTTTATTTCTCTTTATACCGTCTGCACCCCAAGTACCCCATTGTTTAAAGAAAAATGCAATTTTTTGTTTGGTGCATTGCTTTTGTATATTAATTGCCCATTCTGGATTCATAGGCCTCGCACAAACTCCACTTTCTCCACCAACTATCACCCAGTGAATACCTTCTAAATCTAATTTTCCAATATCGCCAATTAGAGGTTCTATGGAAATAAAACGAACAGAAGCCTCAATATTTCTCAAAACATCTATTCGGTGTTTTGTACATTCGTATTCTACAGTTACACCTAACCAAACATTTGCTGGTACAGTTCTTTTTGAAAAATACTTTTGAAGAATATTTTCTCTTTTCGTCAAAATCTGATAGTGATGTTGCGGGGTATTTTTTATAACTTCAAATATTTCATCAAGAAATTCAAAAGGCATATTTTTATGAAATAAATCGCTCATTGAATTTACAAAAAATTTTGTCGGCTTTTTGATACTTAAAGGCTGATATAATCTCTCTGGCAATATTTTAAATTCAAAACCGTCTTCGTAACCTGCAATGCCTATTGCTTGCAATCTTCGAGCCATTACTTCTGCATAGCAATTCTTGCAACCTGCAGTTACTTTGGAGCAACCTATTGAAGGATTCCACGTGGCTTCTGTCCATTCAATTTTTGTTGTTTTCATAGACCTCAAACCTCGAAACTATGTTTTTACCTCTATAACTAGAATAATTTATTTTATATCCATCAGAATTCATATATTTTGCTAAATGATTCTTCTGTTGGAGGGCGGTGGTATAAAGTCCAAAATTCATTATAAAACTTGTTATTTTTTACAAAATGAAGTTTATCGTCTTGAGCTTTGAATGCAATTCTATCGCCAACTTTTACAATTTCCCAATTTGTCTCAATTATTGAAAGTTGTTGATGTTGCCCTTTGTCCACTCGTTTATATTTTGCACCTTTTAAAATATCTGTAATAAAAATATCAATCATTTGCTCTCCCGTTAATTCTTCTTCAAAAGAAATTCTGTCTATATACGATTGAAAAATTGAAACCACATTATGTTCGGTAATAATAATTTCGGTATCGCCACTCATTAAACTATCAATAGCAGATTGCAGTTGCTCGCTTTTGACAATTTTAATTTTTTCTTTTAGAATAGGGGTGAGATTATTTATTGCTTCCGCAGAAGGATTATTCGGAGTTTCATTTTCAACATTTATCGCATTTGTGTTAAAAATAAAATCATCGTGCTGAAAATAATAAAAAATATTTTCTTCTTGATACTGTGCGATTACACCATAAAAACAACCATAATGATTATTTTTCCGTGCGGTTAAAACAATTTGCACAAGTGCTTTGTAAATATCGTTTTCATTTTTTACAACAAACTTAAATTCAACAAGCAAAATAGCATTTTTTACTTTATCGTTTTTTCTGTAAAAAATCGCATCAACTCTGCCAAGTTCAATATCCCTCTCGTATTTTTCAAAATACTTTTGAATTATTTTGTCTTGATAATTTTTTTCCTGCGAGGATTTCGCCATCTCAAAGACCCTCTAGAGTAAGCCTTTGAAACTTCCCCAAATCATTATAATACGCCGAATGTTGGTTTCCTATCATAAATTCTAGGATGAATATAGAATTATTTGGGATTTATTTAAGAGGTTTTCCCAATCAGAGGCTTATATGACAGATTTCTCCCAAAGCAGCCATTCGCAAGGCTGGACACTCTATCCATTCTGCTGCTCAATATACAGCATGGTTGACATAGGCTTATAGCTGAGTAGTGGTCAAATATTCATAATTTAATTTCATACATCATTTCCCAGCGGTAAAATCCTAATACGAGTTTTTTTCGTATCTATTATTAGCAAAGCCCCTTGTTCAAGTTCTGTTTTAACAGAGTTCAAAGCAGAAATCAAATAATCCGAGTCTATTTCAGGATAAATATCATTGATTCGCAATTGAACAACACTGGGTTTTTGCCCATTTATAACAAAAAGAATGGCTCCAAAATCTAAATCGTGCGTTAAAACAATAAAGTCGTTTTCTCGCGCAAAATTCATAATCTCCATATCACTAGCATTAGGCAAACCTATGCTTG
>Ga0268262_10000947_pt1 | contig 37461 bp, 26 predicted proteins | sample TergutNc150P3_FD_190354 | JGI IMG/M metagenome (GOLD analysis project Ga0268262, IMG submission 190354) | Nasutitermes corniger P3 segment gut microbial community from laboratory colony in Florida, USA - Nc150 P3 (SPAdes) (version 2) | ecosystem: Host-associated > Arthropoda: Insects >...
ACCGAATCGTTAGACGTTATAAAAGAACTGCTTGCCCAGCGAAAACTTTCCGGTATTGCGGCTAACGAAAACGACGGCGTATCCCCTTCCCTGCTTTCCCATATTGGCGAAAGTCTTGAACACTGCCTTACCGACACGCGGATTATTTTAACTGACATTCTTCCCTTTGCCCCGGAATTGAACCAGCATCCGCCGGAATGGCTTGAGCGTGTTTGGCTGGACATCAGATATGCTGGCTACATTGAAAAGGAAAGACGCGCCGCCGCGAAAGCCGCCAAAATGGACGCCATCAAACTTGATCCGGCTTTGGATTATGCTGGCCTTACCGGTCTTTCCTCGGAAGCGAGGGAAAAATTGAAAACTGTTAAACCTCTCACCGTGGGGCAGGCGGCCCGTATACCTGGTGTGCGGCAGGGTGATATTGCTTTGTTGATGATAGTTGCCGGGAAGAAGTGAATAATCCCCCATCGGTTTTTATTTACAATATTTCATCAAAATTGATATGATAATAATATTTACTTTTTTTACTTATTTTTATTTCTTCAATATCAAATATTTTTTGTTTTATTTTATCTTTTATTATTTTTTCTATTTCAGGTTTCAATACTCTTAAATCATTTGTTATAATTTCATACACAATAGCCAAATCTATTCCGGCATAATCATGTGCTATTCTATTACGAAATTTTTTAATTTTTTGCCATTCAACATTCGGATATTCATTTTTTAATTCTTCAGTTGTTTTTGAAACATTTTCCCCTATATTTGCCAATAGCGTCAGTGAAGCATTTAGATTCATTTGTTCATTCAATTCAAATAATTCTTCAGCATTATTTATTTTTTCAGTATATTTCCATATTTTTCCAATATATTCTAAAATATTTAGCAAATATAATAGATCATTTCTTTCATTGGGTAACATATTTCATATCTCTTTCAGCGCGATGTAAAATTATAGGATTAGCATATTTTTTAAGCATTATATCTACTTCTTTTTCGGTAATTTTTTCAAGATCATTTTTTAAACCTAATAAATTCTTGATGCTGTAATCCTCTGAGTCAATATAAAAATCAATGTCATTTGCTTTCTCACCGCGTGCAAACGATCCAAACACGCCTATTCTCTCAAGCTGATATTTTTTCAGCAAATTCTCATTTTTTATTGCCTTCTCTAAGGCATTTATTGTTTCAATATTCATAAATATAATCCTACAATATTGTTTTTATTTTTTCAAGTAGTTTTTATGTATATTTTTTGAAAAATATTCTATTTGGCTGTTTCATATTGTCGATATTAAAAACTTATATTAAGTCATTCTATATTATTTCTTATTCCATTTTTCATAAAGTTCATGAGGCAATATATCCATGTATATTATATTATGTTTCTCTAAGTTTCTGTGTAATGCTTCGCGTCTTTTTCCAATGTGCTTAAAACCTGTTTTTTCATAACATCTTATTCCGCCTTTATTAAATTCATAAACCTTTAACATTATGTTATGAAAATTTAACGCCTTAAATCCATAATCAACCAATAAGGATAATGCTTCTGTCCCATATCCTCTATTCCAATAATTTTTATTTCCTATAAATATTCCGGTTTCTGCCGTCTGATTTACATAATCTATATCCAGAAAACCGCAATTCCCGATTAATTTTTCTGTTTCCAGGTCTATTATTGAATAATTATGATCTTTGGATAAATTATTTAAAAAGCCTTTTTCATTTTCCAAGCTGACTATACCGCTGTATAATTGAAGATTAGTTAATATTTCCATATCATTAAGCCATTCGGTAAATATTTCAGCGTCATTTACATCTATCGGCGACAAATAGCATTTTTTACCGATAAGTTTCTTAAAATACATTATTCTCTCCGTAATTCCTGATAACCTTTAAGGTATATATTAATCCGTTAATTTGTCAATATATATTTTTCTTTAGTTCACCAAACTGCGTTCAATGTCATCAATAACAGCATCCGGCGTTGAAGTACCGGACGCAAGGCCGATAGTGCTAAACTTAAAAAAATCCGCCGGAATATCCGCGGCGCTTTCTGCCTGGGCGCAGGGTTTACTCGCCGGCAGGGCCGCCGTTTCCGCTATGGCGAGCAGGCGGCGGGTGTTGGCCGACTCTTTTCCCCCGGCGATAATAATGGCGTCTGTTTTGTCCAAAAGTTCCCGCAGGCTGTCCTGCCGTTCCTGGGTGGCGGCGCAAATTGTTGGGGCAATTTCCAGACCGGGAAAAAACCGGGTGATTGCGCTGCCAATGGACTGATATTCTTCCGCCGAAATCGTAGTTTGCCCGATAAGCGCAGTCGCGGCATTGCGGCATAACGCAGAATCTTCATCATGCAGTTGGGCGGCGGCTTTTTCCGCTTCTGCGGCATTGCTGACAACGGCGCAGAATGGGGCATCAGCGTTTTGTCCGGCAAAAGCAGCCGGCAAGACCGCCTCGGCATAACCTTTGATGCCAATAATTTCGGCGTGGCGTTTTTCACCCGCCAAGAAAAGCCGGTATCCGTCTTTGGCAAAAGCGGCGGCCTTGACCTGGCTGGATTTTACTTTGGGGCAGGTTGCGTCAATTACTTGCGCGCCCCGCCGGCGTAATTCCGTTTCGGTTTGGGGACTTATGCCGTGGGCGCGGATAATCACCACAGCGCCGCGTAAATTTTCGGGCAGGTGATTCTCATCAAGTATTTCTACCCCCCGGCGTTTCAAATCCTCAAGTACCTGAGGATTATGGATCAGGGGGCCGAGAGTATAAACGGGTCTGTTCCCTTTGGATTGTTCGGCTTCTGTATAGGCAATTTCCACCGCCCGCCGAACCCCGGTACAGAAACCAATTGTTTTAGCGCGAATGATATTCATTTACTATTTCTAATAACCCAAGAATTTTTACCACGGAGTACTGCTGTCCGTCGGACAGCTTGGAGTTTCACGGAGGGAAAAGATATTATCGTATCAAAACTCCGTGGTACTCCGTGGTTTTTAATTTCTTCATCAAATTAATCGGTACTTCCTCAGGCTTTTGACACTGCGCCCTTAACCTGGCTCGCGGGGGCGGCAAGTTTTTGCTGTTCCCGTTTGCGTTTCTGTTTTTCCCAGAAATTCACAAATCCGGGAGCGATATAAATTGATGTATATACGCCGGAAAGCATACCCACCAGCAAGGCCTGGGCAAAGGCTCTCATTGAACCGGTGGTAAAGATAAACAGGGACAATACCGCCAGCATGGTGGTGAGCGTAGTAATAATGGATCTGCTCAGCGTTTCGGTCAGGGAACGGTTCAGCACGTTAACAAAAACTTCATCGGGGTAGATACGGCGGTTTTCCCTGATGCGGTCAAAAATAACAATGGTATTATTAATCGAATAACCGAGTATTGTCAGAATGGCGGCAATGGTGGTAGTATTGAATTCCATTCGTGACCATACCACAAAAGCAACAATGATCAGAGAATCGTGAATAATGCCGATGACCGCGCCTATGGCATACTGCGGCTTAAACCGGATGGACGCATATGCCAGGATCAACAGCAGGGTAAAACCCATGAGGATTCCCGCCTGATCGGTGAGGTCCTTGGAAAAACGGGAACCTACGTAATCGGAACGAAGCACAACAACTTCACCTGAACCAAAGTGCTTTTCCAGAATATCAGTAATATTTTCGGCGGCTGAAATACCAGCTCCGGCAGAATTACCGCCTTCTTCTTTTGTCCGTTTGTCATCAATGCGGATCATAAAATGACGATCCTGCGGCTGTCCCATGCTTTGAACCGTGGCACCCCCCAGGCCGGACAGGGCTTCGCGTACCGTTTCAATTTTAACTTCCGGACTTTGGGGGTTAAGATAATGTACCAAATAGGGATCACTGCCCAAATAAGGATTCCCCTGAGCGCTGCGTATCAGCCATTGCGAATTGGTTCCTTCGGCAATATCAAGCTTGACATTCAAGCCCTCCACGCTGGAACTGAGAGCCTGAGTAAGAACGCCGATAGTCGCATATTCGCTGAACGGGAAAGCAGCCGTTCTCGACTCAACGCCGACGCCGGAATTAACAATATACAGACCGCTGCGATCAAAACTGATCGTAGCGTTGCCCCTGCCCGACCAGGTCAGACTGAATGCCGTGGGTGCAAATTGCACTTCCTGTATCAGGCCGGCCCGAAAGTCTACACCCAGGTTAAAACCGCCCATGACGAAATAACTTACCAGCCCGGTGCCGGTGACGATAATGGAAAAAATCATCGCCGGTAAAAAAAACTTTGAAAATCGAAATATCTTTTTCATTATTTGATCCCTCCCGCAGCTTCGCCTTCGGCCTGCAGCCGGGACCATGTTACCGAAACTCTTTTACTGTGCAGCACGTCCGTGCCGAAATCAAATATCAGTCGGGAAACAAACAGGGCGGTAAACACCGAGGAGAACACCCCAACGGCAAGGGTTACCGCAAATCCCTGAATGGGACCGGAACCAAGTTGTGAAAGGAACAGGGCGGCGATAAAAGTAGTAATATTGGAGTCCATAATCGCCCAGAAAGCCTTGTCAAAACCGGCCTCAACGACGGCCTTTCTGCCCTTGCCCAGACGCATCTCTTCTTTCATGCGCTCAAAAATAATGACGCTGGCGTCTACCGCCATACCAATCGTTAAGATAAAACCGGCGATACTCGGCAGGGTCAGGGTAAAGTTAAACGCGGAAAGTATACTGAACATAATATAGAAGTTAAGCAGTTGAGCGACAACGGCATTGATTCCCGAAATTTTATAGTACAGCAGCATAAAGATAAAAACCGCCACAATGCCGCCGAGCAGGGCGTACATACCCTGCCGTATCGTATCTTCACCCATTGAAGCGCCTATGCTCTGCTGGTTGACAACTTCAAGTTCTACGGGCAGAGCCGCTGTTCGCAGGGTCAGGGCAATATTATTCGCTTCGTCCTGACCAAAGCCGGTCAGCCGCACCGCGTCGCGGATTGCCGATTGGATTGTCGCCTGGGACTTGACCCGGTTATCAAGCACAATGGCCAGAACCTTTCCTACATTGGCGGAGGTAAGCCGGTAAAAAATCTCGCCGCCTTCGCTGTCCAGCATAAAAGTAACTTCCGGCTTGCCGTCAAGATTATTCCGTTCCACCACGGCGCTGCGGATATGATTCCCGTCAAGGCCTACTTCTTTTATTAATGCGGTATAACGGAGGCTGCCGTCCGCATTACGAGTCTGCTCATCCAGGCCGTAACGGTCTTTGATATAGACGCCCCTGATCATTACGTTAGACGGCACAATGGTGGGGTCAAGCAGATTTCCGTCATTATCAAAAGTTGTTGTTGGATGAGTGCGATAGTAATCGTTAAAAGTATCAGTGGCTTCGGTATCTACCATGTGGAAAGCCAAACTGCCCTTGCCCATGATAATGTCATTGATCCGCTCGGGGTCGGCGCTGCCGGGAATTTCAATATAAATTTGATCCGAACCCTGCCGCCGGATTACCGGTTCAGTCAGGCCAAAACGGTCAATACGGTTATTCAGCACTTCCAGCGCCCGGTCTACCGCATCGGTTCTATCGGCATCGGTAAGGGAACGCTCCAGTTTTTCCTGCAAAGCGTCCATATCCGCCTGGAGTACAATGCTCAAACCGCCGGAAAGGTCAAGACCAAGCTGCACCGCGTTTTTTTGCAAATCCTTGAGGGCAAAAATATCTTCCCGGTATTTGGTTTCAATAGTTTCCAAGGCTTCTCTTCTGCTGGAGAAAGCGGAAAGCGTCGTTTTAGCGTCCCATTTTTCCGGGGCGGCCTGTTTATTTTCCTTGTAAATCTTTTTCACATCTGAAACCAGAAAGGACATATCCTCAGGAACATCTCCGCCTTCTCCGGCTATGGTGATAAGCCGCTGCAAATCCGCCTGTGCGGTCTGCGAGGCGTAATTTTTAATCTGCTCGCGGGATTCCAGGGCTTGAGCCTGCTGATTACGGGGAACCAAAAAATACCAGCGCAGGGTAGGCCAGAGAAACACAAAACAAATTGCCATTATCACGAGGATTATGACAAACCGGTATCGTTTATTCATGCTTTTTCTCCGGAATCCTCAATTTCCGCATTACTCTCGCTTTTTTCTTCCTTGGCGGCAGCCTCAATGCCGGAAACGGCGCTGCGACTGAATTCAATCTTGGTATTTTCGTCAACTTTAACGATAACAGATTGTTCCTTAACGCTCTGAATAGTCCCGTGTATGCCCCCAATAGTGACAACCCGGTCGCCTTTTTTCAGGGCGGAGAGCATTTTCTGGGTTTCTTTCTGTTTTTTGTTCTGAGGCCGGATTATCAAAAAGTAAAAAATCGCAATAATCGCGATAAACGGGAGAAAAGTCATCAAACTGTTGGCAGGACCACCCTGAGCGCCGTCAGCCGACGGCGCTGCCATAAGCAGGGACAAAACAAATCCATTCATAATTACTTCCTTAATGTTAAAAATTGAAGCGTTTCGGGAAATCTCCCCAAACGCCGCGTTGCAGTATCAGCATAGCACAAACAAGGAAAGGAATACAAGAGGCGTCCGGTGACGGTAGCCGCCATTCGTAGTGAATTTTTATTCATTCGGGCAGGGAATCGTATACTTTTACCTGATTACGGCCTGAGTTTTTTGCGGCGTAGAGGGCTTCATCGGCTTTCACTATGGCGGTTTTCAGGGTATCGGCATCAAGAATTCTCGCCACGCCTATACTGCAGGTAACCCGTATTTCATCTCCCTCATAGTTGATAACGTTGCATTCCATGTTTTTCCGTATTCTTTCCGCCAGCTTATGAATATCCGCTTCATCCGCAACCGCAAGCAGGAGAACAAATTCCTCACCCCCATAACGGCCAAGCAGATCATAGGAACGAATGCTCCGATGGATAGTTTCCGCGGTCGCTTTCAGAACCATGTCTCCCGCAGTGTGGCCGTAGGTATCGTTGATTTTTTTGAAGAAATCAATATCCAGCATTGCCGTAAAGATTGGCTGATTTATCCTGGCGGATCTTTGTATATCCGCATCCGCGAGTTCATTAAAATGCTTTCTGTTATAAATGCCGGTAAGAGCGTCTATGTAGGCTGCTTGTTCCAGCTCTTTCAGGAAATTAACATTGTCGGTAATATCCGCAAACAGGAAAATCCTTGCAATGAGAGTCTTGTTCTCAACAAAAACCGGACTGACGCTGGCCCTGAAATACCTGGCGCTTTCATCGGTAATGGAGAATTCGACGGAACCATGTTCAATAGTGTTAAGTTCTTCGGGCCAGCCCTGCGCGGAAAAGATGGATTCTCCTTTTACAAGGTTGGTAACTCCCGGAAGTATGTTCGCCATAGCGGGATTGGAAGACAGATAATTATTATCTGCGTCCACCAGGACAAAACCTTCCTTGATGTGTTTCATGGCGGTTACTGTCGCTATGGAAATAATCTCTATTTTTTGATAATCCACCAAAGCGAGGTGCGTTTTTATCCGCTGGATAAGCAGCGGAGCGACAAATGGTTTATGGATATAATCAACAGCGCCCAGGCTCAGGCCTTCCATTTCGCTTTGTATGTCGTCCCTGACAGTCAGAAAAATAATGGGTATTTGTTTGTATTTCTCGTTGCTTTTCAGCTTCTCTGCGGCTTCATATCCGTTCATATTCGGCATTTCCACATCCAACAGAATTAAATCCGGCAGAAAATGTTCCAATAAATCAAACATCTTTAACGCGGAATGACATGGATACACTTCATATATGTCTTTCAAAGTGTTTTTGAGAATGGTCAGGTTATCAAGATTATCATCTACCACAATAATCTTTTTTTGGTTATTGTTCATATATTTTAGCTGGGATTATTGGATATTCTCTTGAGAAAATCTTCAATTTCCCTGTTCCGTTCCAATATTGCTTTTTGTTGTTCCGACATGGACAGATGTACTTTTATCCGCTGGAGCAATAACGGGGTGACAAAGGGCTTGTGGATATAATCAACAGCGCCCAGTTTTAAGCCTTCCATTTCGCTTTTCTCGTCGCTCATGGCGGACAGGAATATAACAGGTACATCCTTGTATCGCTCGTCGCTTTTCAGTTTTTTTATCGCTTCATATCCGTCCATATCCGGCATCGCCACATCCAGCATGATTAAATCAGGCTTAATATGTTCCAACAATTCAAACATCTTCATTGCAGAGGGGCAGGGATACACCTCATACAGATCCTTTAGCGTACTCCTGATAGCCGCTAAATTTTCAGAAATGTCGTCTACCGCAATAATTTTTTTCTGTTCGTCTGCCATTTTCTTTCCTCCGTAGTTATTATTCTTCTACTCATATTCTTTCAGCTTCTCCGCCGCCTCGGAAAAATCCGAGTTTTCAATTTTATCCCTTACCCATTTTATCAGATCGCCGTCTTTTTCGTAATCAGCGCTTTCCAGTACGGTCAGGATTTTATCGACGCCTTTTATGTCGTATTTTTCACAATTCTGCCGCAGTTGTTTCAGAAGTTCCTTATCGGGAGCTTTCTTGACCGGTTTCTTCTCTCTGCTGGCGTCATACTGTTCCAGCCATGCTTTTATATTGGCAACAATGATTTTTGTATCGGCAATGAGTTTGCCGTTCAGCGCCCAAACGCCCTGCAAGTTGCCTTCTTTGGATATTTTCTCCAGTTCAAAAGCCGATTCCCGTATCGATTCCGCGCCTATGCCGGCGCTCGAACCTTTTAATCCATGTACGGTAACATTATATTTAGGCAGGGTGTTTTCCGTGACGATCCGCAGCTTGTCCAAAAGTCCCGGCGTATTGGTAACATAGGAACGCAGCAGAGTCAGATAAACACCGGTATCACCGGCGTACAGGGCAAGCCCTTTTTTCGTATCTACACCCGGTATTTCTATTGTTATTGGCGCGGAAAGATCGTTATAAACCGGCGCGTTAAGAACAGGCACATCATCACGGGTATCGTCACGCACCCATTTTCTGATAACTAAATCCAACTCCACCATGTCGATGGGTTTGGATATAAACGCCTGAAAGTCGTGTTCATAAAACAACTGTTCCGTTCCATGGATGGCGTTGGCAGTCAGGGCAATTATCGGTATCTTTTTTGCGTATTCTGTACCTAACGCGCGAATATGGTCTACCGCTTCTATGCCGTCCATATCGGGCATCATGTGATCCATGAATATGGCGTTATAAACCGGAGTCCCGTTTCGTATCCGCTCAATCGCAGCCGGTCCGTTGTCCAGGCAGTCAACCTGCATCCGGTATTTGCGGAGCAGGCCCGCAGCCACGTCCAGATTGGTCAGAACATCGTCAACTACCAGCACGCGGGCATAGCTCAGGTCAAGCCGCAAAATCTTTTTGTTGGCAATGCGTTTATCTTCGGCATATTGGAAACTGCTGAGTTTGTTCACAATTTCCGGCCCGAGAATCGCATTATCGACAAAGCCCTGCCCCAGCCGTACGCGGAATGTAGTGCCTTTGCCGTACTCGCTTTCCGCTTTGATTTCCCCTTTCATCAACTCTACCAGCTTTTTGGTAATGGGCAGGCCCAGTCCCGTGCCCTCAATGTTGTGGTTGGTACTGGTATCAACCTGAACATAATCATTAAACAGCTTTTTCAGGTCATTCTCGCGTATGCCGATGCCGGTGTCGCTGACGGCAATATCCAGCCACACAGTATAAGCTTCGCGCGTGCAGCGTATGCTTAATTCAATGCTTCCCTCGCGCGTATATTTAATCGCGTTGGTCAATAGATTGATTACTATTTGTTTCACGCGCAGGTCATCGCCGCGCAGTCTTTCCGGCATATCGTTTTCAATATCCAGATGAAACTTTATGGGTTTTTCCCCGAGTCGGGTAATAACAACGGTAGTGACATCGTTCAAAAGGCTTGCCGTAAAATATTCAACCGGTATTATTTCCAGTTTGCCCGACTCAATTTTGGAAAAGTCCAAAATTGAGTTTACAATGCTTAAAAGCGTACTTCCCGCGTTGTTTATTTTCAATACGTTATTCGTAACATAAACATCCAGATGAGCGTCTTCCAGTATTAAATCGGTAAGTCCGATAACTACGTTAAGCGGGGTTCTCAGTTCATGGCTCATATGGGCAAGGAAAGACGTCTTGGACTCCAAAGCGGCGCGGATTTCATCTTCCATTGCCTTGCGTGTGGTTATGTCGCGCGCGACGCATAATATTCCGACAACTTTACCGTTCTGCCTGAGCGGAGATATAACCGATTCAAAAACCGCTTTTTTTCCTGTTAACGGAGCAAACAGGTTTAACTCGTGGATTATTGATTTGCCGTTTTCCATCACGGATAATTCTGTCTTATCTATCTTCTCTAACATATCGGGAGAAAACCACGCGCTGTCCCCATCCGCCTTACCGAGCATATCCGCTTCGGGAATACCCCAAAAATTTTCAAACGGTTTATTGCATTGCGTATATTTTAAATTAGTGTCCTTGCAAAACAGGATATCCGGGATTGTATCAACTATCATCTGCAGCTTGTCGCTCTTAAACGCAATCTCTTCCTCCAGCTTTTTACGCTGGCCTATGTCGTGTACAATGGCGACTATCCCCACGACAACGCCGTCCTGCCTTATCGGAGCTTTAACTGTTTCAAAATAACTTTCTTTTCCGGTATTGGGTGAGTGTATTTTTTCCTCAAAGATAAGCACCCGGTTTTCAGATATTACCGTCTCTTCATTGTCATGGATTATCTGCATATCATCGGGATGAAACCATGCGCCGTCTCTGTCAGACTTGCCGACAATTTCAGCTTCTTTGACGCCCAAATAATGTTCAAATGAAGCGTTACATTGCGTGTACTTATAATTGGTGTCCTTGCAAAACAGGATGTCCGGGATTGAATCAAATACCGCCTGAAGTTTGGATGTCTCAAACGCAAGAGCGCTTGTCCGCTGCTTTACCAGGTCTTCCAGCCGTCTGCCGACATTGCGGCTTTTTCTTAAAAGGATTGAAACAAGGAGAATTATGAAGAAAAATAAAACTGACATTCCGATTAACCAGGGAAACCGCGCCGCCGTTAATTTAATCCGGTAATCATAGCTTCTGTTCATCCACTGGTTTGAAATATTATTTATACTGATAAGGTTCAGGGACTTATCAATAATCGACCTGAGAACCACGGCGTCTTTGTTAAAACCAAACGATGTGTCAAATTCATTATCAAATAATAAATTGAGCTTAAAGCCCGCTTCTTCGTGGTAGTTGGTGTAAATAACCAGCCTGCGCCGGCTGGAAAAAACCGCGTCGATATCGCCGTTTTTTAACTTATCCCAGGTTTCTTCCTGGGTGTCATATTCAATAAAATTCTGGTTGCCGGGAAACATTTTTTTAAATAATTCGGAGTAATGGGAATGTTTGCGGGAGCTGACGCGCAGATAAGAAACTTCGCTTACGTCAATATTATGGAAATCCGATCTGGTTATAAACGCGTAATTATCCTGTAAAAGTGAAACTTCCGACCATAAAAAACGATTTTCATAATCCTGTATGCGGTACAGTTCGGACATGATCTGCGCTGTGCCGTTTTCAAGCATGGCAACCAGTTCCGCGTATTGAGCGCGCGGTTTGTTGACGCATTCAAAGGTAATGCCCGTCATGGTCGCGATTTCATCAAGGGCGTTAAAATAAATTCCCTGCCATCGACTTGCTTCAACGTCAAAAAAACTAACCGGGTAATTGTTGAACTCGGCGGCTATGGGGACCACCGGGTGATCTTTAATGTATGAGCGTTCCTCTTCGGTCAACAGCCTGTATAGTTTGGTTTCCAGATATTTCTGATACCCGGCTTTGCGAAGACCCGCCAGATAAGCAAGGGTATGGGTATCCAGGGCTTTATCAAGGACGGTAATTATCGGTTTAAGTTCCGCGTTTCCGGTTAACAGGGAGAACGATCTGAAAATCAGGGGGAAAAAATCCTCGCCGACCACATTGCCGAATTTGTCAAAAACGGATTCCGTATTATCCAGGGCAATATACGCGTCAACTTCACCGTTTTCCAGCAGCGGGTAAGCGTCGGCATGGCTGCCAACAAAAACGGTATCAAAATTGTATCCGATGTTTGCTTTGGCATCGTAGACCAGCACCGAGTTCGTCAGAAAAGCGTAACGCGGATGGCGTACATGTATGATAGTTTCAAGCGGCTCGCTGCCTGCAATCCGGTAGAGCTTAAACGGACGCTGCGCGATTGGCCTGGTCAGAAATAAGCTCGCCCGGCGTTCAGGAGTCTCGGCCAGTTCAATGGTAAAATCAATTTCCCTGCTCTCAATCTTTTTCAGCAAACTGCCCCATTCGTTGATCTCCGGCTTAAACGGTATTCCGAAGAAGTTGGAGAGCCACTTATAGAACAGGATGGTATAACCCGAGAGTTCGCCGTTTTTATCGTAAAACGAATCGGTGTTCAGGTTTATAGCGCAGGAAAAAGAGCCGTATTGCGTCTTGAGGGTTTCGATAGCGGTAATTTCATCGGGGGTTACACCGGGTATGTTCCGGTACGAGAGGTTTTCTACTGACCGTTTAGGCTGTTTTTGGGAAAAATCCCCGCAGCTTGAAAACACGACCAAAAAAAATGCGAGAATGAATATTCCGCGTATTAATAGGTTGTTTTTTTTCAAGTTTATAACCCCAGATGTTGTTTTATCTTGGCATATATAATTTTGGGAACAATCGGCTTTGATATGTGATCGTTCATGCCGACCGACAGGCATTTTTCAACATCTTCTTTAAAAACATCCGCGGTCATCGCGACAATGGGGATTTCCCTTGCCTTCTGAATATCAAGCGCCCGTATTATCCTGGTCGCTTCGTCTCCGTCCATTTCCGGCATGTTAATGTCCATAAGTATCATGCAGTATTTTTCGTAATTCTCTTTGAACTTTTCAACAGCCTCTTTGCCGTTTTCGGCATAATCAATGGTAACGCCGGTTTTTTCAAGATACTTGGACAGGACTTCCCTGTTGAAATCCATGTCTTCCGCCGCCAATATGGTATAACCCTGTAAATGTAAATCGGTGGCTTTTACACTGGGGACAGGCGCCGTGGCGGACGTTCCTGCCGCTGCGGCTGCAGTCTGCTTTCCCTTTTTCATTTTTAGGGTAAATATAAATTTCGCGCCCTTGCCGAGTTCCGACTCAATCCAAATCTTTCCCTGCATGAGCTCAATAATCCGTTTGGAAATAGCAAGCCCCAGCCCCGTGCCGCCGAATTGTTTTGCGATAGTGCGGTCGGCCTGATTGTAAGCCGAGAAAAGTTTTGTCTGCTGTTCCGGCGAAATCCCGATGCCACTGTCCGCAACTTCGATTTTTACCGTAACCTCATCGTCTTTTTCTTCCAGCTTGTGCGCGTTCAACTGAACTTTGCCGTTATCCGGCGTGAATTTTATCGCGTTGGTCATCAGGTTGGTAATAACCTGCGCCAGCCGCAATTCGTCGCAGATGACGACAGACGGAATATCCTTGCTGATATTGGTTACAATCTGTATATGTTTTTCCTGGGCTTTTATGCCGGTTACATCTACAATGTTCGTCATCATCTTTGCAAAATCAAATTCACTGTCGGAAAGCTCAAGTTTATTCGCTTCAATTTTGGACATATCAAGAATATCATTGATAACGCCCAGTACCTGCTTTGCCGCATTGCCCGCTTTTTCAAGATACACTTTTATGCCTTCAACAGTTTTTTCTTCGTTTGCGATGTTTATCATGCCGATAACGGCGTTTAGCGGGGATCGTATTTCATGGCTCATGTGGGAAAGGAAGTTACTCTTGGCCTGAGACGCGCTCTCCGCCTCCAGTTCCGCTTTTTCGCGCATTTTAACTTCTTCCGTTTTTAAGTCGAGCAAATGTTTTATTTCCATCTGCTGTTCCTGAATGGAAAGCTGGATTCTTATACGCTGGAGCAGCAGCGGGGTGACAAAGGGTTTGCGGATATAATCAACGGCTCCGTAGCTTAACCCTTCCAGTTCTCTTTCCGCGTTGGTCATGGAGGTCAGGAATATAACGGGTATTTCTTTTTTGTCGCTGCTTTTCAGTTTTTTTATGGTTTCATACCCGTTCATCTCCGGCATTTCCACATCCAAAAGGATTAATTCCGGCCGGACGTGTTCCAATAATTCAAACATCGCCGCCGCGGAGGGGCAGGGATATACCATGTATAATTCTTTCATGGTATTTTTCAGAACGTTCAGGTTTTCGGGGTTATCATCTACTACGATAATTTTTTTACGGTCGCCGGCCATTTATGTCATTCCTCCTTATTTTCTATAAATGCTTTTCGATCCGCTCAAGCAGAACCGGCACGACAATGGGTTTGGGTATATAATCAACGGCGCCCAAATCAAAGCCTTTCTGTATGCTTGCTTCATCGTCCCGGGAAGTCAGGAATAAAAAAGGTATTTCCTTTAAATTGCCGTCGGCTTTCAATTTTTCCGCCGCTTCATGCCCGCTCATTCCCGGCATTTCCACGTCAAGCAGGATAAAATCCGGTTTGACGTGCTCCAACAGTTCAAACATTTCCACTGCGGAAGGAACGGGAAATACGGTGTATTTTTCTTTCAGGGTATTTTTCAGGGTACCCAGATTTTCCGGATTATCGTCCACCGCTACAATTTTTTTCTTGTCACCCATTTATTTGTTCCTTCTCACACCGACGCAAGCCGCTGCGCTATTTCGCTCATTTTGGATACGTCAATTTTTTCCCTTATCCATTTTATCAAGTCGGCATCTTCATCGTAGTCGCTGCTTTCCAGTTCTTTCATGATTTCATCTATGCTGTCCATATCGTAATTTTCACAGCTTTCCCGCAGTTTAACCAGAAGCTCCCGGTCGGGGGCTTTTTTGCGCGGTTTTGCTTTCTGAACGTCATTGTGCTCCAGCCACGCTTTTACATTGGCGACAATGACTTCCGCATCGGCAATGAGTTTATCGTTCTTCGCCCAAACACCCTGCAAGTCGCCGGCTCGGGACAGATTTTCCAGTTCCAAAGCCTGTACCCGTATCTGTTCCGCGCCTATGCCCGCGCTCGTTCCCTTTAATCCGTGTACGGTAATAACATAGCTGGGCAGGTTCTCCGCCGTGACATTTTTCAGTTTTTCCAAAGTGGTCGGCGTGTTGGTAATGTATGAACGCAGCAGGGGCAGATAAATACCCGTATCACCGGCGTACAGGGAAAGCCCTTTTTTCGTATCCACTCCCGGTATCTCTATCTCAATATCATTCTCTTCTTCTTCAATCACCACCGGCGCGTCTGAAGCATGAGCGGCTTCACGGTTGGGGTCATACACCCATTTCCTCAAAACCGTATCCATCTCCATGACATCAATAGGTTTGGTTACAAACGCCTGGAAATTGTGCGTGTAGAACATTTTGTCGGTTCCCTGTATGGCGTTGGCGGTCAGGGCGATAATCGGGATATTTTTCGCGTATTCCGTGCCTATCGCGCGGATATTGTCCACCGTTTCTATACCGTCCATTCCCGGCATCATGTGGTCCATGAATACCAGATCGTAAACCGGAGTCCCCGCTTTTATCCGATCAATCGCCGCCGGCCCGTTATCTAAAACGTCAACCTGCATTTGGTATTTACGCAGGATGCCCGACGCCACGTCCAGATTGGTCTGCATATCGTCTACTACCAGCACCCGGGCGTAGCTCAAATTGACCCTTACCAGTTTTTTGGAAACAATGCGCTTGTCATCGGAGTAACTAAAACTGCGGAGTTTTTCCGAAACCTCCGCTCCCAGAACCGAATCATCGACAAAGCCCTGCTTTATGCGGAAACGGAACGTTGAGCCTTTGCCGTACTCGCTCTCTACGCTGATTTCTCCGTCCATCATTTCTACCAGCCGTTTGGTAATGGCCAAGCCCAATCCCGTGCCCTCAATGTTGCGGGTGGCATTGGCGGAGACCTGATAATAATCAAAAAACAGGCTGCCGATGTCGTCTTTGGGTATGCCCATGCCGGTATCGCTGACGGCGACATCCAGCCACATCTTGTCGCCTTCCCGCGTGGAACGTACGGTAAGTTCAATGCTTCCTTCGCGGGTGTATTTAATCGCGTTAGTGAGCAGATTGGTAAGTATTTGTTTTACCCGCAGATCATCGCCCAACAGTTTGTTCGGCAGATCGTCTTTGATATTTAATTTGAACATTATGGGTTTTTCCCCCAGGCGGGTAGTCACCAGCGTAATAATATCGTTCAGTATGCTGGACATATAATACTCAATCGGCGATAAGGTGAGCTTGCCCGACTCGATTTTGGAGAAGTCAAGAATATCGTTGACGATGCTGAGGAGCGTCGTGCCTGCGTTGCTTATCTTTGCCAAATTTACCTTGATATGGGCGTCCAGGTCTTCTTCGAGCGTCAAATCAGTCAGCCCGATAACCACGTTCAGCGGCGTTCGCAGCTCATGGCTCATATTGGCGAGGAAAGACGACTTGGCGCGGTTAGCGGCCATGGCTTCTACTTCCATTTCTTTACGCTTGGTTATGTCGCGCCCTATTGCCATAATGCCGACTACATCGCCGTCCAGTATAAGCGGCGATTTTACCGTTTCAAAAAGCCGTGTAATGCCGTCGGCGCACGGAATCCATTCTTCATAAGCGATACGCTGTTGTTCGTTCACAACTATCATGTCGCTTTCAAAGGCAAGAGCCGCCGTTTCGGGAGACAGCCCCAGAGCAGTTATATCATCCTTACCGAGTATATCCTCAATTTTTTTACCGACTATTTCCGCCATGTAGTTGTTGCATAAGGTATACTTAAAATTCAAATTTTTGCAGAATACGGCGTCGGGAAGGGAACTGAGCATTGTCTTAAACAATGAAGTCTGAAGCGCCAGGTCGCTTTCCATCTCTTTGTGCTTGGTTACATCGCGTATAATGGCAACGAGCCCTACGATGGCTCCGTCCTGCCTGAGCGGAGCTTTAACCGTTTCATAAACGCTTTCTATTCCGGTTGCAGGCGAGCGAATCCTCGCTTCATGGGAAATTATCCGGTTTTCATTTACGACAAGCTCGTCGGTAAGTTGAATTTTCTCTACATCTTCGGGAATAAACCACGCGCCATCGCTGTTTGCCTTGCCGATAATAGCTTCTTCACTGACGCCCATAAATTGTTCATAGGCTGTGTTACATTGCGTGTACTTAAAATCTTTATCCTTGGTGTACATGAGATCGGGAATAGAAGCAAACACCGACTGAAGCTTAGATGTCTCGAACTCAAGGGCGCCTGTCCGCTGCGCTACCAGTCTTTCCAGTTTTTTGCCGACAGTGCGGCTTCTTATCAACATAATTGACACGAGCAGCAGCACCAGGAAAAACGAAACAGACGCGCCAATCAGCCAGGGGCGCTGGGCCGCCGCCATTTTAACCCGGTAATCATAAGTTTTGTATATCCACTGGTTTGCCATGTTATTTACATTGACAACGCTCAGCGCCTTATCTACTATTGAATTAAGAATAGCGGCGTTTTTGTTATAGGCGAAGTAAGAATTAAAGGCGTCTTCAAAAACCAGATTAAGCTTAAAGTCCGACATTTCGTAATAATTGGTGTAAATAACCAGCCTGCGCCGGCTTGCAAAAATCACGTCAACATCGCCGCGCCGTAACGCATCCCAGGTATCTTCCATGGTTTCATACTCGGTAAAATTCCGGTGCGCGGGGAAAATTTTCTTAAACATTTCAGAATATATGGTATTTTTACGTATCGCTACATGTAAATGAAAAACATCGTTTACGCCTATGTTGCGAAATTCCGCCCGGGATATAATGGCAAAGTTGTCATTTATAATGGGAATTTGCGACCATAAAAAACGGCCTTCATATTCTTTTATCTGATGCAGTTCCGGCAGGATCAGCGCCTCGCCATTTTCAAGCATATCTATTAAATTCAAAAGCGGCGTAGTGCTCTCGTTGCGGAGTTCAAATTTTAACCCGGTAAGATTTGATATCTGATCCAACACCTCGAAAAATATTCCTTCCCATCTTTGTTCTTGTTTATTGTAAAATGAAATCGGATAATTGCTGAATTCCGCGACCACCGGTATATACGGGTTAGTTCTGATGAACGCGCGCTCTTCATCGGTTAATAACACAAATATCCTGTTTTCCTGATATTGCTGATATCCATGCTTTTGCATCTCGGTCAGGTATTCAAGAACGCGTTCGGTCATCGCCTTATCCAGGACATTGATTATCGGACGATATTCATCATTGTGCGCCGACAAACAGGACGACCTGAAAATCAGCGGGAAAAACTCCTTGCTTCCCACATCGTCGTATATGTCAAACGCCCCTTCGGCGGTATCCAGCCCGAAAAACGCGTCAACCTGACCGCTTTTGAGCATCCGGTACGCATCTCTATGGCTGTCAACAAAAATGGTTTCAAAATCGTAATTGGTGTTCGCCTTGATGTCGTCGGCGACAACCGCTTCCCTTAAAAACGCGTAACGCGGCAGGCGGACGCGCATAATATCCGTAAGGGGTATACTGTCTTTAAGCTGGTAGAATCGTATCGTGCGGTTAATCGTGGGGCTGGACATTAAATAACCCGCATTGCCTTCAAAAGTGGACATCAGCTCGCCGGTAAAATCGACCTCGCCCGATTTAAGCCCCCTCAGCAAATCGCCCCATTGATAATACACGGGCCTGAACTCTATTCCGAACATTTCGGACAGCCAATCGCAAAACATAACGGCATATCCGCTGATTCCGCCGTCTTTCCCTTTGAATGCCTCGGTGGTAGGGTTGATTCCGTATACAAAATAGCTGTGTTTTTTCTGAAGATTCTCAATAGCGCTTATTTCGCCCGGAGTTATGCCGGGTACATCCCGAAATGAAATCTTTTCTGTTACTGCATCGGACTGTTTTTCAACTTTTTTTCCGCATCCTGAAAATACAACCACAATAAACGCTGCCACAAACGCTGCGTACACCATGTATGTGTTGTTTTTTACCATGCCAAACCCCTTTTTTCCGTATATTTCTTTTAATTCTCACCCGTTCAAGGCTTGGGGGCGTCTTAGGAAGAATTTTCACCACGGAGGTCTGCCGTTCAGAGAACGGCTTGGAGTTTCACGGAAAAAGAGGAAATAAGATACTACCATCTTAAAACTCCGTGTGCTCCGTGGTTAATTCCTGCTTCTATCCCTGGTGACTTTTAAGCCAAGCCTTTACCTTCTCTATCATCTCTTCCACTTCTTTGATAAGGGCGCCGTTTCCGGCCTGTACACCGGTCAAATCGCCCCCCTTTGCCTTCATTTCCAGATACAGGGCTTTTTCCCTTAAATCTTCGGCGCAAATATTGGCGCAGGCGCCTTTTAAGGCATGTACCCGAATACGGTAATCCTCCAATGTTTCCTTGGTTGGGTTGGCCAGTTTAGCCAGAGAAACAGGCATATTTTCCGCAAAGGTAGTAAGAACAGCCTTATAGAGGTCCTCATCACCGTCAAATAAGTTGTTAAAATTAGCCTCGTCTACTCCGGGTATTCCTATCGCCATACTTCCTCCTTTCAAAAATAACGTGTTGACAAAATAGCTCCCAATAAATAGTAAAATATTATAACCTATCGGGTTTTTTTATGCAAGATTAAGAACCAAGGGGGATAAAGTGAAACTCAAGGTACAACTGAGTGTCATTATGAGCGCCATTGTTTAGGGATGTTTTCTCAATTATTGCTTTTCCTGGTTTCCGAGATATTTTTTAAGCTTTTCATGTAAATCATCCCGAGAAACCGGTTTGCCGATATGGTCGTTCATACCCGCTGAAAAACACTTTTCAATGTCTTCCTTAAAAACATCCGCCGTCATTGCTATGATGCGGATATCCTTTGCCTGCGGCGATTCAAGCGTCCGTATTGCCTGCGTTGCTTCATATCCGTCCATATCCGGCATATGAACATCCATGAGTATCAGATTATACCGGCCAGGATTTTCCGTAAATCTGGAAACAGCCTCTTTGCCGTTTTCGGTAAAATCAATGGAAATGCCGGTTTCTTCCAGAAGCGCGGAAAGAATTTCCCTGTTGATTTCAACATCTTCCGCAGCCAATATGGTATATCCCCTGAAGCTCAAACCGGTTCCCTTTGATCCGGCGGGTGAAACTTCAACGGCTTTATCCGTCCCTTTTTTCGCTTTTATGGTAAAAATAAATTTTGCCCCTTTGTTCAATTCCGACTCAATCCATATTGTGCCTTGCATGAGTTCAACAATCCGTTTGGAAATGGCAAGGCCCAGTCCGGTGCCGCCGAAATTTTTGGTAATACTGTTGTCGGCCTGGTGGTAAGACGTGAAAAGCCGTTTTTGCTGTTCTTCTGAAATTCCGATGCCGCTGTCAACAACCTCAATTCTCAGGGTAATTTCGCCGTCTGTTTCATCCAGTTTTTCCGCATTCAGCGTAATTATGCCGTTTTCCGGCGTGAATTTGATCGCGTTGGTCAGCAGATTCGTAATAACCTGCGACAACCGCAAATCATCACTGATAATGAACGGCGGGACATTGGCGTTCACATTAACGACAATATTCTGATTTTTTTCCCCGGCGCGGACGCTTGTCATGTTGATGATATTCGCCAGCATTTTTTCAAAATTAAATTCACTATTTGAAAGCTCCAGTTTATTCGCTTCGATTTTGGACATATCAAGAATATCATTGATAAGACCCATAAGAAGCCTTGACGCGTTGTCCGCCTTATCAAGACAATGCTTTATTTTCTGAATATCATCCGTATGCGTCGCAATGTTTATCATGCCTATAATGGCATTTAACGGGGAGCGTATTTCATGGCTCATGTGGGATAAAAATTGACCTTTGGCATGGGAAGCTTTTTGCGCTTCCAGTTGATGATCTATCAGGGACAGATGCGTTTCTATCCGCCGCAGAATCAACGGTCCGACAAAAGGTTTACGGATATAGTCAACAGCGCCGATGCTTAAGCCTTTAATTTCGCTTTGCGCATCGTCCATAGAAGTTAAAAATATAATGGGTATTTCCCTGAATTTATCGCTCTGTTTTAACTTCTGCGCGGCTTCATACCCGTTCATGTCCGGCATTTCAACATCCAGCAAAATTAAATCCGGCCGAAGGTGCTCCAGCAAAGAGAACATTTTTAACGCCGAGGGGCTTGGATATACCTCGTATAAATCTTTCAGCGTGTTTTTAATAGCAGTCAGGTTTTCAATATTATCGTCTACCGCAATAATTTTTTTTCGATTATTGGTCATTTCCTCAGTTCCTCCTCATACTGCGCAAGTCGTGCCGCTGCTTCGTCTATTTCCGATACCACGATTTTTTCTTTCAGCCACGCTACTAAATCGGCGCCTTCTTCATAAGCGAAGCTGTCCAGCTCTGATATGGCTTGATCAATGCCGCTCATATTGTAAGTTTCACAACACTGCCGCAGCCGGGACAAAACTTCCCGGTCAGGGTTTTTTAAGCGGGGTTTTTCGTTAAGGGCGTCGTAGCGCTCAAGCCAGGTTTTCACATTCGCCACAATAATTTCCGCATCCTTGATTAATTTATCGTTTTGACTCAGGACGCCTTCAAAATCCCCTGCTCTGGACATCTTTTCCAGATTAGAAGCCGCCTCTCTGAGCGCTTGTGCTCCTATATTGGCGCTGGTTCCTTTAAGCCCGTGTACTGAGATAACATACTCAGGCAATGTCTCCCTGGTAACTGTTCTTAGTTTTTCCAGGATTGTCGGCGTACTGGAAATATAAGAACGCAAAAGCGGCAGATAAATTTTTGTGTCGCCGCCATACAGGGAAATCCCTTTTTCGGTATCCACTCCCGGTATGTCCATTACCATGTCCGGATTGTTTTCATCTTCAGGAGAAATGTCAGGCGTTAAAAACGCCTCGGCTCCCAATTCCTTCTCCTTCGCTTCGTTGCGCACCCATTTTCTTATAATGGAATCCAGTTCCATTATATCAATGGGTTTGGATATAAACGCCTGAAAATCGTGTTCATAAAACATTTTTTCTGTTCCCTGGATAGCGTTGGCTGTCAGGGCGATTATCGGTATCTTTTGCGCATATTCTGTACCTAACGCGCGAATTCTGTCCGCCGTTTCAATGCCGTCGATTCCGGGCATCATGTGATCCATGAATATGGCGTCGTATACCGGAAGTCCGCTGCGTATCCGTTCAATGCTTTCCTGTCCGTTATTTAAACAGTCTACCAGCATCTTGTATTTACGCAAGAGGCCCGCCGCAACATCCAGATTGGTCGGCATATCGTCAACCACCAGCACTCTGGCGTAACTTAAATTCGGCCGTACCAATCTTTTGGTAACAATACGCTTGTCATCAGTGTAGCGGAAGCTGCGTAGTTTATCCGCAAGCTCCGCTCCGATAGGCGTATCGTCAACAAAGCCCTGCCGGATGCGCAAGCGGAACGTCGTGCCTTCGCCATACGTGCTTTCCGCGCTGATTTCCCCGTTCATCATTTCCGCGAGTCTCTTGGTAATGGCCAGGCCCAGGCCTGTGCCTTCGATATTGCGGTTAGCTTTGACATCAACCTGATTGTAATCCGAAAAGAGTTTTTTCAGGTCTTTCTCGCGTATGCCGATGCCGGTATCGCTGACGGTAATTTCCATCCACATCGTATCGCCTTCGCGCGTACAGTGTACGCTTAACACAATGCTTCCCCGATGCGTGTATTTGACGGAGTTACTGAGCAGATTGGTAAATATCTGTTTCACCCGCAGATCATCGCCGTACAGCTTGGTCGGTAAATCGTCATTGATATTGAGATTGAATTTTATGGGTTTTTCCTCAAGACGGGTAACTGCCAGGGTAATCACGTCGTTTAACAGGCTTGCCATGTAATATTCAACCGGCGTTAATTCAAGCTTGCCCGACTCAATTTTTGAAAAATCCAGAATGTCGTTTACTATACTTAACAGCGTAGTACCCGCGTTGCTTATCTTTATCAGATTCTGCGTAACGTGCCCTTCCAGGTGATCGTCTTCCAATATTAAATTGGTAAGGCCAATGATCACGTTAAGGGGGGTGCGGATTTCATGGCTCATATTGGCAAGGAAAGAGGTCTTGGCGTGCGAAGCCGCCCGGACTTCTTCTTCCATTGCCTTGCGTTTGGTTATATCGCGCCCTATGCCCAAAATTCCGACTATTTCACCATCCAGTACAAGCGGCACTTTTACCGTTTCAAAAAGCCGTTCAACGCCGTCGGCGCACTTCAGCCATTCCTCAAAAGTTACCTGCCGGTGTTCGTTCATGGCTTTTTGGTCAGCCTCATTGGCAATCGCCGCGGATTCGACACTCATACCCAGAGCGTGTACATCATCCTTTCCGATTACGTCTTCCAGTTTCCTGCCAAATAAATCCGCCATGTATTTGTTGCACAGCGTATATCTTAGATTTATATCTTTGCAGAATACGCCGTCGGGAAGGGAATCAATTATGGTTTTAAGCAAAGAAGTCTGATACGCGATTTCTTTCTCCATCGTCTTGCGTCCGGTTATATCGCGCGCAATACACATTATTCCGACGACAACGCCGTCATGTATGAGCGGAGCTTTAACCGTTTCAAAGTAACATCCTTTTCCGCTCATAGGCGATGAAACATACTCTTCGAATTTAATCAGTCGTTTTTCATTCACTACAGATTGTTCTATGCCGGAAATATTTTCTTTTGATTCAACCGATAACCATGAGCCTTCCGAATCGGCCTTGTTGATTATATCCGCTTCACGGACACCGACAAAATCTTCAAAGTGTTTGTTGCATTGCGTATATTTTAAATTATTATCCTTGCAAAACATCAGATCGGGAATTGAATCAATCATCATTTGAAGCTGTGAAGTCTTGAATGATAGTTCGCTTGTCCGCTGCTTTACAATCGTTTCAAGCTGTCTGCCGACATTGCGGCTTTTTTTCAGGAAAAATGAAACCAGAAGAAGAACGAAAAAAATCATAATTGACAGACCGATTAACCAGGGGCGCTGGGCTTCCGACAGTTTATGCCGGTAATCATAGGACTTATGCATCCATTGGTTTGCAATATTATTTATGTTGATAATACCGAGAGTTTTATCGACAATTGATTTCAGAACGGCGGCGTCCTTGTTATAACCAAAGAATGAATTAAATTTATCATTGAGTATCAAATTTAATTTATAACCCGTTTCCTCATAAAAGTTGGTGTAAGTAATCAGTTTTCTGTTGCAGGCAAAAATAAGTTCGACTTCGCCCCGTTCCAACGCGCTCCAAACTTTTTCCTGAGTGTCATATTCAATAAGATACTGGTGATCCGGAAACATTTTATTAAAAAACTCGGAATATCTTTCTCTGCGGACGCCGATTTTTAAATAGGGAATCTGGCTTATTTCAATGTTTCTAAAATCCGATTTGGAAAGAAACGCGTAAGAATCCTCCAAAAGCGGAACTTCAGACCATAAAAAACGGCCTGCATATCTTTTCAGGCGGAACAATTCCGGTATGATTAAGGCTTTGCCGTTTTCAAGCATTGCAATCAAATCCTGATACTTCGTATTCTGATCGTTAACGCGCTCAAAGGTAAGCCCTGTCAGCTTGGTAATTTCATTCAGCGCGTCAAAATATATTCCATGCCATTTATCGGTGTTGGTATCGAAAAAACAAATTGGATAATTATCGAACTCCGCGGCGATCGGAACAACAGGGTTGTTTTGTATGTACGCTCTCTCTTCTTCCGTCAGCATATTACGCAGCTTCTTTTCCAGATATTGCTGATGCCCTTCCCTGTACAGTCCGGCGAGATAATCAAGCGTCTGTTTATTTAATGCTTTTTCTACGACAGAGATAAGCGGCGCAAGTTCCGCCCTCTGCGCCGACAGGCAGGATGATTTAAAGATCAAGGGGGAAAAATCTTCGGTAACCACATCGCTAAACTCAACAAAGGCGGCATCCGAAGTATCCATGCCGAAAAACGCGTCGATTTCGCCGTTTTTCAGCATACGGTAAACGGTATTATAATCATCAATAAAAACAGTTTCAAAATGGTACTCCGCGTTTTCAATAACATCGACATTCAATACCGAACCTTTCAGAAAGGCATATCTTGGCGGACGCGATTTTATGATCGTCTCAGGGGCTTCGCTGCCCCTGACACGGTAGATTTTTAACGAGCGTTCCGCGATGGGGCTGGTCATGAAATAGGATTTCCGGCGTTCAGAGTTGGTCATCAGCTCGCCGGTAAAATCGACCTCGCCGCTTTCAAGCCCTTTCAGTAGATCGCCCCATTCATAAAATTCAGTCCTGAACGGTACTCCGAACATCCCGGTCAGCCAGTTACAGAACAGAGCGGAGTACCCCTGAATTTCACCGTCCTTCCCGGTGAACGCCTCGGTAGACGGACTCATTCCATAGACAAAAGAACCGTATTTTTTTTGAAGGGCCTCAATGGCGTTTATTTCGTCGTGGGTTACACCGGGTACATCCCGGAAAGAAAGGGGTTTTACCGCTAAATCGGGCTTAACTTGAGGTGATTTCCCGCATCCTGAAAATACGGCTAAACCGAGCGCAAAAACAAGTGTTACGCACGGTATATACCTGATTCCCTTCAACATACTTCTCCTTTTTTGTGCATTTTTTTCAGTAATGGTATTATTTTAAGAGAAGAATATGCCGGTGTCAACGTAAGTATATGCGTATGACCGTATTGAGATTGTTACTCCATGGTTATGGTTTCAGCATCTTCCTTGGGCGGCGCGGGTTTTACTTTTTTTGGCTTGGATTTGGACACAGAGCGGGGACGGCGGTAACTGCGGGCAACATAGTTAACAAGACATATATAGAGTACCAAAGCGATTGTTATAACAATAACCTGCCAGGACATTATAACATTTACAATCAGTTCCGATAATTCTTTTGAGAACATACCGTTTCTATTATCGGTAAATTATTGAAAATTCTCAAGATGTTTGCCAATTTCCGGCGGGTGTATTATAGTGTGCGTATGTACAACTTATGCCATTTGGCGCCAAGAATGAGTTTGTTTCTGTTATTTTTCTTTTTGTTTTCCTGTTTTCCTATCCCCCAAAATAACGCAAACCAGAAGGCCGCCGGCAAGGCCGCTGGCAAGGCCGCCGGCAGGGATAATCTTGAAGCGGCGGAAAGCGGCGGTGAATTTACCGCCCAACTCGCTGTTGTTATGCGCAATGCTAACTTACCCGATAATCTGTCAAAAAAGATACAGACGGCCTCGGCGCTGAACTCCGCCTTTATAACCGATTTATCCGCCTGTCTCGCGCAAGACCGGCATTTATGGGAGTTGGTAGACAAACAACATCCGCTCCCCCCGAACTATGTTCCTTCCGGTCTGGTTACGCTGAAGGACGGCTCGTATCAGGTCAGCAGGGCGGGACTGACGCTGCGCCGGGATGCCGCCGAATCGCTGGGTGAAATGGCCGCCGCCGCCCGCCGCAGCGGAGTTACCTTGATCGCCTCATCGGCGTACCGTTCATACCGTTATCAGGAAGAAGTCTACAACCGGAATGTCCGGGAAATGGGGAAGGAAGCCGCCGACCGGGAATCGGCGCGGCCCGGTCTTAGCCAGCACCAGACCGGCCTGGTTGTCGATTTTGGCTCCATTGACGATTCATTTGCCCAAACCGCGGCGGGCCGCTGGATGGCCGCCAATGCCGCGCGTTTTGGCTGGTCGCTTTCCTTTCCCGACGGCTACGAAGCCGTTACCGGCTACCGCTGGGAAAGCTGGCATTACCGTTATGTGGGTAAGGAAATCGCCGCCTTTATCAATAATTATTTTGATGGTATTCAGCAGTATGCGCTACGGTTTATGTATGAGTATGAGCAAATAACCGCGCCGCGTTCTAAACTTGACCCACAGAATTAGTCGCTATATTCGGCAGGGGGAGGCGCTGCGGGGTGTGAGAGAAAGAAGAATTTTTACCACGGAGTACTGCTGTCCGTTGGACAGCCCCGTGGAGTTTCACGGAGGAATAGTCAGACGCGGCCTCGCTCTGTTCGTCAGTCAATTTTTTTTCTTTATTTCTACCTTTACCGGATTTTCTTTACTTTCAGCTTTCGGGTATGATTCACCGCAGCTTGCTTTATCAAACAGAAAACCCCGTTTTTTGAGCGTCTTCTCGACATGAGCGGTATAGGTTTTCAGCAATTCCTGAAGATCAAGGGTAAGTTCCATAACCACCTCAGTCGGAATTGCTTCACCATAGGTAATTTCAGGAATAAAAAGCCGGTATGTGTCAATCTTCAAAGCAGAAGAAAGATTTTTAAGCGTTTTATCACTAATCCATGTACGGCAGCCTTCAATATCGTTCATCATAGCCGCCGAAATATCAGCCTTTTCCGCCAAATGCTCCTGAGTAATACCAAGTTTTTCACGCTGTTTTTTAATATTAAGGGCAAGGATTGTTCGTAAATTTGACGATTTGTCTTCCATAAAAAAGAGACTCTTATTGAGGGTACTATTCACTGATTTCATAATATACCGGATAATATCTAAACTACCCTTGACAATTTCATATTTTTGGTTTTATCTTATGAATTCCGAAGTGAAGGAGATAAAAGATGAAGAAAGGATTGATTTTATCGGTAATGCTGGCAGGTGCAGCGGCATTAGGTTTTTCACAAACTGCCTGGACGGTAAGCAATGCGGCAAGCTGGGTAGAAGCGGTAAACGGAATCAGAAACGGAGGCAATAGCAAAGCCCACACCATTACCGTTTCCGGTACTGTTTCCGTAATTCCTACCCCTGCCTCTGAAAATACGTTCGGTTCTGTTACCGGCGTAACGGTAACAATACAAAGCCCGGGCAATGGCATCATCACCCTAAACAGCAACGGCTCTCTGCTGCGTATTGGCAGCGGGCAAACAGTTGTTGTTAAAGACCTTACCCTGAAAGGGCGTAGTGATAATAAAGCCCCAATGGTTTTTGTTGGAGACAGAGGCTCATTCCGTATGGAGGGCAAGGCCGTGGTATCAGGCAATACAAGAGAACATGACAGAGCTAGTTGGGAACGTGAAGAAGGTGGCGGGATATATGTCAGTAACGGAATATTCACTATGCAGGACAACGCCACGGTGTCGGACAATAAAGCCGACATTGGCGGCGGAGTGTATGTCTCTGGTGGAACCTTCACCCTGAAGGATAACGCCTCGGTATCAGGCAATATCGGCAATGTTGGCGGTGAGGGCGGCGGCGGTGGCGGCGTATATATCGCCAACGGAACTTTCACTATGCAGGGCAGTGCTGCGGTATCAGGTAATACCTCCTACGGTAGCGGCGGGGGGATATACAATAGGGGAACCTTCACTATGCAGGGCAGTGCTGCGATATCGCGTAATAGTAATGCCACACAAGTAAGCGTGGGCGGCGGCGGGGGGATATACAATGCGGGAACCTTCACTATGCAGGGTAACGCCACGGTGTCGGGTAATACCAGCAGCATCAGCAATGGCGCTGGAATATATGTGGACTCTGCCGGAGAATTCACTATGCAGGACAATGTAAAAGTATCGGGTAATCAAGCCAACAACGGCAGTGGCGGAGGCGTGTATGTATCCGGAATGAACCGAGGGTACAGGTCTGTTGAGCATGTTTCAGGAGTCTTCATCATGAAGGGCAATGCATCGGTGTCGGGTAATACCAGCAGAGATGGTGGTGGGGTGTGTATTGAAGGTGGAACCTTCACCATACAGGACAATGCAACGGTGTCGGGCAATACCGCCGCCAACAATGGCGGCGGACTATCTATCGGTGAAAGAGACAAAGATTTCACCGTTTTCACCAAGAAAAGCGGAACCATTTACGGCAACAATGAAACAAATGCACAACTCAGAAACAACGCCAAACAGGGCAGCGCCATTTATGGCGCCAATCAGTGGAGAAACGCTACCGCCGGACCAACAATGAACACCGGCACTTTCGGCTTCTGGCTGAATGAAGAAGAAGTGGTTCAAAGTAATACCGCTTCTCCTCCTTCGGGTAATGTTACTTCATCTCCTTCGGATAATGCTGCTTTACGCCCTCCGGATGTTACTGCTTTTCCTGCAAGTTTTAGGGGGACATGGAGGAAAAAATCTGGTCCTTTCAACAAGATAACCATTGACGCAAATTCCATAAAAGTCAATTTTACGGGAACGTTACTGCTTATTACCGGGTCCGGCGATTCATATAAAGTAAGAACGGAGAAGGGAAATCAGACTGTGACGCTTAACATAAAATTCGTAAAAGGTAATCTTGAAATAAGCTGCAACGATAACCTTGCATACCCCTGGAACACATGGGACTGGAACGATACTTTGCAAAAACAATAGCCGGCGCACAATGACTGTCACCAAGGGAGAAAATATGCCGTTTCTTAATAGGTTAAATCGTACTCTTTTGTTCTTGTTTCTATTTGTGAATTCTGTCATGTTGTGTCCGGCGCAAAACATGGGCAGGATAGCCATACTCTCTTTTAATGGCGGTTCTCGAGATGAAGGAGACGGCATAGCAGAACTGTTTTCATTCACGCCGGAAATGAAAAATTTTGTAATAATACCAAGAACTACTATCACCAGAGCTATTGAAACAGAACAAAGTTTTCAATATTTTTCCGGAATGACCGACGCGGATACCATGGCGCGTCTGGGAAACCAATTCGGAGCGGATTATGTGATGGCAGGAAGCATAACATCTCTGGGACGCTCCAATCTTTTGATCGTTTCTATTGTAAAAATTGATGTAATTCAACAAGTTGCCGGAGATTTTATTACTTACAATTCACTGGATGATTTAATCAAAAACAAAACCATTATAGAAAGAATGGCGGCAAATCTTGTGGCGCTTATGAAAAAAAATACCGGAAATACGGATAAACTCGCCGTATTACCTGTTCAATTTTCCGGCGATGTAAATGAACAGGACGGAGACGCGTTGGCGCAAGTACTTTCTATCTATCTGATTCGGTATGGAAAATATACGGTATATCCCCGTACAAAAGCGCTCGAGCAGGTCCAAAGTGAATATACAACTCAAATGAGCGGAAAAACAAGAGATAATGAAGCGGTTTCATTAGGTCATGGAGTTAATCCCCCTTATGTACTTTCAATTGCTTCCCGCAAGATCGGAAACACAAACAGATTTAATGCGTCAGTCATTGATTTGGAGCGCGGAAATCAAATCGCCGGATATACTGAACCATACACTATGTTAAACGATGGAATTGACGCGATGGACTTTCTGGCTCAGGAACTCAGCGGACTGGAAATTTCCAATCGAAAAAGAAGCAAACGGTCAAATCATGCCGCAAGTTCGGCCAATACTTATTTTAAAAATTCCGGGTTAAACTTTGCCGCCTGGCTTGGGCCTTCTGAATCTTTTGTGAATCATTCTACCAATCCTGTGGGGAGGCATTTTTCCGGCGGGGGAGAAATAGAATTACGTTTGTTTCGTTATCTTGGCTTACAGACCGGGTTTCAAATTTTTCAGGATGAGGATTATCCTTTTTCTGAAGCATTAATAACGAAAACTATGATGCAAGTGCCTGTTTTAGCGAGAACTGAATTATCTTTTGCGCGTGATTTTGCTTTGGGTTTATACTTTTCGCCTTATATCGGAATAGGTATAAACCTGTTTTCTCCGGGTAATGATATAGCGGTACAGTCGTCCCCTCATTTAAGCCTCATTGCGGGAGGTGATATTGGTTTTTATATTCTTAGTCTGAAGATTTTCATTGGATATCAATATAATCAGGACCTTTCTGATACCACATATAGTTTTTGCGGCGAAAGTTTTAGCTATTCAGGAAAACGGTCTGTTTTGCGTGTTGGAATCAGCAAGTTTATACCTTTCCGTAAAACAGCCGCCCAAAAGTAAGCCTAAAGTCAATTCAATTGACGATTCTTACTTACTGTTTATTTTAAAAATAAATTCACAATGTTTTTTCCCTTTTGAACTAATTGCCGAAGATACAATTTTGTCTAATTGCAATTTTACCCCAAGTGATCTTTGTAGATTTTTCCGTACATGACCACCACAACAACCACAAAATGTTTTTGAAACATTGATAGGTTGTGATAATTTTTTCATAAATCCGCACACACATTTATAATCCCTTTCATTTTCTATTCCCCAAAAAACAGACAATGTACCGTTTTCTTTTAATTTACATAGTGGTTTATGAGGTGTTTCCAGCTTGTCAAATAATTTGATCCTTTCTTCAACCGTTTTTTTAGCATATTTTTTTCCAAAATCGCTATGTGCCTTTGCAGGTTTACCGGTTGTACAACAACCTTGCTCTTCCATAATTAATAGACATTGTTTTTTAGAAAGCAATTTATCCATTTGGTTAATAAGCGTTAAAATTCTTTCCGGTTGATTATAATCTTTTTCAGAAAAATCAAATTGAGTAATTATTTCCTCGGATATTCCTTTTTTAACCATTGTGTTTTTTATATCTTTGATTAAATTTGGCATCAATTTATTCCTTATTGATTATTTGTATTATAATAAAATCATTTTGTCAACTGAGCCTTTTCCAAAACTCGGTTAGTTTTGGAAAAGGCTCCGGAAAAACTGTCCAAAAGGCCAGTTTTTCCTCTAAATCTAAAGTAGATTTCCCAAAAAATTCAATTTTTTATTTCGCCTAACTTTATTGTACATAATAAGGTACATATCCCGTATTAAACTTAACCTGTAGAATTAATCGCTATATTCGGCAGGGGGAGGCGCTGCGGGGTATGAGAGAAAGAAGAATTTTTACCACGGAGTACACGGAGTTTCACGGAGGAGGGGTCACCGAGCCTGTCGAAATAACCTGAGACGGTGTGAAGTAAGGAAAAGAGAAAAGAGTGGAATTCTGAGTCGATTTCCTCCGGCAGGGGAACACAGTACCAGCGCCCTGTTAAAGGGCGTTTACGAATAAATGCAACCGGTTCCGGCGCAAAGGAATTCTACTGTTTACAATATCGGTAGCACGCCTTTTGGCGGGCGTACGCGCCGCGGATTTCCAAATGTTTCCGCCCGCCGCCGGCGCGCCCGCAGCGCCTCCCCCTGCCGACCTGTTTCGCTATACAGTGGGTCAAGTTTAATATTCTGGAGTAAGATTATTCCACAAAACACCGGAAATGGCGTTAGGACTTTCCGGACTAAAATCCGCATCCATGCCTGACTGAGTTTTTTTGTAACCTTCCAACCCTGCGGGTTGATGACCGAGGGGTAGCGAAGCTGTTACGGTTCTGTTATACATAGCTCTAGCCAATTTACAATATATTTTTTATATAATTTTCTATTCTTTTATTTCTATTTTTATTAAATTCTATAGAATTATTTTTATATATAAAATAATCTTCAATATTTTTTGGATATTGTCCTATTTCAAAATCGTTAAAAGGCAAGAAATATTTTATTTTTTTATAGTTATCTAATGTTAAATCTTGTAATAAGAAAAAATCACAATAACCTTTAAAATCTATAAATAATTTGAAAAAATCATCATATCTTTCAAGAGTTTCTGCCAAAGGACTTTTTTCACCATTATAATATCTTCTGATACATTCTAATGTAAGATCAAATCTGTCATCAATTTTTTGGTTTGTTCCTCTTTCCATATTTATTGTCGGTAAATTATTTACTTTATTACTGGGGAAAATAATATATCCTCCGATTGTATATGCAATATTGAGAAAATCATTTATTTCATTTTTAGGAACTTGATTAATTATGTTTTCTGTCCGTTTCCATTTTGAATAAGTATGAACAATTGAATCACTTGATAAAAAATATTCTTGAGACTCCGTTTTATAATATAAATATACATTATCCTTAGAATCATCTAATGAAAAATTATTTCCATTTGGTAATGGCTTACTCCATAATATTTTATGATATTTTCTTAATGTGGAACTATACTTATCCACATCGCCACCATTTGAATCAGTCCTAAAATCATATTCAATATTTATCAATTTTTCCACTAAATTTCTCCATATTTTTATTTTTCCTAAAACATTAATTATGTCAATATATAATACAAAATATTGTTGATAGGATTTCGAGTAACTTGATTGTATACGAAAAGTACATACACCGCCGTACCGCAGATACATTATTATACCAATAAAAAACAACCCCTTTTAAGAGGTGGCGCCGGTTCTGCACCCACGACATCTCTATAAGGGGTTGTTAAAAATATACTTCATTGTGAGATAAGAGTCAAGCCACTTTTGCCATACTCTATGATTATTTACATATATACTCTGCATTAAACCCGAACCCACAATCGGAATAATTCGGCAGGGAGAGGCGCTACGGGGTGCCAAAAAACCGGAAGAGTTCCGCGGCGCGCTCGGCGGTGTCCAATAAGTAAGAATTAACCACGGAGTACACGGAGGAGCACTGGGTTTTGATACGAAAATAACCTTTTTCTCCGTGAAACTCCGTGACCTCCGTGGTAAAAATTCTTCTTTCTCTCATACCCCGCAGCGCCACCCCCTGTCGACCTGTTTCGCTGTACGGTAGGTCAAGTTTAATATTTTGGAGCAAGATTATTCCACAAAACGCTGTAAGGATTATTGGGCGTTGGGACTTTTCAGATTAAAGTCCGTGTCTGCGCCTGACTGCGAGTTGATGACCGAAGGGCAGCGAAGTATTTACGGTTTGTTAAGTACTGGTTTTGTTTTTTTTAATATTTTTATCTAAATAAGCGAAATAATTTATATATTGATCTAGGTAAAAGTAGTTTCAAAAAGAATTTTTTAACTTTTTGTTTTTGATGTAAAGAATGATGTTCGTCTTGAGAAGAAAATACCTGTAAATTATTAGGAGAGTTATTTAACTTATTGCCGTCTTGATGATGAACAACTTCATCGGGATATAATTTACGACCAATGTTTTTTTCTGCGATCCAACGATGGACTAATTTATTTGAATCATTAAAACGTAAGTAACCGTTATTGTCAATATAAGTTTTTTTTAACAAAATTTTCCCCTAAATAATATATTTAAGGAATCGTTAAAAACCAAACCATCGTTTTTCACGACTTCCATTAGACATTTGATCTCCATTTCTAACTACCCAATAGTCAATTCTTATTTGCTTATCATAAACACAAGCAGTATTTGTATATATACTTTCTCTTAATGTATCATAGTCACTATCACCCTTTTTATATATATAAACAGCGGATATATATACAATTTCATTCTTATTTCCAATAATTGCTCTTGTTGCACCTAAACAGCGTTCTATAGCCAAATCTGCTAAAGAAGCCCAAACTCTAGCAGCATTTTCTCCATACCATTTACCAGATTTGAAAAAATCTCCAGACTGTTCAGGTTGAGGAGAAGACATAGTTGAACTTGGTCTAAAATAATAAGTAACACCTTGAATTACTATTTTATTATTTTCACTTTGAGCATTAGCGCTTAAACTAATAATTATTATTAAAATCAAAAATATTGAATACCGTATTTTCATGAATATCCTCTATAAAGACCATTTTATTTAAGGCAATTTCTATACCTTATAATAAGGTATAGAACAAAAATATAAAACTGTCAATATTCTTGTTTTATCTTCAAAAAACATTTTGCATAACTTTCGCATAACTTGATTGTTTACGAAAAGCACATACCCTCACCGTACCACAGGTATGCACTCCGCGTCAAATTTAACCCACAATTTTCCGGAATAGGGCGGCAAAGGGAAGGGGCGGCGGGGGTGGCAAAACATTTGGAATTCTCCGCCGGAGGAGACCAGCGAGTAACGGTAACGAGGGTAGGGACAATAAAAGCCCAGCACCTCAATACCATAATATATCATACTATCTTGATCCGCATGGTAATTGAGGTGCTGGGAGGCTCCGTAGGCGGACTCTACAAGTGTTTTGCCACCCCCGCCGCCCCTTCCCTTTGCCGGATTACAGCGGGGTATCTTGACTTACCAAATAATCATACGCCGTTATAGCAAAACCGAAACTTTTTGTATATAATAACGTATATTTGTACAAATGAAGGAGTTAACATGAAACTGATATTTCTGGGCCCGCCGGGAGCGGGCAAGGGTACTTTGGCGGTCAAGGCAGTGGAAATCATAGGCTGCCCCCACATCAGCACCGGGGCGATTTTCCGCGAAGCGATAGCGGCGAAATCACCCCTGGGCCTTAAAGTTAAGGCTATCATTGACGCGGGAAAGCTGGTTGATGATGAAACTACCATTGAATTGGTAAAAGAACGGCTGGCCCAGGCCGATGCCCAAAAGGGTTACATTCTGGACGGTTTTCCCCGTACCATTCCTCAGGCGCAGGCTCTGGCGCAGTTTTCTGTTGTGGAAAAGGTGATTAATTTTGACATCCCCGATTCAGGGGTGCTGGAACGGCTGGGGGGCCGCCGCGTCTGCCGCAAATGCGGGTACAATTTTCACACGGTTTTTAACAAGCCCAAAGTTGAAAATGTATGCGATAAATGCGGCGGCGAGGTGTATACCCGTGACGATGACCGGCCCGAAGCGGTTCAAAAACGGCTTGAAGTGTACCGCGCCCAGACAGCTCCCCTCATCGACTTTTACCGGCAGCAGGGCATCCTTATTGATATAGACGCCAGCCCGATGGTTGATGAAATTGTGGTGAATTTCAAGCGTATTCTTGGATTATAACAACACTATGAAACTGTCAAAGGTGTTATGTATCATGGCCTCTGTATGTACCTTTATTCAATGCGCCTCTCAGCCGGTTTTTGATGAGGCCGAGTGGCTTGAACAGGTCAAAGCGGAGGACGGCGCCCTGCTCTATGCGCCCCATGTAAACCCTGACGGTACTTTTTTCAATCCCTGGATGGAAAGACCCCTGATACGCAGGCGCTTCTCCTGGTTCCGGAATCACCTGTTTGGCAGAAAGAAACGATATGACGCATTCCCCCAGGAGGAATATTCTGCTGTACCCAACGATTACGCTTATCTTTCAGATCCTGCTTTTAACAGCATCACCTTTGCCGGACACGCTTCAATAATTATTAAAATGGACTCCCAGACCATTCTTACCGATCCGTTTTTTTCAAACGCCGCATTGATAAGGGCAAAAAAGGTCAAAATAAAATTTGACTTTTCCCGGCTGCCTGAAAAACCGGTGGTGTTGGTGAGTCACAACCATTACGATCATCTTGATACCTATTCGGTAAAGAAACTGATAAAAAAAGACGCGGTGTTTGTCGTACCTTTGGGGTTGAAACCATTTTTTATCAAGCTGGGCGCGCGGGAGATCCATGAACTTGACTGGTGGAAAAGCGTCAGCCTGGGGCCGCTTACCTATACGCTGCTGCCGGCCCAGCACTGGTCGCGCCGCCTGGGGCAGAAGAACGGAATAACCCTGTGGGGCGGTTTTCTGATAGAAGGATCAAAAACCGTTTATTTTTCGGGCGATACCGGCTATTTTAAGGGTTTTGAAGAATACGGCAAACGCTATAACATTGATTATGCCCTATTGGGAGCCGGGGCCTACGAACCCCGCTGGTTTATGCACTATGCCCACATGAATGTAGCGGAATTTTTCCGCGCCGCCGATGAATTGGGGGCGAAAACGGCCATTCCCATGCATTTTGGCATTATCAGTCTGAGCGATGAGCCGCTATTGTATCCCCTGTACGAGACGGTCAAATTTATCAAGCAGCGTCCTGAGTATTCCCGGCGTATACGCCCCCTGCGGGTAGGCGAATTTATCAAAATAGAATAGTATAAAAGATAAAGGAAGGAAGGGGAGATGGCAAAAGAACAACAAACAAAGAGCTCAAAAACACTTCTGGAAAAATTATCAAAAAAAATCGGGGTGCAGCTCACTCTGGGGCTGTTTTTTATTTCGGCGTTGATGGTATTGCTGGTTTCGATAGTGGTAAATATTCATTTGAATCATTATGTAGGGATGATTACCGAATCAACCCAGAACCATTTAAAGGCGGCGGCCCAGGCGGCGGCGCAATTTGTCAGCGTGGAAGAATTGGATCGTTACCATACGGTAGAAGATTCCAAAACTCAGAGCTACCAGGAATTAAAAAGACAGCTGGATCTGTTTGCCAAAGAATACAATGTTAAGTATGTTTCCTACCTGCGGCAATACGATAATGATAACTTTCAATACATTGTTGACAATGACTTTGACCCCGCGACAATAGTGGGTCCGGGGGATGTTTTACCAATAGAAGATATTGCCAGATCCGCCCTTTCCGGAAATGTAACAGCGACTGACCTTGGTAACTACAACGAAAGTTGGAACGGACTTATTGCCGGCTTTGCCCCGGTGTATGACAAAGACGGCAGATTTTATTGTGTCGCGGACGTGGATATAAGCGACAAAGTTATTTTAGATATGCGCAAATACTCCCTCATTATGACAATACTCCAGATTAACGCTCTTTCCATTTCGGTGCTTTTTGGCATTTTAAATATGCTGCTGTACCGCAAGAAGGCGCAGGAAATTGAAGAGGCCC
>Ga0268262_10000948_pt1 | contig 37453 bp, 37 predicted proteins | sample TergutNc150P3_FD_190354 | JGI IMG/M metagenome (GOLD analysis project Ga0268262, IMG submission 190354) | Nasutitermes corniger P3 segment gut microbial community from laboratory colony in Florida, USA - Nc150 P3 (SPAdes) (version 2) | ecosystem: Host-associated > Arthropoda: Insects >...
GGCATATAGCCATCTAATTATCCAGCCTAAGGTTAACCCGGCAAGAGGGAGGACAATCCAAAGTATAATCCTCATACTTTACCCCTTACCGAAGATAATTCAAAACTAGTTAATAGAATACACTATATATACATTTAGTGTCAAGGGGAAAAAAGGTTAAAAAACCCTTAAAAAGGGCCGTTTTTTGCGGAAATTCGCCGAATTTTGATGTTTTAGAAGGCTACATTCTGAACTCGCTGCCAAGGTAAACTTCGCGAACCATTTCATTGTTAAGTATTTCGTCGCGGTCGCCGTGTGCGACTATTTTCCCGTCGGCGATGATAAACGCCTCGTTGGTTATCTCAAGGGTGTCGCGGACATTGTGGTCGGTAATAAGGATGCCTATGCCTTTTATGGCAAGGCGGCGGATAATCTGCTTTATTTCGTAAACAGCGATAGGGTCGATTCCGGCAAACGGCTCGTCAAGAAGCAAAAACTTGGGCTCTGTGGCAAGCGCCCTTGCGATCTCGGTACGCCGTCTCTCACCGCCCGAAAGGGTGTACCCAAACTGCGTCCGTATGCGGCCTATGTTAAAATCGTCCAATAGGCTTTCAAGCCTTTCTTTCTTTTGATCCAAATCGATGTCTTTCCGGCTTTCCAGAACCGCCATTATATTTTGCTCGACGGTAAGCTTGCGAAAAATCGAAGCTTCCTGCGGAAGATACGCGATACCGAGACGCGCCCTGCGGTACATCGGTTTGTCCGTAATATCGACATCGTCCATTGTAACAATTCCCTGAGTGGGTTGATAGAAACCGACAATCATGTAGAAGATAGTGGTTTTTCCCGCGCCGTTGGGTCCCAGAAGCCCGGCTACTATTCCGTTTTGCATTGAAAAATTTACGCCGCGGACAACTTCTTTGCGCCCGAATTTTTTCCGAAGGCTTGATACGCCAAGCGTATGGATTTCAGTTTCTTGAAATCCGGTTCGTTTGCCGGAGCCAAAAAGCGCAAGTTTGTTTTCGTTTGTGTATATCGCCGAAATAATGGCGGCAGTAAGTTCAGGATTTACCGTTTTATCTTGAGTGTTAACGCTAGGAAGTATCCGGCTTTCTTCCATAAGACTTAATTCTTTATTGTTCCCGATACGGCGCCTTCCATGATTACATCGTCGGTGTCCAAATCTACGCGAATTTTGTCGGCGCGGAACTCGTCGTCTTTTTTGTATACAACAGGAAAGCCCGTCAAGTCGAGCAGTTTATCTTTTCGGTGGTAGACCGCGTGTTCCGAGCGGCAGACCATATCGTCTTTGAAAAGGCGGACGGCGATTTGAAAAACGGTTATTTCGTTAGCGTCGTCATATTCAATAAAACGCCCCTTCGCGACAATCGCGTTTTTTCTGTCTTCCAGAGTGGAGTTGCCTTCCAATCGCGCGATTTTTAATTTTCTGTCGTAACGGAGCCTGTCTGTATAAAAAAGAATGTCTTTATCTTCTTCATGTCCCCAAACATTGCCTATACAGTCGATAAACTGATTATCCTTTCCCTGAATTTCTATTCTGTCGGCGCGAAGAAGAAGGTTGTCCGATTTAACTTCGGCATGGCCTGTTAATATGGTAGTATCGCGTCCAAGGGCTTTTGAGCCGGACATTTTATCGGCTTTAAAAGTAAATTTATCAGCCGATGTGAACAGAAGAGGAAAGCAGAACAAAAAAAACAGGTAACGTTTTTTCATAAGTTATCCTCATCAGTCTCTGTTTCTTCAAAAAAATATTCATCGTCATCATCGTCGTGAACAAACAAGCCGTTGACATAACCTTTAAATTCCCATTGCCGTTCTCGAGTTTCCACATAAAGACCTGTTCCCGTAAAACTTGTTCCGTTATCCTGTAAAATATTTACCTCGTTTTCTTCGGGAGTGGAAAGAACGTGCGGTTTTTCTCTCCATTCAAGCTGGTATGTTTCGATGGTAATATCGTCGGTTTCAACATCGATTTTAACGTTTTGATCCATGAAGATATCGCCTGTTTGAATTTCCACAGAAGCGTATCCGGCGCTTCCAAGGGCGTTAACTTCATTGCCGCGATCGCCGTATTGTTCAAAGGTAAGATTCTGTATTCTCATTACGCCTTGTTTTTCGTAACGTTCGGCGCGTTCCGCCTGAAACTTTGCTTTCGGGTCGGCCGACCTTACGCGCACATACTCAACATCTTCCATTATAAGGCCCGGCTGTTCTTCGCCTGAAGGTTCTTTATCGCCGTAATCAAACGAACAGCCCAAAAAGAGAAAGAGGATAATACAACCGCTCAATATCTCAATTTTTTTCATTTACTCTTATTCTTCTTCGCCGCGTTAATAAATTCCCTGAAAAGCGGGGATGCCGCCGTAGGCTTCGATTTAAACTCGGGGTGAAACTGAACCCCCACGCCCCACGGATGATTAGGCCACTCGACGCACTCAACCAAAGAACCGTCAGGATTGAACGCCGCAAGTATCAGCCCTGAAGAAACCATTTCGTTCCGGTACTGGTTGGAAAATTCATACCGGTGCCTGTGGCGCTCGCTTATATGTTTATCGCCGTAAGCCGCCAGAATGTGAGTGCCTTCTTCAGCTACAGTTTCCATCGCGCCAAGACGCATGGTTCCTCCGTAATTGGTAACATTAACCTGCTCCTCCAAAAGGCTTACGACCGGATACTTCGAGTCCTGATTGAACTCGGTTGAATCCGCGTCGCTCCATTTAAGCACGTTCCTGCCCCAATCAATTACCATAATATGCATACCCAGACAAACGCCGAGGTACGGAACCTTGTTTTCCCTTGCCCACGCCGAAGCCCTCACCATGCCGTTGATCCCGCGCTGGCCGAAACCGCCCGGAACCAGAACGCCGTCTATGCCGATGGCGCTTAAGGCGTTTTCGTTTTTCTCAAGATCGGCGGAATCGACCTTTACCAATTCAACTTCTATGTCGCACTCAAGACCCGCGTGAAACAGCGCTTCGTAGAGCGACTTGTAGGCGTCGTGCAGTTCCATGTACTTGCCCACAATGCCGATCCGCACCTTTCCGGAGCGTTTATCAAAGTGCTTCATGACGGCGTGCCACGGTTTCATGTCCGAATGGCGGCTTTCCACGCCCAATTTCCGCAAAATCACCAGATCAAGCTGTTGTTCCGAAAAAACAAGAGGTACTTTATAAATTGTAGTATCAATATTGGGTGAAGTAAAGACCGCATCGGGGTCTACGTTGGTAAAAAGGGCTATTTTTCTGCGCATCGGCTCGTCCATAAGCACGGGCGAGCGGCAAATCAGGATATCGGGTTGAATTCCCGTCTCTTGCATGGATTTTACGGAGTGTTGGGTAGGTTTTGTTTTTAATTCCCCTCCCGCAACCTCAGGAATAAGAGTTAAATGGACGGAAATCGCGTTGGATCTGCCGCATTCATGGATTATCTGGCGCGCCGCTTCAAGGAAGGGAATGGATTCGATATCCCCCACCGTTCCGCCAATTTCGATGATAACCACATCGGTATCGTTGTCTTCTTTTGAAACCGCCAAAATACGGCTTTTTATCTCATCGGTTATGTGGGGAATTACCTGTACGCAACGCCCCAGGTACTGCCCTTCCCTCTCCTTTCGGATTACGGACTCGTACACCTGCCCCGTAGTTATTGAGTTTGCCTTGCTCAGCCGCCCTTTTGTAAACCGTGCGTAATTACCTAGATCGAGGTCGGTTTCCGCCCCGTCGTCGGTTACATAAACTTCGCCGTGCTGGTACGGGCTCATCGTCCCCGCGTCCACGTTGATATACGGGTCGCACTTTACCATACGGACATTAAGCCCCCTGCTTTCCAGTAATGCGCCTATCGAGGATGCGGCAACACCCTTGCCTAAACTGGAACAAACGCCGCCTGAGACAAAAATAAACTTGTTCATGTGTAGATATTATCCTGGGTTTTTAAAGGAAATTCAAGGGGGCGCTGTGTCGTTGACAGATGAAGGCAAAGTATATATGTTGAAATTATGGATGAAGATATCCGCTGGAAACAGCGTTTTGGAAATTATAAAAAAGCATTAACCGTCCTGAAAGCCGCCGTTGAATTGGCAACCGAACGAGAACTTACCGATCTTGAAAAACAGGGGATGATACAGTGTTTCGAATTCACTTTTGAGCTGGCATGGAATGTGATAAAAGATTACCTTGAGGAACAGGGAATAACCGGAATAATCGGCAGCAAGAATGCTATTCGGTACGCATTCAATAAGGGTATTATTGAGGATGGGGAAATCTGGATGGATATGATCAATGACCGCAACCTGGCTTCTCATGTGTATGATGAGGAAACAGCCAATGATCTATATACAGCCATAAAAAATACATATTTCATTCAATTTAACAAACTGAATGATAAAATGAGCAGTCTGGGCTAAGATGAAATACGGATTATCTGACAAAACATTAGCTTCAATTAATTCTATCGTTCACAAATATCCTGGTATTAAACAAGTTGTCCTTTATGGAAGCCGGGCAAAGATGAATTTTCGTAAAGGTTCAGATATTGATCTGTCTTTTAAAACCGACGGCGCTTTTACCCATTCCGATCTTCTGCATATCGCAAATGATTTTGACGATTCTGATATGCCGTATTTTGTCGATGTGTGTATTTATTCAAAAATTTCTAACCCTGATCTAAGAGCGCATATTGATAGAGTGGGTAAAATTCTGTATGACGAATGAGCCGCCGCCTGTCTGCATAATAGAGCGTGAACATGGGCGGCTTGTGCAGTTGGAGCAGTAGGGAAAAAGTGCCGCAACATAAATGCTGCGGCATCTTATTATTATTTCTTTTTTCCGGAACCTTGATTTGCATTATTGGGAATTGGGTTTAATTGTTTACCGCGATTCCCTTGATAAAGTTGTTATTTCCGCTTTTCAAAAGCAACCACGGCAAAAGTCCCATCAGTTTTCAAAGGTTCAACGCCATTATTTATTTTTGCCATTATAGCGTTAAGCGCCGTATTTTTTATAGATACTTTTGCATCTCCTTCAGACGAATACCCGTCTGTGATTGTTCCTTCCTTCGAAGCGTATGAAATAATAATCTCAATGGCGGGCTCTCCTGATGAAATAGTAGTAGCTGTGACACTATCAACTTGAAGACCAACGAAATTATCACCTCTTCCAGCTTGTATATCAAGCCAACTAATCACATCAGTTCCGGTAATATCGCTTTTCCATGATAATGAAGAAGAGGAAGGGTTACTAGCAAGTGTCAAGTAGAAACTATTATTCATAATTCCGAGCATCTTACTTCCGAGCTCAATACCTACAGAGGTACCTTTAGGTACTGCATTCTCATCATTATCTCCTGTTGAATCCTCTTTTTGACATCCAACAACCGTCATTCCGAATACCAGCGCCAATACCAGTATTCCCAACAAAAATTTTTTGTTTGCCATGTTATTCTCCTTCACTTTGGCAACAAAGTATAAAATTATGTGTTTGAATTCAAAAAATTTTGATATTTATTCAGAATAATATTTTTATACCATTTTCATAAATTTCAAATTTTATGGCACATAATTAATGCACACTTAAAATAAGTTAAATTTTGTTATTTCACCCCCTTCAATAAATCATTCGTTGAATCTCTAATGATTTCTCTGCAAATACTGTCAGGCACCGGAGTTCCAGGGTGATTCTGTATGGCAATAAGGGATTGGGCGATGCTTTTAAGCTGTTTTCTCCCCTTTTCGCTGATACTGTTAAGACCGGAGTAAATAAGAGATATATTATCCCTTTCCTGAACATAATTTTTTGATATTCTCATAGGTAATATAATATTCTCATAGAAATGCTTTGTCAACTACTTTTAAACATAATTTTGTTATGGATATTTTTTCTCCTTGTTCTCTATGATGATATTTGTTAAACTATGATAATGAAGGTAAATGAGCGGTTAGCCTATGCCCGAAAGAAACTGCACCTGACCCAAGCCCAATTTTCTGAAAAAATATGCGTTAGTCCCGGTTTTTTATGCTCTATGGAAACAGGAGAGAGGAAAGTAAATCCCCGCATGATCAAAATAATCAACCTAACCACAGGGATCAGTTCAAAATGGCTGGAAACGGGAAAAGGGGAAATGTTTGCGGGCGAGCCGGACAAGGAAATTGAGGAGATTGTAAATCTTTACCGCCAGTTAAATCCCTTCTTTAAGGGCTATTTCAAAAGGCAGCTGCTGGAAATTATTAATTACGAAAATAGCACAAAAACGACGAAAGAGGAATAAATTAGATATTTTCATTATCAGAAAAATATTGCTGCACGCTTCAAAAAACGTTATATTAGAAAGGAGGAGACAGCATGAGTACATTTAAAGAAGAAATCACGCTGGAGAACATTTTAGATCGGGGGTTTGCTAACCACGGATATATAAAAGAATCTGAAATCCGCACTTTGAAAGTAGAGGCAATGCCCGATACAGGAGCGTGGACTTTGGTTATAAATGAAGATGTACGCCAAAAATTAGGACTTTCCATTGAAGAAACATCCGAATCTACTCTGGCCGACGGTAAAACGTGTACTTACAATGTAACCGAAGGAATAAAAATTCGCTGGAAAGACCGAAGCACCGTACTTCCCGCTGTAGTTGTGCCTAACTCAAAAGAAATACTTCTGGGCGCTTTGCCGCTTGAAGCTATGGATTTAATGGTTGATCCTGTGAATGAAAAACTGGTTGGCGTTCACGGCGACCAGCCGTTACATGTGCTTTATTTTGTTAATCGTTGAGATCGGTTATTTCAATTATTATCCCAACTTCTATACCCAAATCTTTATCCGCCGACCTAATCGTATCAATTCACTTTGTAATCGTTATCTTCAACGTCGGCAGTTTGTTTGTTATAATCCTAGGCGGCATTTTACGATGGCGTTTTGTAAGGAATTTTTGGTTCAGGGCAATTCACCTGGCAATGATCCTTATCGTTGTTTTTGAGGCTTTGTTTGGAATTACATGCCCGTTAACTGATTTGGAATACAATCTCCGTATAGCGGCGGGGCAATATAACGCTTCAGGCGAGTCGTTTGTCGCGCGATTGATTCATCTGATAATATTTTATGATTTTCCGCAAATTGTATTCACGATTGCATATTGCGCCTTTGGGCTTGCAGTTCTTGCGGCATGGTTGTTGATCCCGCCTCTTTATCCGCGGAAACATAAAAATAAAACTTAAATCCGCCACTTATCGCTTGTGTCGCTTTGCATGATAGGGACGCCTTTTTCCACATTAAGCACCCTAACCTGCAAGCGGCGTTCCGCGCCTGTTCCGGTTATTCCGATAACGGTAATTATATTCGCTCCCGCAGCGTTGCCGATGCTGATAAAATCATTGTCGCTTACATAACCTGACATTTGGAATTTCCGCTCCGCCTCGATTAATTTAGCGTTCTGCCTGTCAACAACGCTTATTCCTTTTTTAATAAAGTCCGATGTTATGTTATCCGCAACTGCGGTCGTGATGGAATTGTCCGCCGCGTTGTTGTAGATCCACACTTTCGCGCCTTTTGGAAGAGCTTTTTGTATCTCCTCGCCGGCGAAAGCGGCAACGCGTTCCGTCAGATTTCGGGTGTCGCTGTAATCGCCTGCAAGTACCGCTTGATCCTGCAAAATTTTATTCAGCCGCGCAAGAACATCAAGCGCTTTTGGGTTTCCGGTTTCATCATACACCTTCTTAATAAAATTAGCCGCTGTTTCCGCATTGTAAAGCAGTTCATGAAGAATAGCGGCGTTCTGCGCGGCGGCAATGTTTTTATTTCTCTCGTAAATTCCCAGATACGAATCCAAAGCTATCCTGTAATTTCCGGCTTTTACCGATTCCAAGGCGGTTTTCATTTCCGTCTTTAGAACTTTATCGCTTGATGTTTCACTCACAAATGTACGAGATTCATATGTAGTATAAGGGGCAATATCACGTCCAAGAAGCCTAAGCTGGCTGTCAATAGCGGCCCTTATAAGCTCCGGTGCGGAAGGGTATTTATCGCGGCTTGTCGCGCTGTTTGTTTTTTTTCTGGTAACAGGGCCAATAAGTCTTCCGTCGCGAGCGAGAACAAGCGAATAGTTAAATTCAACTTCCACATTAGTTGTATAATCGGTATAGTTAACGGTTGTTCCGTCTTTGGCTTTGTATGAGCCTTTGTATGTTTCTCTTTTCGTATCAATACGTATTATCCGCCCGGTAAATGTCGCATCAACATAATTCTCTATGCTTTGATTGTTTTTTCTAAGCCGATCAATTTCCGAAGACGCTACCAAAGTAAAATAATTAATATCCTTGATTTTAGTAATTACGGCGGATGTCGCGTATTGAGCCGTCTCTCTGTTTACGAGGGAGGATTCAAACGGCATAACCGCGATGCGTTTAATACCGGCGGTGTTTAAGGCCGGCGGATGCTGAACCTTCACATTAACCGAAGTTGAGCAGCTTGCGGCGAGCAAAACAAACAACGCGAAGATTTTCCGAACGATCTTTATCGTTGTTCTTGTATTTCTCATAAACCTCTATTTCTCTCTCTTGGTATTCAAATTGGACCAATCAAGTTTACGGGTCAGGAACATTACAATACCGGTTATAACAAAGGCCGTGATTGAACCGATAAGCAAAGCCCAGTCCTCGGCGTTGAGCGTAAGATACATAAGAAGATACAAAAGCGCCATGACAAGCCCCATGTACGCGCTGCGTGTCCATGTTTCGAGTAACGAACGGGCGAACAGCGTCATCATACATGTAAGCACTGCGGCGGCGATAAGGTATGAGACGGAGAAAGAAAGATGTTCTGAAATAGACAGAAGCAAGAGATAAAAAATAACATTTGCCAACCCGGAAAGCAGATATTGCGCGGGATGTATCGACCTTTGCGAAAACACTTCCAGAAAAAACAAGGTTAAAAACGGAATGATTAAAAACAAAATCGCGTATTTTACCGCGCGGGTATTGAGGGAATAGTGATCAAGCGGTTTGAAAAAATCCACGCCGAAACATTCTTTTTTCCATTCTCTGCTGCTTTCATTATTTCCGCTTGCTGTGGATATCCAGTAAAGAGGAATAGATCTGCTTAAATAATTTATTTCCCATTCGGCGTCAAAACCGTTCTCGGAAAGAATATAGCTTACAGGCAGGAAACCTCCTTGAAACGAAGGCGACGGCCAATCGGTTTGTATGCGCACATGCGTGGTCTCTCCGATTGGAAGCGCCCGAAGATCTTTTCCTCCCTGTACCGCGAATTGAATATCGAACTTATTTATTCCGTTTACGTTAACCGGGCTTAAAGCGTTTATACCGTTGTCGCCTGAATAATCAATTGAAAAATTACGGTTACCCGGCTTAAAAAAAAGCTCGCTTCCGTTCCAGTCCGCTTTGATTATCCTGCGTATCCCTTTTTGGCTTGCCAATCCTATGATGATTTCAGCCTGATCGAGATTCATTGTCTGGTTTTGTTTTAGTTCCGTTTTTGCTCTTTCAAGATTGAATTCTCCCGAGAGGGAGACATCGCCCGAGAACAGCGCGACGGAGAAAATACCCCGGCGTTTTTTTTGAGCGGAAAAATCGGCGCGGATATCCACATTCTTCGGCGTAATCCAAAGCGTGAAATTTTGCGTAACTATTTCGATTTTTTCCCCTTCTTTTTCAGTCTTTGTCCTGACTTCCGTGCGCTCGACAACAGGAATACGGATAACCGGACCGTATATATTAAACTGGCTGCCCCAAGCTTCCATTATTGATCTTTCCGCTTCATTAGCGCGATAACTGCGCTCGCTTATCAGAGAACGAATCATGGCGACAGGTATCAATAAAAGCAAAATGAGGATGACAAGCATCGCGATTTTAAAACCGCCGGTTGAAGTAATACCGTGTATTTTTTTTTGCTTGGGCGGTTCCGTATTGTAATACGATTGATCCGACATATAATACCTCTAAATAAATATATAGCATTTTTCTGTATTTTACTATATTATTACAATATATATATATAATTAAGGAGATAATCATGCCGTCAATAACCGAAAACAAACAAGGATTAAAGGTACTCATTACAGGAAGCATATTACAGTTATTCTTGGGGATTATTTATGTCTGGAGCGTTTTTGTAAAACCTGTCAGCGATTTTTACGTTTGGTCAGTTGACAGCGTAAAACTTACATCTTCGTTTATGCTCTGCTTTTTTGTCATTGGAATATTGGCGGGCGGAAAGGCGCAGGTGAAAATCGGCGTAAAGCTCACAATCTTGATTGGCGGGCTTATGGTCGCCGCGGGCATGCTGGCAACCGCGCTTATCCCCTCGGGCGGAAACGTCTTTCTTATCTATCTTTTCTACGGCATAATCGGCGGCTTCGGCGTGGGCGCGGGTTATAACGCGAACATTTCCTGCGCGCAAAAGTGGTTTCCTCAAAATCGCGGCCTTGCCACAGGCATAAGCGTATGCGCGTTTGGGATCTCTACGGTTATCTTCGCGCCGTTGGTTACAACATTAATAACTAAGTTTGATGTAAAGTATACGTTTTTAATTTTAGCCGCGGGATTTGCGGCGGCGGTTCTTATATTTTTCAATTTTATCAAATCGCCCGAGCAGGTTCCAAACGCCGCCGCCCCGGTATTGAAAGGCAAACAGTACACAACTCTGGAAATGATTAAAACTCCGCGCTTTTATTTAATCGCGCTGTCCCTGATGTTCGGAACTTCGGTATTTTTCATTATACTTCCCAGCCTTAAAGAATTGGCGATAAACAGAAATCTTGCGTCTTTCGCGACGGGACTCGTTATGTTCACAGGCATAGCCAATGCGCTTGGTAGACTCGGCGCGCCGCTTATGTCCGATAAAATCGGGCGTGAAATGGCGGACATCATCATCCTTGCCGCGACAGCGCTGGGCGCTTTCGGGCTTTGTTTCGCGACCGGCCCCTTGTTGATAGTAATCATAGCGGTAGTCGCGTTCTGTTACGGCGGCTATTCGGGATTGTACCCCGTTCTTACGTCGGGAAATTTCGGCATAAAAAATATCGGCTCTAACTACGGCGCGGTCATGGTAGGTTTTATGCTCTCGGCGCTGTTGTTCCCCATTGTGATAAAGAAAATCGGCGATCAAAAACTGCAATTTATCGCGCTCGGCGCGTTGGCTGTTGTCGGCGTGGTGTTGGTTGTCATTTTGAGGGTGATGAATTTAAGGCAAGCGAAAGAAGAAAGCTGATAATACCAAATAAAAAAGGAAGGAGTGTTTAAGGATAAAATTATGGACATTGAATTCAGAAACGTTAGTGGGAGCAGGGTTGGTTTAATCACTGGAAATGATATCAAAGACAGTAACGGCAATAGAGTTGGGATGATAGTTGGAAACGACATAAAGGATTCTTACGGTAATAGGGTTGGAATGCTTAACGGCAGTGACATCAAAGACAGCAACGGAAACAGAGTAGGAATGATCATTGGCAATGACATAAAGGATACTTATGGAAACAGAGTTGGTTATCCTATAAGCGGCGCGTCACAATTAGAAATGGCTGCCGCAGGCCTTATTCTTTTTCGCTTGAAGCCGGAAGCGGCATCTGCCGGCAATCCCGTAAGAACTCCGAGTTCAAGCGACAAGAATTCTTCTCAACATGAAGGCTCTGCTGTTAATAGAAGTTCTTCTGTTAGTAGCGGTTCTATTGTAAACAGTCTCTCACAAACTATGGGACAAACTCTTTTCGCAAATATAGACGGAGATCAACTTTTAGAAATATCCAAAGGATATATAGAAACGTTTAGGAAAGCGGAAGAAGAAGAACGTGAACGAAAAATAAAAAAATGGCAGGAAGAAGAAGCGAGAGAAAAAGCTGAAAAAGAAGCATGGGAAAAGAAAAAAATATATGTCTTTGGGTTAGGGGGATTGATTTGCGGATTAGCTTTTACTTTCTTACCCGGGTTAGCAGCTGACAATGAAATTTTAACGATAATAATAAAAGTATTAATAGGTTTAACATCAGCGTTTTTATTAATGTTGTTGACTGATTTTTCCATATTCTTTATAGCGATTATTGGCGGAGTTATTGTTTTTTCCATTTTAAAAAATACAAATTTAGGATTTTTATTTAATATATTACCTTTTAAAGTGTTTTATTTCCCTATTGGTTTTATATTTGGTTTTTTATTTATTCTACTTTTAAGGAAAAAGGAATCTCTTAAATTTTATCCCCCAAAAAAAGAAAAACTGGAGCGGCTGGAACAGAAAGCCCGTAAAAAAACGGAAAATGCAAGGCTGGAATCGGAGGGAGAAAAGAAGAAAAGAAAAAAAATACAAAAAATTACCATAATTACTATTATTGCGGTTATTGGAATACCGGCAGGTTTTCTCGCGTACAACAGCCAACAGAACAGCGTTACCATTCCCGGCGGTGCCGCCGTTATCAAAGAAGGTGAATATGCCCGCAAGCAGTTGGTCAACGTTGAAATTCCGGACAGCGTTACATCCATCGGAGATAACGCGTTTAAGCGGAACAAACTGACAGGCATTGTCATCCCCGACAGCGTTATATCAATTGGGGCAAACGCTTTTTCCGGCAACAAAATAACGAGTATTACTATTGGGCCGAAAGTAATAATAAGCGGTGACGCGTTTGATTCCGGTTTTGACGCTTTCTATAATAACAACAACATGGAGGCAGGAACATACAAGTGGATCGCTAAAAACAACAGCGGCTGGACACAGACAAACGGCGACAGTATTATCGTTCCGGGAAGCACTCTTGCTGAAAAACTGGATTGGCTGCAAAGAGGCGCGGATAGTAACAATACATATAATATTATTGTAAACGCCAATGAGAATATCATGCCCCAAACACTTGAGTATCAAGACATACTCAATATCACCATAGTTCTTAAAGGCGATGGCGCAAATCGCGTTATTACGCTTTTATCAAATGGTTCGATGTTTAAAATACGTCCAAACGTTAATCTGGTATTGGACAATAACATTACCCTTAAAGGCCGCTATGATAATGACAATGCGATAATTACCGTAGATGGCGGAACGTTTAAAATGAATGCCGGATCAAACATTACCGGCAATCAAGTAATAGCCGGCAGTACCGGCGGAGTGAATGTTTCATCCGGAACCTTTGAAATGCTCGGCGGAACCATCTCTAACAATAGTACTACTTTTTGGTGGGGTGGCGGAGTACAAGTGGGTGGAGGAAACTTTATCATGATCGGCGGAACCATCTCCCGAAATACGGCATCTTATGGCGGCGGGGTGCAAATACATCATAATGGCAAAAGGGGAGGGAAATTTACCATGAAAGGCGGAACTATCATTGGTAATACCGCCCGCGAATCGGGCGGCGGCGTGTATGTAAATGGCGATGTGGGCGGATCGGTTGGAGGAACCTTTATCATGGAAGACGGTACCATCACAGGTAATACCGCTAACAAATATGGCGGCGGTGTGTTTATTCACAATAATCAGAGCGATGTTCCCACTGCCTTTACCAAAACCGGCGGCACTATTACCGGTTATAATAGCGCTCCGAGTACCGGCAATGTGGTAAGGAACAATACCGGCGTATTATCCCGCAGAGGCCATGCGGTATCTTTTTCCGGTGGAAATGTATTAAGGCGCAAGGATACCACCGCCGGATTGGGAATAAATTTTTTTCTTGGCAAAGATAATTTTAGCGGAGCTTGGGAACAATAACAATAAATCCGCGTCTGACATCTATGGAAAAGATATGAGTGTTGATAAAATCATTGAAGGGTTAATTTTGAAATTAACCGGAGACAACGATAAGGATGTTAAGTTTTTAATGTCCGAATGTGAAAGATATAAAACCCATGAATATGCCAATGAGATATTAAGAGCAATCAGCCGTTTAATATACGATATTCTTCCCGTTGACGAGAAAGAAAATATAAACCAAGTATCAGACAACCGTTATATTGGGATAAATAAAAAAAACGAAGAAATTAATATTCAAATAGTTAAGAAAAATTTTGATAAAGCATTATTACTGATAAAATCGGTAATAAAAAACATAGAAGATACCGGATGGTATTTAAATGACGATAAAAATGAGTATTTTTGTTTTAATAATTTATTGGAAAAACTTATTTATATTGATACATTCAAACCGGAAAAGGAAGTAATGCAAATTCCGGAAAATTATGCCGAAATGTATTTTAAGTGCGGTAATGTTCTTTTCGAAATAGAAGAATACGATAATGCAAAAATTGTATTGGAAAAAGCCATTTGTTATAATCCGGTAAATACCGAGTACTTGTTTGAATTAGGCGAAGTTTATAAAGTAAAAAAAGATTGGGATATGGTATTAAAAATAAATAAAGATTGCTTAAAATATGCATATACAAATAAATCTATCGCAAGATGTTATCGTAATTTAGGTTATTACTATGTTGAAGAAGAAAAATATGAATATGCAATCGCATTGTTTAATTTAAGCATCAATTATGACAAGGAAGGCATGGTTGCATATTCTGAATTATACTATATTTCAAATAAAACAGGTTTGGATATAAAATTTCCCGCTCCGCAAATAATAAAAAAAATACTTGAAGAAAATAATATTCAGATTGGAGCAAACAAATCCGTATTAGATTTAGCATATACAATTGGGTTTAATGCGCAAAAAAACAACCAGGTAGAAGCGGCGAAATATTATTATAATATTATTTATGAATTAACAAACAGTAATGAAATAAAAAAAATATTGGATAATATGTAAAAACAGCCGAAAATGCCGAATTCGAGTAATTATCACCAAAATATCGGCCGGTGAGAATGTGATAAGAAAAAACAAATTATTGACAAAAACCTAAAATAAAATTATAATATTTCTTAATATGGGTTTTCCCTGTTTCCGTTGGAAATCGAGAAAAACAATGGAAAGCTTATGATTAAAAGTATTATAATCATAAGCTCCATAAACCACAAAACCAAATAAATAGGAGCTGAAATTCATGACCTACGAAAAACCTGAAATCCTGGCACAAAATGAAGAAAATGGTGTGTATGCAGCTAGTTGTCCTACTTTACAACCACCGTGCCCTGGTACAACATGTGAAAATCGTCAGTAACATTTTCACAAGAGTTTTGTCCTCTTCTCTAAAAAGGGGACTAATTAAAAAAAGGAGTTAAAATGTTTTATTGCCAAAAATTTGATACCTTTATCCGAATTTACGATAATATCGGATATATAACAAATAAAAGCGATTTCAGCGATCGAGTTGTCTCGCAATCAGGCGCTGTTTTTTTATCGGCGCTTTCCCGAGAACCGCAAGAATTTGATGATCTTGCCGGAAAAATTCTAAAGAAATTTGCCGGTGTTGATATAGAAACTATCAAAACTGATGCAAAGTATTTTTATGAAATACTGGAGACTGACGGTTTCATTGTTTCCGGCAAAAACCCGGATGAATGTAAACAAAAAGATACAAGATTTTCATACAAAACACTGGAACCAAAAACCATTAAAACCGATTTCTCTCCCAAAATTATGCGTGTCAATAAATCAACACAGGAATTTTTGGAAGAACACTTTAAAGAAAAACCGAATTTGATGTCTCTGCAAATTGAACTGACAAGCAGATGCAACGAAAAATGTGTACATTGCTATATTCCATACGAAAACAGAACCGCCGATATTGAATCGGAATTGTTTTACGATGTTTTGAATCAATGCAAAGCGATGGGAGTGCTGAATTTGACTTTAAGCGGCGGTGAGCCGATGATACATAAAAAATTTCCTGAATTTTTACGCAAGTGTAAAGAATATGATTTCTCTGTAAATATTTTAAGCAATCTGACATTGTTAAATGAAGAAATTATAGCCGAAATGAAAGCAAATCGGCTGTCAAGCGTACAAGTTTCACTTTATTCAATGAATCCTGAAATTCACGATGAAATCACTCAGTTGAAAGGAAGTTTTGAAAAAACAAAAGCAAGTATTCTTAAATTGATAGAGAACGATATTCCCTTACAAATAAGCTGCCCAACAATGAAACAAAACGTAAATTGCTTTGTGGATGTTATAAATTGGGCGCAAGAACACAAGGTTCGCGCTTCAACCGACGTAATAATGATGGCAAAATATGACGGTACAACACAGAATCTTGCTAATCGTCTTTCGCTTGATGGGGTAAAAAAAATCTTTAATGATATTTTTGAGAATGATATAAAATACCAAGATGCCATGAAAATAGCGGATTATGACAAAGAAGAGAAACGGGATATATCGAATGATATTGTCTGCGGGGTTTGTATCACATCTCTTGGTATGGTAGCAAATGGAAATATTTATCCCTGTCCCGGTTGGCAGAGTTATGTTATGGGCAATGTAAAAGATAAACAGCTTAAGGAAATTTGGGAAAATTCTGAAAAAGTCAAATATTTACGCGGTTTACGTAAAAAGGATTTCCCGAAATGCCTGAAATGCCCCGATAGACCATTTTGTTCAATGTGTATGGTGAGAAATGCAAACGAAAATCCCAACGGTGATCCGCTCGCCGTAAACGAACATTTTTGCAAGGTTGCAAAACTAAATCGAGAAATAGTCATGGAGCGAAAATGCAAGGACACGCCCGGCGAGATTATGTGATGACACTCGGCGTTACCTCTTTTTCTTTTATTCAAATTTAAGTAAATCATATGTCTTTTTCATAATTCATTCCAATAATAAAAAATATAACGAAAGCATATGCGTATTTATATCATCTTTTGGGTTGATTATAGGTGGATTATAGGTTGATTTTTGTGCATTTTAGGTTGATTATTGTGCATTTGGGGAGCTGACGGTTGAAAAAATAACGAGAGGGCTGCGATACAGGAAACACCTTATTACCCTTTTATCGCTCCAGCCATTATGCCCTTAATCATCTTATCCTGACCAATGATATAAAGAATAATTAACGGTAATGAAGAAAGCACCAGCAACGCCATAATAATTGGAATATTTATGGAGTATTGCCCTTGAAATTCCCAGATTGCCAAAGGAAGAGTACGTACTTTTTGCGCTTGTAAAAGCAACATGGCAAATAAAAAATCATTCCATATCATAACACCATTATAAATAGCTAATGGCACAAGTCCTGAAATTGAAAGAGGTAATATAATCTTGAAGAACGAAGAAAATTTTCCGTATCCGTCCATTTCCGCCGCTTCTTCCATTTCTTCTGAAATACCTCTCATAAATGTAGTCAGAATAAAAATGGACATTGGAAGATTAAATGCTACACTTGGGCCAATAAGCGCGTATACCTTGTCGTACATGTTAAGACGGATAGACATGGTGAAAACCGGAATAAGGGTAATATGTATAGGAATAGACATAGCGGCAACAATAGCCCCTAATATAAACTGATTCAACCGGAACTTCATTCGTGAAAGAGGATATGCCGCGCAGGCGCTGAAAAATAGCAATAAAACCAAAGAAATTGAAAGAACAAATAAACTGTTAAATAAATATCTGATAAATCCGCCCTTAAGAACAGAAATATAATTTTCAAAATACAATTTTTTGGGTAAATCAAGAAGACTGGAAGTAATAAATTCGCCCTGAGTCTTAAAAGACGAAAGTATCTGAAATAAAAAAGGAGCCCCCGCAATAATTAACCAGATAATAGCAAGGTAATTAACAAATTTCCATGGAAGGGAATCTTTCATTTTCTCAGACATTTAATACTCCATTTTTTTATTTAATAAGTTTATAACAACAAAAGCAATCAATGTAATAAGAATAAACATTCCGGAAGCAATTGTAGCTCCATAACCCATATTTAATCTGATAAAGGAAAATTTATACATATAAGTCGCCATGAGTTCTGTTGCCACTCCGGGACCGCCTCCGGTCATTACAAATACAAGATCAAAATATTTAAGAGAACCTATAATGGAGAGTATCCCTCCGGAAATTATTGTAGGTTTTAATATGGGCAAAGAAATCCTCCAAAAACACTGAACTTTTGTCGCTCCATCTATACAAGCGGCTTCAGTAAGCTCAATAGAAATATCTTTATAAGCAGCCAGATAAAGAACCATATAAAAAGGAGTGTATTGCCAGCATATAACACTGATTACCGTATAAAGAGCAAATTTTTGACTCCCCAACAAATCTACCGGACCACCGCCGGCTAGTTTGGATAACAATGCGATAATGCCGTTATTTGCGTCCAGAGTATATCTAAAAAGTACGCCTATTATTACAGAAGACAAAAGATATGGAAGGAACCAAACTATTTTATAAATCATTCCTTCTCTGTCACTTAAATCAAGAAAAGTAGCCAGAAGCAGTGAAAGTGGAATTTCAACCAACAATGAAATAAACATTATTTTCAGATTATTACTAAACGCTTTCCAGAAATTTACATCTTTAATCAAATTAATCCAATTTGCGAGTCCTATAAAAGTTCGTTTATTCCCTATACCGGTCCATTGCATGGTACTTGCGATAAAAGTATCAATAATCGGGTAAACAATATAAACAAAAATAAAAATAAAGGCTGGCAATAAAAAAATTGTTGCGGTTATATTCACCATGCGTTTTTGCGTGGTTTTAAGTGAAACAGTTTTACTACCAGCCATATTAAACCTCTCTTAACGCTTTTTCAGATAGGCTGCCTGAGCATCCTGTAACTGTTGAGCAGCGCTCTTGGGATCCAGGGTAAGTCCGAACAATTCCTGGCTTGTAACCAGATGAACCTGCGCGGCATCCGCGGATAAAGATTGATCATACCAAAGCTGAACGTCCGGGGCTTGTTGAATAATATTAAAGAGTTCAGCCAACATCGGATCTGTAAATTTTACGCCCTTTACAGGAGGAAGCCTTCCGTCGGCGAGGTAATCAGCAACAGCTTCATCATCAATAAGATGGGTAAGGAGCTCAAAAGCTTTTCCCGGATTTTTTGAAGTCGAGCTTATATGGTAGAAATTATCACCAAATGTACCTACTACGGTATCGGGATTCCCCGTACCCAACTCTTCCCTGGGAAATTTAAACATACCCATTTTGGAAAAGAATTCGGGACTTTCATCGAGGGCCTGATTAATAAACCAGCTTCCCATTATAAGCATTGCTGTTTCACCGCGATACATCGGAGCGCGAGCCTGCCCGGAATCCCAATCAAGACCGTTAAAGCCGGGAAGGAAGTACCCCTTTTTTACCCATTCTTGAATTTTTTCTCCGGCGTAAACAAACGCAGGGTCGGTAAAAGAACCGGAACCGTCTACCGCGTTAATAAACGGCTGAACGCCGCCCTTTCGCGTCGCCAGATACATGAAGTACATGGAACCGGTCCATTGGGTCTTATTTGCCAGACTAAACGGAGTTATGCCGTTTGCTTTGAGCGTATTGCATACGGTTTCCAATTCGCGAATCGTTGTGGGTACTTTCAAGTTGTATTTTGCGAAGATTTCCTTATTGTAAAATACCATGGCGGCGGCCATATTCATTGCGGGAAGTCCCCAAATTTTCCCCTGATAGCGAGCCTGCGCGATTGCGCCGTCTAAAATTCTATCCTTGTAATTATTGGTATCCATGTAAGAAGTAAGGTCAATAATTGTATTATTATTGACATATTCAAACATGGGGCCTCCTGACCAAGAAAAGAAACAATCAGGTAATTGTCTTGATGCCGCCGCTACCGCCAGTTTTTGTTTATAAACATCGTTGGCAATAACAACAATGTTTACTTTAAAACCCGGATTATCTTTCTTGAATCTTTCAACCGCACGTTCAATAATTCCGGGTCCTGCGCCTGTATTCTGGACATGCCAAATTTCCAGAGTGTTTTCAGCGCCTTTCCTCTCACTTTTACTGCAGCCGGTAATAACTAAACCAATGACTGCCAATAAAAACAGATACGTTAAAAAAATTTTTTTCATTTTTTTCTCCATCGTTATTTTCATTAGAATGCCTCCTGTATTTTAGTATAGGATTAATAAAAAAAAATAATGAATATTTTTAACCATTTTTATTTTTTTAAAAATATTTTTTTTGTTTTTTAAAACAAGTGAATGATTAAAAATGTTAATTTTATTTATAAAAAAACTGTCCGGGAAAGAATTATCCCGGACAGAAATTCATGGAGGAAGAAGAAAAGATTTCATCTCCCATATATAGAATAATATTAACGCAAATAAATTACTTAATATTTTTAATCATTTTATTTTTTTTTATCCGAATAATAATAATCAAAAAATATATCGGAAGCGTACGTGTATTTTTATCATCTTTTGGATTGGTTATTGGTTGATTATGGGTTGATTTAAGGTTGGTTTTTGAGCGGTTGAGGGAGTATAGCCTTGAAAAAGCAACGAGAGGGCGGCTATACTGGAAACGCCTGTAATTTGATAAATATGAATTAAATGGGTTTTTACCGTACTGACAGAAATATTAAGCGCGGCGGAGATTTGTTTATGTCTGACATTACCTGCAAGTATTGCTTCTATAACTTCCAATTCGCGCCTGCTTAAAAATTGAATAAATTGCGCGTATTTATCACCTTTTCCAGCTTTCAAAGACAATGAGCTTTCAGTTACTTTTAAATCGGTTGTCAAATCATCTTTAGACACTCGGGTATACAGATAAAATAAAAACAGCATTATTACCAAAAAAAGCGTGCTTGCGAAAGAGGAAATTAAAAAAGAGGATATTAAAAAAGAAATAGGCATTACATTTACTATATTCTCATACAATGCGAAAATCACCAGAGGAAATAAAACGAACAATAGGTTGAAAATCACATAAAGCATAAGAGGCGGCTTTAATTTTGTTTCACGCAGCCAGCGCGCGGCAAAAAAGCAACAGACAGCAATGACAACACCGATTAAAAAAATAACGCAGTAATATATATTAGGGTTATTCTGGAGCAATTCCACAAAACCTGACGATTTAATAAAAGTTGAAACAACAATCATTATAAAATGGGTCATAGACAATTGAGATAAATTTATGATACTAAAAGCAAATGAAGCTGAAATAAGCGCTCTTAAACGGTTTTTACCTAACAGAACGGGTAAAAGAAGGTAAAGCGCCATATGAATAAGAGTAATATCAATTAATGTAGGGGAATTTACCTGATTAAACATAAAGAATCTCTGCCATAACAGGGAAAGAGGGCGACCAAGTATAACCACCGCTAAAAGAGCGACAGACCTCCAGAGAGAAGCGGGTTTATTAAGCTTATAAAAAAGATGGTAAAATCCTATAGAGCTAACTAGTCCAAGAAGAAAGCTTATAATAATTTAACTCCATTTATACAATATTTCGGTGTGTGCGTAAATTTACACTTTTTTATCTTAACTAATACTTATTTTAAAGTCAATTATCCCTATAATAGTTCCGTATGATTAATTTCCCTACCGCATTGTAACTTCCTTCAATATAATGTACCTTAAATCAGATGAAGTGGGAAAAAAAAGAAATCTCTCCGGAAACTGTTAAGGAAATTTCCGCAAAATACGGCTGTGATCTGTTAACGGCGTCGATTCTTGTGCGCCGGGGTTTTTGTTCGGGCGAGGCTATACGTTTTTTTCTGGAAGACGATCTAGCTTCTTTGCGAAACCCGTTCGCGCTGGACGGCATGGAAGATGCGGTGGAGCGTATTCTCGCGGCAAAGGACGAGGGCGAAAAAGTGCTGGTTTTCGGGGACGGCGATGTGGACGGCATTACGGGAACAGCGCTTCTGGCGAATTACCTTGAAAGTATAGGCATGGATGTAACATGGCGCATTCCCACAGGTGACGAATCTTACGGGCTTTCTCTTGAAGCGGTAGAAGACTTCGCGGCAAAGGACGGCACTTTAATAATTACCGTAGACTGCGGCATATCCCGCTTCGGAGAAATCAAAAGGGCGGGGGAACTTTCCATCGACGTGATCGTGACCGACCACCATGAGCCGCAGGACGAACTGCCCGAAGCCCTTGTTATAATTAATCCCAAGCTTAGGGACTCAACTTACCCGTTCCGCGATCTTTCAGGCTGCGGCGTCGCTTTTAAACTTGTCTGCGCCATGCGTTTCGCGCAAAGGAGCGAACTTTACGGTCAGCAAATCTGCCTGATGAACACAAGACCCTTAAATGACGCTTGGATAGTCGAAGTTGCAAAGACGCGCAACCTTTTGGTTACGGATACCTTAATTGAAACCATAGTGCCGGGCATGGTATCAATTTCAGACACGCGGCTTCCCTCGTTTTTGGAAGGACAGCAAATTTTAGTCTGGGATGCGCCTTTACAAAAGCAGACCTTCGCAAAGCTTTTCGGCAAGGGCGTCGAGGTGGGAATGTTCGACATTGCGCCGCAGATTGGCGTAGAGATAAAACAAGTTGCGGGCTTAAGCCTTTTGCGAATTAAGGAACTTTCAAAGATAGCGAAGTATTCTGACAAGGAACTAAGCGAGCTTGATGTCTTTGTCAATCTGTTTACTTCATACGCGCGGATTAAAGAAAAAAACGCGCAGGACACGGCGGGAGAAAGCGCCGATATTCAGCTTGCGGCATTGGGAACAATCGCCGACGTTATGCCTCTGTTGGACGAGAACAGAATTATCGTGCGAAGGGGAATTGAGGCTTTGGGAAAGAAGGCCAGAGAAGGACTCTCGGAGCTTCTTTATAAACTGGAACTTGCGGGGCGCAGTTTTGACACAAAGGATATTTCTTGGAAGCTCTGCCCCGTAATTAACGCGGCAAGGCGGATGGGAAACGCAAAGGCGGCGGCGGATCTGTTTTTTGAAAAAGATTCCGTAAAAAGAGAAAAGATCGCGGGGGAACTTGCGGCGATGAACGAAGACCGCAAGACGCTGGAAGAGAAAACATGGACGCTTGTCGATCCTATGGCTTACAAAAATTTCCGCGAGTACGGCGAAAAACTTACCGTTGTTTATAACGAAAAAATCAACAAAGGTGTCACGGGGCTTATGGCTCAAAGAGCAGCCAAACAATTCAATGTCCCGGCGATAGCAATTTCCATGGGCGATGAGATTCACACAGGCTCAATCCGCTCGGCGAGAGGGTACAATGTCTGCTCCTTGCTTGAGCAGTGCAGCGATCTGTTTATTGATTCCGGAGGTCACAGAGCGGCCGGAGGTTTCAGCATGTTCGATAAAAATTGGGAAAAATTTTTGGAAAGATTGAAAACTGTATCAAGTGAAATGGATTTTGAAGAAGAAGAAGGAGAAAAAGTAATTCAAATTGATGCCGAGCTTCCGCACGACTACCTTTCTCCCGACGTGTTAAAATTGGTAGACAAGTTTGACCCTTACGGCAAGGGAAACGAACAGCTTGTCTTTATGTCGAACAAACTCACCGTTAAAGAAATAAACTTTATCGGCAAACCTGAACAAAAGCATGTAAAGATGACTCTGGATACCGGCAAATACAAATGGCCCGCCCTTTATTGGGAAAGCGCGGATCGCGTTGCGAACAAAGAATTCGGCGTTAACGAAAAGATAGACATTGTTTATAATTTAAATAGAAATTATTACCGCGGAAACGAAACGCCGCAGATGATCATATTAGACTTAAAAAAGAGCGAACAATGATAAAAAAACAAAACTTTTTTATCTTTTCTGTTTTTTCTTTTTTCTTTTTTCTTTCGATAAACCTTTTAGCTCAAATAAACTACGCGGTAATTCCCGACAGCCCGCGACCCGGAGAACCTGTCACAATAGCGATAACAACCACGGCAAAACACGCGCTGTTAATTCGGGGCGAAAAGCAATTCGGCAAAGCGGGTTTTTTTACAATACCAGGATACATGACGGCAGTGCTGGCAATTCCAAGCACGATGAGCCCCGGAAACGCGATAATCAGAATAGAAAATGAGATTGGTATTTTATGCGAAATACCTTTTACGATAACGGACAGAAAATTCGCTTCCGAAGTTATCGAGCTTAACCCAACGCTTACGGGGATAAGAACTGATCCCAGCCGGCAAAGAGTCGATGAAGCCAACCGTCTTTGGGTAATATTAACCACATTCGGGGACGAGGTTTACCATACGGGTTCATTTGTACCGCCTGTAACTTCTACAAGAAGGACAAGTTTTTTCGGTGATCGCCGGGTCTTTCAATATTCTACAGGGACGAGCGACACATCAATCCACGCGGGGGTTGATTACGGAGTGCCGACGGGAACAAAGGTTACCGCGTGCGGGGCGGGAAAGGTGATCCTTGCAAGGTCAAGGATTGTCACGGGAAATTCGGTTGTTTTGGAACACGCGCCGGGGATTTATTCCATATATTACCATCTGGATAAAATCGAGGCGGAAGAAGGTTCTTTGGTAAATACAGGGGCGCTTTTAGGGCTTTCCGGCTCAACGGGGCTGGCGACAGGACCTCATCTGCATTGGGAAATAAGGGTCAACTCCGAAAACACCGATCCGGATGCTTTTGTCTCCCGGCCCATTATTGACAAAGAAGCGATAATGAGTAAAATAAACAGATAACTTCAAAAAACCGAAGTTTTTAAAGTTACCGTAAACCTAAATCCGGCCAATGAGGAAAGGAGGTGATTATTTATGGCGCACATTACCGTTGATGACAACGAGATTCTCGAAAAAGCCATCAAACGCTTTAAACGCATGGTAGAAAAAGAAGGCATCATCCGCGAGTTTAAAAAGCGTGAGTACTATGAAAAGCCCTCCACCATCCTCAACAGAAAGAAAAAGGCAAACGCCCGCAAACTGTTAAAAAGGAACCGCAGGGGCAAGGGCGAGTTTTAATCGAATGTCCGATTTACGCAGAACCTCTCAATATATATTGAGAGGTTTTTTATTTTTATCAGTATCCATACTTTTCTTCTCATGCGCCGCGCTCAATAGAGCGACGCTTCCTCCTTCAGACCCGGCGCGGGCGCTGTCCGAATCTTTTGCGGCGGTCGAGGCGGTCACTCCGCGCTGGCAGTCTGTTGCGCAGGGCGTAGGTCTCTTTCACGGGAGGACCGTAAAACCGGAACTTGAGTTCTGGGCGCTAAAGATCGATCTTTCCGCGCCGGAGCTTCAAATTGCGGTAAAGGGCGGCATGGAAGATACGGACGGGACAGACCGCACTCTAAGCGTAAAGGTATCAAGCTTTGTAAGCGAGAACGGCTTATTCGCGGGAATCAACGCCGCCCCTTTTGACATCTCTTCTTCCAAAGAAGGTCAACCTATTAAAAATGTTGGAATCGTAATCTCGGACGGAAAACAGATTTCTCAGGCAAGTCCGCGCTATGACGCGCTTGTTTTTTACAAAGACGGGAAAGCGGCGGTTGTAAATCAGGCGGCAATTAAGTCTACGGAGAACATCGTAAACGCCGTGGGAGGTTTTCATCACATACTCGTAAACGGCGAAAGCGCGGAGAGAACGCTTAACCGCGGCAACAGAGAACCTCGGAGCGCCGCCGGAGTTTCCGCCGACGGCAATTTTCTTTTCCTGCTGGTAATCGACGGCAGGCGCGCGGGGAGCGTTGGCGCAACTGAGAAAGAGACGGCTTTGCTTTTACTCGCGCTAGGATCGTTTAACGGGATTAACCTTGACGGCGGCGGATCTAGCGCGCTTGCCCTGCGCGGCGCAGACGGAAAGGTAAGGGTGCTTAATACGCCTGTTCACGGCGGAATCCCCGGAAGGGAACGCGCGGTAGCAGGTTGTATCGGGATAGCAATTAATCCTTCCAAGGAAAGATAAGATTTTTTAGAGTGCGCGTTCCTGTTTTTTCGCGTTCTTCGACAAGAAGTTCGTCCCACGGGATTTTCTTGCGGTCGGCGCCGGGGTTGGCTTCCAGCCAGTCGTATTTTAACAAGCGCAGCCGCAAAGCCTCATCCAGATACAGAAGTGCACCGGCGGGACCGGTAAACATAAATCCGAGAAAAACGGAAAAAATTAATCCAACAAAATTGTGCAGAAGAATAAAAACGGCAAGCCCGGTATTATCCACAGAGATTAACATGCACTTTTTAAAAGCTTTTTTCAGGCTGGAGTTTAGTCTGGCGCAAACCGTAAAATAAAACTGGAACGAAAGAACAGCAAAAACAACCGCCCATAGCACAAACATTCCGAGAAGAAGACCTACAGGAGTTTCCATGCTCATATAAAACGGAATGACAATGGTTACCATAAGGAAAAGAATAATATTTATAACGCCCATCATAAGACCGGCCGGCAAAGCATCTTTGAATCCTTTAAAAAAATCGACAAAACCGAAAGTACCGTAATCTGAAATTAATTTAAGAGAGTAAGCCGCTGCGGATAAATATACCGTACAGATTATTACGCCTACTGCGGTAAGCCCCATCTCAAGCGCCTGAGATCCGATAAATAATGCCGCCAATTTAGGAAGGAAAAAAGGAATTGCGGTAGATACCAGAAAACCAAGGTTAATCAGTATAATTCTGAATAGATTGTCCCAAAGATCATAAAAAGTTTTTCGAATTAAAAAGCCTATCATATCCCAATAATAACAGATTACGCGTGTACAGTCTATTGAGCGAAGAACTGTCTATATAGTATAATACAGAAATGAAATACCATATTTTTATAGGGTCTACCCTGGATGACCTTAAAAATGAACGCAGGGAAATCCCGCGTATAATTATGGAACTCGGTCATATTCCCGTAACCGCCGAATATTTGGATAATACGTCTAAAAATTACGATAAACTGCTTGAAAAAACAATTGATGAATGCGATTACTTTGTCGCCGTCATCGCCCACAAGTACGCTCCCAAAGGCGTAAAAATATCGCCTCTTGAATCGGAATGTAATATAGCCCACAGAAAAAAAATACCCATCATATCGCTTATCATAGACGAGAAGGCGCGTTGGAAAGCGACGAAAAAAGAAAAAGAAACCGCTCTAGTAAAAAAAACGGAAGAATTAAAAAAGAGGCTGCACTCCGGCATAAGCGACACATGGCTTAACTCGACAGATCTGTGCCAGAAATTGCAAACTCTGCTTATCCAGCAAATTAACCTTGAGCCGCGGAAAGGGTGGGTAAGGGCGGATCAAGCCATTGCTCCTTCGGTAGCCAACGAGCTGTCGAGGCTTTCAACGGAGAACGAACAGCTTAAACATCAGATAAAACTTGAAAGCGGCGAAATTGTTACAAGACTGCGCACACAAATGAAAAACGCGTTTAAAGTGCTTGCGTTGAATAAAGTCATGTTGAGTTTTTACTATTCGTCGGGAGACAACTGGGAAAACAGCAGAAGGTTCCGCTATCTGCGTATTTTTAAACTGCTGGTTCCCGAATTGGCGATTGGAAAAACCACGGCGGAAATTTCCCGTTTTCTGGGCACAGTGCTTAATCCGGATTTGGACAAACTCGTCCGCAAAGACTACCCTACCCCGTCCAACACCATAAAAAAAATCATGGCGGATTTATCCATGTTAAAACTTGTCAGGTGTGTAAACAAAAGTTCCGGCGAGGACGAGATATGGGAAATAACCGAATATGGAAAAGAATTGTACTCTGCCTACCGCATGAGGCAATTGAAAAAAGCTTTCGCTAAACCCGGCAGTAAAGAATGAACACTTCGCGCTTCGCGCTTATACTCTTTTTCCTTTTTCTACCCGCTATCATTTTCGCAAGAGATATAGAAGTAACTGTTGAGGACGAAGACCTCTCTATGCCTCTTGAAGGCGCGATAGTAATCGTACGCGGCGGACGGCAGTTTACCTGTAACAACAAAGGAATAGCGCTTGTCACTCTGCCGGACGACAAGCCGACTATTATTTCAATTACATATCCCGGCTATGAAACATTCAGGCTTTCCATTCCCGCCACAGACGCCGCAAAGATCGGGCAAGTCGAAAAATTTAAAGCTTCAATGCGCCTTGGCGGTATCATGCAGGGACAAGAACTTGTGCTTGAGGCCGCCCGCCCAGAATCAAGCGAGACAAAGAGCGGGCGCAGTGTTTCTATCTCAGACCGAGAACTGGCGCGCACAGCGGAAATCGGAATAGTTGAGGACGTGATGAACTCGGTAAAGCTTCTGCCCGGCGTAGGTTACACGGGAATGTTCAGCGCAATGCCTTCGATACGCGGAGGAGATCCCGGCGATCTAATGGCGGTGTTGGACGGTTTTTATGTCGAGCGCCCTTACCACTGGATGGGGAGCATTTCAATTTTCGATCCAAAGATGGTTTCAAGCGCTCGGCTTTCCCACGGAGTATTTTCCGCGCGATATGGGCACACAATTTCCGGCTTGCTTGAGATAACTTCCAAATCGCCCTCCTCTTCGGAAACTGAAATTGAAGCCGCATTCGGCACAAGCGCCGCGAGCCTTAATCTTTCGGTTCCGCTTTCAGGCAAAGGCGGCGTGTTGTTCATGGGCAAGGTGACGTACTGGGACACTTTGATTTGGGCGGCTCAAGGGCTAAGCCGAGGAACAGAAAATGAAACTTTGGAAGCGGTTAATTCCATAACCACCGCGCCATATATCAGAAGCGCCGCCCTATCTATGAATTACAGATTTACTCCCAATTTAGAATGGCGGTTAAACGCTTTCTTCGGCAGCGACGGCGTCGGCGCGGATTTTAAAACAGACTATACCAGCAATACCGATGACAGCGTTGAAGGCGTAATGGAAATGAAAGCCGATTACAATAACTATCAAGGCTTTATTATCACGGGTTTCAGCGCAAGTCCTACGCCGAAAGTAGCGCTGAGGTTCTCGGGCGGCATCGGCGTATTGGAAACTATAACCGAGGATTATGTTGACAACAGGATTACGGCCGCGTTCAACGATGATTTTTTAAATTTATTTTCCAATGTTCCTCAACCTATAATAAACAGATTCGGACTGGTACAAGGAAACACATACTCAGCCCCAAACGTTAACGCTGTAATTGACATGGAAAACACCATTTTTAACGCACAAGGCCGTTTTGATACGGACATTGACTTGGGTAAAGGTTTTATCGCGGCGGGCGGCGTGCAGGAACTCTACTCATTATGGATGTTAAGAGAAGATATCAGTCTTGGTTTTACTGAAATACGGCTATTTGATAAAGACGGAAACAACAACTTAAAAAATTATACGGAATTACCTTCATACATAGATTATAATTTTTTAAATTCAAATAATATGAATATTCCTTACTTGGCGATTGTCATTCCAAAGAATGATTATAACAGCAATGTACGAAATCAAGGTTTTACAACATCAGCCTACGGTTTAGTCGAATATAAAACTCCAAATCAGCGTTTTGGAACGGAACTTGGTCTGCGTGTAGATCATTTGTATTTTAAAGGAAAGAATTTCGAATTTCAAACAAAGCCGGCGATGAATCCCCGCTTTAACATTGATTTCGGCATAATAAAAAACCGCGGGGTAATTGATTCGTTAACGGTAACGGCAGGCACAGGCCTTTTTTCGTCAATTAATCCTTTGCTTTGTTTTTTTGATCCCGGTAATTTTGAAATTGGAGACAGTGTTGATGATTTAGAGGTAAAATTCAACCGTGCATGGACATCGGTAATAGGTACAAAGGTAGATTTTGCCCAAAAATACAGTGTTAATATTGAAGGTTACTACAAACATGTTTACGATCGAGGTTATATCACTGTCGATATGTTAGACTTGACTCCTTCATTTCACTTTGACGGCATCGGCGAAGTTTGGGGGTTTGACGTACAACTTCAGAAACTGGAATCGCGTTATTGGGACGGCTGGATTTCTTACACATATACATGGGCAAGGTACCGTGATCCGTCGAGCGGCACAGGCTCAGGAGCAGGCACGGGCTTAAGCAACAATAACCTCGGAGACATATGGTATTATCCGTCGTTTCACCGTTTTCACAATTTTAATCTTGTTCTTAATATAAAGCCTTTTCTCTGGTTTAATATTGCCCTCCGGTTTGGTTTTGCGTCCGGGCAGCCGAGAAGAAAAGTTGACGATACAATTCATCCCTACCCGGTAATAATATTAGATGAGAATAATAATCCGGCAATTATTCAAAAATACAGACGCAATTCATGGTATGATGATAACGAGCGAACCCCTTGGTCTTTTCCGCTTGATATAAAATTTTCTTTCTTCCCCGTCAATAAAAACGGCAGGGCAAGCATGGAAATATACGCGGCAGGTGAGAATATGATGTCGCTATTTTATACTCCGCCTGCCCGTACAACTTTTAACCAGTACACCGGTAAAGAAGATCAAGGCGGCACTTCCGGTTCGTTTGATCTGCCGATACCGATGGTTTCTTTCGGTATTAAATGGAGGTATTAAATGATAGTAATGAAATTCGGCGGAAGTTCCGTAGCGGACGCTGAAAGGCTTCGTCATGTCGCGGAAATAGTTAAACTGTATATTAAAGATAATCCCGCTCTTGTTCTGTCGGCAATGGGAGACACAACCGATCATCTTCTCGATGCGGGAAACTTGGCCCTTTCTCAGGGAAAAGTTGAAATAAAATTTGTTGAGAAACTGCACATGGCGACAATCAAAACCTTAAAACTTCCTATTCAAAAAGAAATTAACGTCTTGTTCGACGAACTTACCCGGCTTTTATCCGGCATTTCCCTGCTCCGCGAGCTTACCCCGCGCACAAAGGATTACCTTGTTTCTTTCGGCGAGAGGCTTTCCGTGCGAATCGCGGCTTCTTTCTTTCAAACACTTAAAATGAACGCTAAAGCTTTTGATGCGTTTGACGTGGGGTTCCTGTCAAACTCAAACTATACTCAAGCCGAGCTTGAAAAAGAATCATGGGAATTAATTCCGCAAAAAATACTCCCGCTTGTAAAAGGCAATGTTATTCCGGTCATAACCGGGTTCATCGCAAAAGACAGCAAAGGCAATATAACAACGTTAGGCCGAGGCGGCTCTGATCTTACGGCGACAATGGTAGCCGCCGCTTGCAGAGCGGATGAAATCCAAGTGTGGAAGGACGTTGACGGTATCCTTACCGCGGATCCGCGCATCGTAAACAAAGCGAAGCCCGTTCAACATGTCACTTACGAAGAAGCGTCCGAACTCGCGTACTACGGCGCTCAGGTTCTTCACCCAAGGGCAATGCAGCCATGCATGAAAACAGGCACGCCGGTGCTAGTAAAGAACTCTTACAACATACAGGCACCCGGCACCCGGATCGAGCATTCGCATACTGCGTCGGCAAAGGACAAGCCGGTTCGCGCGATTACCTCCCGCAGAAATGTAACGCTTGTTGACGTTGTATCAACCAGAATGTTGGGACAGTACGGATTTCTTGCGGAAGTTTTCTCGATATTCGCCAAGCATAATATTTCCATAGACATGGTCGCGACAAGCGAGGTTTCGGTTTCGCTTACCCTGGACACCAACTTTGATCTATCCGAAATAAAAAAAGAACTGAGCAAGATCGCTCATGTGGAAATAAAAACCGGAAAAGCTATTGTCTCGATTATAGGGAATGTCAAACGCTCCTCGGAAATTCTGGTAAGGGCGTTCAGGATATGCCAGTTTATCGGCGTTACGGTGCAGATGATCTCTCAGGGAGCGAGCAAGGTAAACATCGGCTTTATTGTGGAAGATACCGAAGCGGCGGAAGTTGTCAAAGCCCTTCATCTTGATTTTTTTGAAGAAGCGGAAAAACCGTCGGGGAAGCCGGCTGCGGAAAATAAAAAGGAGTTAAAAATATGAATATTGCGTTAATCGGTTACGGGAAAATGGGCAGAATAATAGAACAAATCGCACGGGTTCAAGGACATACCGTTTCCGCGATTATCGATCCTTTCGCGCAGGACGCTCCGGCCGGAGTCCAGTTATACAAATCTATCGCCGAAGCAAACTTTGACTCAACGGACGCGGCGATTGAGTTCTCCGTTCCCGCGACCGCCTGCGCAAATATCACGGCCCTGGCGCAAAAAAAGATACCAACGGTTACAGGCACTACGGGCTGGCACGACAAGATGGACGAAGTGCGCAAGGCGGTTGAAGCGGCGAACAGCGCCATGCTTTGGTCGTCCAACTTCTCCATCGGGGTAAATCTTTTTTACCGTATCGCGTGGAAGGCGGCGGAACTTTTTAACAACTTTAACGATTACGACGTAGGCGGCTTTGAAGTACACCACAATAAAAAACTGGACAGCCCTTCAGGAACCGCAAAGACTTTGGCGGAGGGCGTTCTATCAAAAATAGAAAGGAAAAAGAAAATTGTCTGGGAAACTCTCGACCGCAAACCAGCGCCTGAAGAACTTCACTTTCCAAGCCTGCGTGTCGGCGCTGTTCCCGGAACCCACACCTTGTTTTTTGATTCTCAAGCGGATACAATCGAGATTACGCACACTGCCCGCAGCCGCGAAGGTTTTGCATCAGGCGCGGTGCTTGCCGCCCAATGGCTTACTGCGAAAGACAGGCGCGGGATTTTTACGATTGACGATATGCTGAAGGAGTATGTATGACAACCGCAATAAATTTACGCGGAGCGCATACCGCGCTTATAACGCCGATGAAGGATTCGGGGGAAGTTGATTACGACGGTTTCCGCCGCCTTATCCAATTTCAAATAGCGGAAGGGATAGACGGTATTCTTCCTTTGGGAACCACGGGAGAAAACCCCACTCTTGATGAAGACGAAGAAGACAAACTGATAGAAGCCGCCGTGAAAGAAGCCAAAGGCAAAGTCCACGTCATGATCGGAGCGGGCTCCAATGACACCAAGCACATGCGCCGCTATGTTGAGCGGGCGAAAAAAATGGGCGCAGACTCCGCTCTGGTGGTAACTCCCTACTATAATAAGCCCAACGATGACGGTCTTATCCGCCACTTTGAAGAAGCCGGAAGCGTCGGCATTCCTATCGTCGTTTACAATATAGCCTCGCGCACGGGGCGGAACATTCCCACCCCGTTAATGGAAAAAATTTCCCGTATCCCGAACATCTGTGGCGTAAAGGAATCGTCCGGCGACATAAACCAGATGGGAGACGTAATCAGGGAAATCTCAATGCCGAGCAAGGCGAAAGGCGGAAACTTCTTTGTCATCTCAGGCGACGACGCCCTTACCCTGCCGTTAATTTCCCTGGGCGGCGACGGCGTTATCTCTGTAATTTCCAACCTGCTCCCGGCGAAGGTAAAAGCGATGACTAAAGCCGCCCTGGACGGCGACTTTGAAAAAGCGCGCGCCGTTCACTACGAACTTCTCCCCTTTGTAAAAGCCGCATTTATAGAAACCAACCCCGTGCCGATCAAACAGGCTCTTAACTGGGCAGGTCTCCCCGCCGGCCCCGCGCGTCTACCCCTGGGCAAACTTATGCCCGCAAGCGAAGATATCTTAAAAAAAGCAATGAAGGACTTGGGTTTTAAACTCCCATAACGTCGGCGTACAGTTCCTCAAGCCTTTTTCTTAAAAACTTTACAGCATAGTGCTTGCGCGAAAGTACGGTGTTAACAGGCGTGTTTGTTTTTTTGGCGGCCTCTTTTACCGAGTAATCATTAAGCTCCGTCAGTTCAAAAACTTCACGCTGTTCCGGCGGGAGATCCGCAAGGGCTGTCTGTATCTCTTCAAAAACCAGAGAACGAAACATTTCCGTCTCGGGCGTCGTCTCCTTGCCGTAGATAATGTCCGCTATCTCGTCGATGATGTACTCGTCTTCGTCTTCATCGTAAGACGCGGGCAGCGACTCGTCTTTTTTCTTTTTATAATGGTCGATTATTTTATTTTTGGCGGCGCGGTAAAGCCACGCTGAAGTATTTTCTATTGGATTAACAAGATTATCCACGCGGCTGAATTGATAGAAGACATCCTGAAGAATGTCTTCCGCGTCCTCAATCTGGTTCACCCGCGAGCGGATAAAGTTTAAAAGCTTTTGTTTATACCCGGTAAACGTCTCTGCCGCGGATTTTTTTGCCATTAACCCTACCTGTTCTTCTCGCTTCTCGCGAAGAAGAATGTGCCGAGCACAAGACAAAACACTGTCAGCGCGAGAATCGCCGCGAAATTTACCAACGGGTTAAACATAACTATACTATCATACTCTGTACTGCCTCTGTAAACAACAGCGCGCGCAAGGTCCAAACAGTATGTCATGGGCATAACGCGGTTTAATACCAAAAGCGCCCCCGATGAATTGTTAATCGGGATAATAGCGCCGGACAGGAACATCTGCGGCATGACGATGAGCATTACCGCGAGGTTCGCCGCCCTTTTGTTCTTAATAAGCCCGATGATGATCATCGCCAACGCTCCGCCCGACAAACACATGAGGGGCGACAAGGCAAGGATCAAAAGCAGTTTGCTTACAGGCAGGGTAATCCCCATTACAAGGGAGACGACAAGGGTTCCCGCCATGCTTAATATCGCGGCAAAGCCGCAGCCGAGGATTTTGCCTATTACAATTGAATAGCGGGAAACCGGAGAGACTAGCATCTCTTGGTTAAAGTCGATGTCGTGATCGTCGATAAGGGAAGTCATGCCCATTGTGGTAACCATGAACAGCATATTGATCAACATTCCCACCAGCATAAACTGCCCGAACTGGAAACCAAGTCCGCCCGCCATGTTCTGCATAATATTGCCGCCGATCATTCCCATTAAAATAATGGGCATCGCAAGGCTCATAATCGCGGTTCCGGGGGACCTGAAAAATATCGTTATCTCGCGCGCCATTACTGTTAAAATCGTATTTAACTCCCGGAACAGCCGCGATTTTTTTCGTCTTAATTCAACTTCGCTCATGTTATTTCTCCTTCTGCTTTGTTAAAAATTCAATATACGCGTCTTCAAGCGAAGGTTCGTGTATTTTCAGTATGGTCAGTTTTGTCTTTATCCTGGAAATTATTTCCTGCGGAGATTCACTGTAAGGCACAACAACATGCCCGTTCAGCGAATACTTAAGACCAAGAGCGGTAAGCTCGTTTGTCAGCGCTGTCCTGTCATTGGCGTCCATGATAAGCTCATGCCTCAACAGGCTTCGTTTCAATTCGGCGGGCGGACAGCAAGAGGCAATCTTGCCGTTGTTGATAAGGCACACGGTGTCTACGTTCTCGGCTTCGTCTATGTAATGAGTCGTAAGGAAAACGGTTGTTCCGTAACGGTTGCGCGTCTCGCTGATGTAATCCCAAAGACCGCGCCTGCTTACGGCGTCCAGTCCCTGCGTCGGCTCGTCAAGGAAAAGCACATCGGGCGTGTGGATAAGACTGCGGATGATTTCCAATTTGCGCTGCATGCCGCCGGAAAGTTTTTTAATCGGTTTGAAAAGAGCGTCCTGTATTCCGACAATTTCGGCAAGCTCCATTACCCGCTTGCGGTACGCCGAAGGCATAAGCTTGAAAGCGGGGCGGTATCCGCACATTCCGTACAGGCAGGCGTGAAAGCGGATATTCTGTTCCGCCGTCAACTGCGGGTCAAGACTCGGATGCTGAAAGATGATGCCGATCTTCTCGCGCACCATCCGAGCCTCTTTCTCAATATCGAACCCGGCGATCTTCACCTGTCCCGATGTTTTGGAAAGCGTCGTTGTCAGTATTGAAATGGTTGTCGTCTTTCCCGCGCCGTTCTCGCCGAGGAAGGCGAAGAACTCGCCCTTCCCGACGGAAAAACTTATGTCGTTCACGGCGGGCTTGTGCGCGCCCTTGTACCGTTTGGTCAGATTCTGCACAGTAATAATATCATTGCTCATTTTTGTTCTCCTTTTTCAGCCAAACAAATAATAAACGACGTGCTTGCCGTAAAGACAAAGGTAAATAACACTGAAATAAACGACGCTATAATAACTAAATTAACGCCTGTTATGCTGTAAAACATAATACCTCCAATCATTCCTTCCTTTCCCTGTCGTCAAAAAACTCCCGAAAATGGGAAAACCGATTGTTGTTTTTGAAAAAGTCTTTCTCCTTTTCGATGAATTCTTTGCGCTCGTCCTCGCTCATATTCATCCATTTCTCGCGAAGCTTGTTCCCGTGAAACAGATGCCCTTCTCCCCTTCCCTTGCGTCCGCCGTGCCAGCCGCCCAGCCCGCCGAACAACAGCCGCGTCAGAACCAGCAATCCTACCGCCTGCAAATAGCCAATCTGCGGAAGGGCGAATATCTGCGGTAAAAGAGCGTTCCATAACAGCATTACAGCCGCGCCGAAAACCGCGGCAGCCGCCAGCATCATAAGAATGCCGGTAAATCTAAACTTAATAATGTCTTTCATATATACTCCTTATATATGCAGACGAATGAGGCGGGAAAATATTTTAAATTATGGTATACTGATTAAATGAAAGACACCATGCCCGCCGTCGCGCTTTGCGCCGCAGGGGCGGAAAAAGCGGTTTCAAACGAACTGCGAAAAATGAATCTTAAAGTAGAAGAATCCCTTTACGGCAGAGTGCGGTTTCACGCCGATACTGCGGGATTGTATCAGGCGCTTATCGGGCTTCGCGCCGCCGACCGCGTTCTGCTGGAAGCCGCCCGTTTTAACGCCGCCGATTTTGACGCCCTGTTCGAAGGAGCCGCCGGCGCTCAGTGGGAAAAAATTGTTCCGAAAGGACTTGGTCTTAAAGTCGCCAAAGTGCGATCCAACCGTTCCCAGTTAAAAGCAGAGACCAGTATACAGTCGGTGGTTCACAAGGCGGCGGCTCAGCGTCTTTGCGGAAAGTACAAAGTCAACCGCCTGCCCGAAGACGGCAAGACCGCAGAAGTCCGGGTCTATGTCGAGAAAGACACGGTCTCGCTTCTTGTGGATTTAAGCGGGGATCCGCTTTTCAAACGCGGTTACAGGAGCGAGGGAGGAGCGGCGCCGCTGAGAGAGACAACCGCCGCTTCAATTATACTGCTGTCCGGCTGGAAACGAAAGTTTCCCCTTTACGATCCTTTTTGCGGTTCAGGCACAATCCTAATCGAAGCGCTTATGTACGCGTGGGACATGGCCCCCGGACTCGGCAGGCGTTTCGCTATAGAAGACCTTCTCATCGCGGACGGCAAAATCGAGAAGTCAGTGCGCGAGGAGTTTAAGAGCAAAATCGATTTTAGCCGTCTTGTAAGAATTGCCGGAAGCGATGAAGATTCACGTTCCGTGTCCATCGCCTCGTCCAACACCGCCCGCCTGAAAGACATCGCCGAAGGCAGGGAGCCGCAGAAAGGAATTCGCTCTGCAAACGACAAAGCGGCAATCGGCTTAAAAACCTTACCCATGAGCGAAGCCCGCTCGTTGTTTCAGGACACAGGCTTTTTGGTTACCAATCCGCCGTACGGCAAACGGCTTGGGGATCAATCCCAATCCGAGCAAATTTACAGGGAAATGGTCGGGCTTGCGGAGCGTTTTGCGGGCTGGAAACTGGCGGTAATAACCGACCACAGCGGATTTGAAAGCTTTTTCGGGAAAAAAGCGGACTCCTGCCGGGAGATCAGCAACGGCGCAATTCCTTCATTTTTTTATCAATATGATGTATTATAAATAGAAGGAGCAAAAGTTGGCAGTCATAGTTGAACATGATAAACGGCGCAAGAAAATACTGAACAGCGCCCTGGCTGTATTTATTAATGAAGGTTTTGAA
>Ga0268262_10000949_pt1 | contig 37398 bp, 35 predicted proteins | sample TergutNc150P3_FD_190354 | JGI IMG/M metagenome (GOLD analysis project Ga0268262, IMG submission 190354) | Nasutitermes corniger P3 segment gut microbial community from laboratory colony in Florida, USA - Nc150 P3 (SPAdes) (version 2) | ecosystem: Host-associated > Arthropoda: Insects >...
GTTCATTATAGACGTATCTAATAATTTTTTTATAACATATTTTTGTCCTTTAACAAAAAATGAGTATACAAAATTAGAACCTTCCAATTTTTTGAATTCTTTTATTTCTTTTTTTTGAACTTCAAAAACGCGCACAATTTCATTCCGTAAATCCTGTTTAATCTTGTTCATTTTTTGTCTCTTTGTATTCATCAGCTTTTACTCCCCAAACCCGATCTTCTTGGTGTTGTAAAGCCCATTCTGAATCTCGTCTTTGCAATACTTTACAAGCGTATCCATACATAGATCGCTTCCGTTTATTATTGCGTCAACTTCAACCTTACGCGCGATATTCTCTATCTGTCCGCCTGATAGTTCATATTTTTTTGATAATTCAGCGGCGTTATCGTCAGGCAAATCCGGCAATAGCGAGTTCCAAATACCTTTTCGGCTTTCCATGCTTGGTTTGTCAAAAGTGATTTTATATAAAAATCGGCGTTCAAATGCGCTGTCCATATTCTGCGATAAATTGGTTGTGGCAATTAAAATACCGGAAAGATTTTCCATTTCCTGCAGAATAATGTTTTGAATGGTGTTTTCAGTTTGATCAATTGAATTATCTGTATTAACTTTTCGCTTGCCTATAACCGCATCGGCTTCGTTAAACAACAGTATAGGCGTAATTTCGGAATTTTCTACAACTGTACGATAAGTTTCAAAAACTTCTTTTATTCTCTTTTCACTTTCTCCATACCATTTGCTTTTTGTTTTGGCTATATCTACCATCATTACATTCCGTTTTGTTTCACGGGCAATTTGCCATACGGTTTCAGTTTTTCCTGTTCCCGGCAAACCTGAAAATAGGCAGGCAAACCCATTTCTCAATCCTTTACCGTCAAGTCTTTCTTTAATTTTACTGTAATTATCTTCCTGTAAAAGAGAATTAAGTTTACTAATCGCTTCTGTCTCTTTTACATTGTAAAACATTTTTTTAGGTTTGATTTTATCAAATAGGATAAGGTCTTTCTTGTAATTTTTCTTTCCTTTAAGTTCAGATAACAGTTCTTTTTTTGCCATATCCGACAACTTCCATGAATCTGAAGATAAAAAACCATTATTATTGTTATTCTCAATTATATTTTTCTTAATAAGTTCATGACAACCATGTTTTAAATCATATTTTATATCTCCAAAAATATAATCTTCATCGTATAAATCTTCAATATCACTAGTTAGAATATAATCATCATCGTTCATTCCCGATAAATAACAAAATCGAAGAAGAAGTATTAAATCATATTCTTCAAGTTTGAAGTTCATAATTTTATTACAAAACTGAATATGCATATTCTGACTAATAAGATCGTTGATTTCTATCTTCATTAGTTCATAAGTTAATTCATTATTGCACTTTTCTTCAAATATTCTTCCAAGAATAACAAAAAGTTTTGAGATTGATAAATTATCAATTTTTTCAGGTATAAACTCATTGTTTTTTCTAAGTGAATCATATACACAACGAGGTATTCTGTATGAAATACATTCACCATCCCTGCTGTAGCGTATCAGTTTTTTCCTTTCCAGTTCTTCACATTCGGTCATATATTTTAAGAATCTTATTTTACTGCATTTTGTTTTTTCAGCGATTTCGCCTATTTTTATATATTTTTCATCGTTTTTTTCCATAAAAAGAGAAAACAACACCACCTGTATGGGGTTTATGCCGAGTTTTTTTGTAACATAATCAATTTGTTTTTTCCCATCGGTAAGACATTTTTCTATTCCCTTATTCGTAGAAATTTCAACAATCTTCTCAATATGATCCAATATACCTTTTTCTCGTTCCAAAATGCTTTTACCCTTAACGGATAATTCATTTCCGTCTTTTCCCTCATCGGGAAGCGCTTTGTCTTTTTTGATAAAATAATTTATTTTCATATCTTATTAATAACATACTGCTCTATCATAGTATGACAGAGCAAAAAATATTTTAATTTTTTTGATCCTGCATTTGGTGATAGATCAATATGTTATATAATATATTATGATTTATAATTTAATATGGAAAAACGAAAGTACAAGATACTTGGACTATAAAAGACAAGATGAGTCTATTGATGACTTATCTATTACTGAGGAAATTATTGAAGAAGCCTACGAAGATGGTTTTATTAACTGGAGTATTTATAGAAAAGCCAGAGATAGAATCAGGACTGTTTTAAATGGCAGTTGGATGTTTGAAAAAGATAAATAATTTTTTTACCAATACCCTGTTAATCCTTTAAAACTTCATGTCCATATTTTCCCTGTTTGAATTTAACAGCGGTTTTGTTCATAGCGTTCAATATTCTCTGCTGCGCCTGACGGATTTCTCTCAAAGAGAAACAGTCAAAATTATTTTTATCAGATTCTTCTATAAGATCATTGATCTCGTCTGTAATTTTTGCAGGAATACTTTGCATGATAAGCATTCTTGAACATTTGTCTATTCCCTTGAACGCCTTCAGAATAGTATGTGCGTCAAATTTTTTGAGCGCTTCCCTGATTATCCAACCGCCGTACCGCCTGTTGTATTCAAATATTTGATCAAAAGATACAAGCGCCGGTTTTGTTGTTTCATATTCGGTCATTTGGTCGGCATGTTTTGCATAGAAAAAAGCCCCTTTATCCGGTTCAAGGGAATTCAGATAATGACAAAAATCATCAGCGCTGTCACTATCATCAAAAAGATATACCGATACGAGGTCAGTGACATTTTCGGCGCCGCGAAACGCCAAAACTATATGATTTTCGTTATCAAAATATTCCTTGTTTTTTGTATCATTTTTTTTCAAGTTTTTATATCTTGCCCACGCTTCATCAAACCGGTTTTCTCTTGTTACATCATCATATATATCCAGAGTAATTTGACGGGCGTTTTCTATATCCGATTCAGATACCTGTCCCCAATACGCTATGTCTTCTTCAAGCATAGATGCCGCTCGTTTTGACATATTCCTGAAAAAAACATCTTTTACTTCTTCTTTAGCGTCTATCAGCGAAACTGCAAGCATTTGCGAATCCAATTCACGCATAATAAGTTGTATTTTTCTGTCGTCAAGTTTGACAAAATCGTCAAATTTAAACGGCTGATACTTTTCCAGCGAGTATTCAACATTGGTTGTTATCCTTCTTGCAACAAGTTTATCTTCGCCTGCAAGCGGAAGGCGGTTTACAAAATGACAGAAATGCTTTGCTTCGCTGTCGCTATTGCAAAGAAATACCGAAACATTGGTCGCCCTCTCATTGTTCTCTTTGGTTATTAATACGATTGTTTTCATTTTTTGCCTCCATGAACTAAATGTATCATGTTGGTCTGTCATGGAGTGCTAGAGCAAAAAATATTTTTATTGTTATTTAAAAGTGGGACTATCACCCCAGACACTTAATCTCAACTCCCATCTCTTCCAGTAATTCCTCAACACTCATTTCAGGATCAATTCCCTCCGCTACCATCTGCACAAGTTTTCCGCAGGTATATGCGTCGTCAAGGGCGTTGTGGGCGTTGTAAACGATTTCGAAATTTTTGGCGAGCGCTGTAAGAGCGTGAGACTCCAGATTCGGCCATGCATGGCGAGACAAATTAAGCGTGCAAAAATACGGCAGTTTCGGGACGGGAAGCTCGTAATATTCAAGGGTCGCTTTAAGGACTTTCATGTCAAAGGACGCATTGTGCGCGGCAAGCATGGTCTTTCCTATAAAGCCCTTCATCTCGTTTTTCCAAAGATAGGCAAAATCGGAGGCGTCGCTTATGTCATCAACCGTAAGTCCGTGAATATCCGTAAAATCGGGGCGTATGTACAGCTTGGGCGGGCGGATAAGCGAGTAATAAGAGCCTATGGGCTGGTAATTTCGGTACTTTACCAAGCCTACGGAAATCGCGCTTTCGGGCGAATAATCGCCGGTTTCAAAATCAATCGTTATAAAATCATTCATGGTTAATTATATAACATATTGGTCTGTCAGGGGTTGCCAGACCGAAAAAAGAACAAAAAAAGGAACAAAAAGCGTATATGGCTTAAAAACAGGCAAAAATTGAACTTGCTTCTTTTTATCGAATAGTTTATATTTTATAGTATTATGGACAATTTAAAACAGCAAATTAAAGAACTAATTATTAACGCTTTGGAACTTGAAGATGTCAAACCTGAAAATATTGTTGATTCAGAACCGCTGTTCGGAGCGGGATTGGGGCTTGATTCCATTGACGCCTTGGAACTGGGTGTTGCGCTGAAAAAGAAATTCGGCGTAAAATTTTCTGCGGAAAATGCGGACAATAAAAAACATTTTGCTTCTGTTGACGCCTTGGCGGCGTACATTGAAACTGCGAGGGGAGAGGCATGACCAAAGAAGAAATTTTAAAAAAGATACAAGACATACTAGTAGAAGAATTCGAAATTGAGAAGGAAAATATCGTTCCTGACGCGAAACTCTATAAAGACTTGGAATTGGATTCCATTGACGCGGTAGACCTTTTGGTAAAAATGAAGGGGTTTATACCGGGGAAAATTGACCCCGAATCGTTCAAAAAAGCCGTTACCGTTCAGGATGTGGTAGATTTAATTTATCCCCTGATTCACCAAACCTGATGGCGTCAAAACTCAGAAGTATTGCCAAAGTTCTTTTTTTTCTCGCCGCGGCTCTTTATCCGGGGCTGATTTTTTATTTTCTGTTTATCCGTAAAATCCCGTTACGGCTGTTTTCCATTTTTGTCATAGCTTTTGCCCTTATTGTCTTTGTTACAGGAACGTCCGCAAAACGCAAAACAAAAGGAATTTCTTTTATTTGGAATTCCGCTCTTCTTTTAGGGCTTGGAGGATTATGCTTCATTATTAATTCTTCCATTATTCTAAAACTATACCCACTGCTTATGAATATCCTGTTTCTTGCGGCGTTTGGCAGTACTCTTTTTTCCCCGCCAACAATGATTTTCCGTTTCGCGACAATGCAGGATAAATCCATTCAAGGCTCCTTGAACGAAAAAAGGGTCGCCGCTTACTGCCGTAAAGTAACGTTTGTTTGGTGCGGATTTTTTATCATTAACGGAAGCGTTGCAGGATGGACTATTTTTTCCGGTTCCGACGTTTTGTGGTCTGTTTATAACGGCTTAATTTCTTATATACTGATAGGAACCCTCTTTGCGGGGGAATTCATTGTACGAAAAATGGTAGAGAAAAAGATGCCTCAAAGCATTCCGCTTTCGACATTTAAAAACAACTCCCGTCCCCGCTCCGCGATCCTTTGTTACGACGGCGCATGGGGCGACGCTGTATACAAAACATGGGGGGATTTTCTTGACGGCGTTGCCGAACTGCGCCGCATAATTAACGCGCAGAACAGCGATAAATGGCTTCTCCACTGCGAGGACTGCTGGCACTTTCTTCTGACATTTACCGCCTTGCTCCAGTGCAAAAAAGAAATTCTTCTAAGCGCAAATGTAAGTACATCTTATATCGAAGAAATCCGCGCAAGCGGCGCGGCGCATAATGCGGCTCCTTTCCTTACCGACCAAATTTTTCCAGAAGGAGAAATTCCGCAAAATACATTTCACATTCCTTCAATTTTAAAGACAGCGCAAAAGACTGACATTCAAGAAGAAGCTCCGGCGATTAACGCGGAACAAACGTCTATCATCATGTATACGTCGGGAAGCACGGGAAAACCAAAAGCGGTGCAACAGAGGCTTGCGGAATTTGAAGCCGACAACCGTTTTGTAATTTCCAAGTGGGGCGATGAATTCCTAAAACGCAAACTATGTTCAACTGTAAGCCAGCATCATATTTACGGAATTTTATTTTCTATACTTTTACCGTTTACTCTAGGAACGCCTTTTAGAAGGAAACGGATAGAATTTCCCGAAGAAATAGAAAAACTCTCCGATACGGAGTATATGATTATTACAGTGCCCGCCTTTCTTAAACGCGCGGTGGAAATAGAAAATTCATCCGTCCTTAATTTAAAATCTCCATGGATATTTACTTCCGGCGGCGCGCTTAAATTTGAAACCGCAAAAAAAACAAGCGAAGTTTTCGGCTTCTGGCCTGTGGAAGTTTACGGCAGTACGGAAACTTCAGGCATTGCGTGGAGGCAGTCGGTTAACGGTCAGGAATGGACGGTCTTTGACAATGCGAAGATCAGCCAAAATAAAGACGGCTGTTTAATTATCAGTTCGCCTTACATCAAAGACCCGGCAGGTTTTGAAACCGCCGACATGGTAGAAATATTGGAAGACGGACGTTTTCTGCTCAAGGGGCGTATTGACTCGGTTGTAAAGATTGAGGAAAAACGCATTTCATTTACAGAAATAGAAAACCGGATTTTACAGTCCGGTCTTGCATCCGACGCGTGCGTGATCTCTTTGGAAGACAAACGACAATACCTTGCCGCCGCGATAGCGTTTAACAGCAAAGGCAAGGAACAATTTGACGGGTTTGAAAAGCGCGAAATAAATAAATACTGGAGGGAGTACCTTCTTCAATATTTTGAAAATATTGTAATTCCAAAAAAATGGCGTTATCCTGAAAATTTGCCTCTTGACGCGCAGGGAAAGAAAAAGAAAGAAGATATTGAACTTCTTTTTTCCGCTGAAAAGGAAACTGCGGATAACGCCGTTGTTACAAACGGCACTTTACTAAGCGCAGGTTTCAGCTCGCCGGACACGGAAAAAATTATAGAAAAAACAGAAAATACCGTTACTCTGAAATTTTCCATTCCCGGTACAAGTCCGTATTTCGACGGTCATTTTCCGGAATTTCCCATTCTTCCTGCGGTAGCCCAAACTGAATTGATTGTCCGCTTTGCGGCGCGGCATCTGGGAACCGCCGTCAGTCCTTTGGAAATAAAGCGCGTAAAATTTACAAATTTTATCCAACCTGACACCCTTCTTCTTCTTAAACTTGTTAAAAAAGAAAATACTGTTTCTTTTAATTTATGTTCGACGGAAAATGAAAAAGTCTACTCAACAGGAACAATAATTTATGGGGGATAAATGAAACAGGGCTTCCTTATACCAGTATACAGGCACGGAAAAACCGCCTGTTCCCTTGCTGAACATCTTGCGGCTTCCGGTCTGCCGGTAATCATAGTAGACGACGGCAACGACGTGGAAACTAAATCTCTCCTTGAAGAATGCGCATCTAAAACATCGGGAGTTTCGCTGGTAAGACTGGAAAAAAACAGCGGCAAGGGAGCGGCTGTTGCAAAGGGTTTTGAAAAAGCTGCTGAATTGGGTCTGACCCATGTACTTCAGATAGACGCCGACGGCCAGCATGACGCCGGGAAGACTGCTTTTTTACTGGAAGAGTCCGCCAAACACCCTGATATGATCATCTGCGGATACCCTGAATTTGATGAAACAGCTCCAAGGGGCAGAATAAACGGACGAAAGATTTCCAATTTTTGGGCTGCCGCGGTTACGCTGTCAACAGAACTAAAAGACGTGCTTTGCGGTTTCAGAGTATACCCTGTGAATGAATCATTGCGCATAACACGTTCTTCTTTCATTTTCATGGACAAACGCATGGGTTTTGATCCGGAAATTATGGTGCGCCTTTATTGGAATAAAGTGTTTCCAATATTTCATCCTGTTAAGGTAAGTTACCCCGCCGACGGGGTTTCCAATTTCCACATTGTAAGGGATAATATTCGTATCAGTTTGATGTTCAGCAGACTGTTTATCGGCATGCTCCTGCGTTTGCCAGTCTTGATTGCCAGAAAATTAAAACGCGGAAAAAAATGATTAGGAAAGCGTTACGATGAAAAAAACGGAAGATGCTCCCCTGCACTGGTCTCAACACAAAGAAAAAGCCGCCGGGTATTGGCATATAAAACTCATGCTGATACTATTCAGGCTGTTTCCGGTTGTTATCATGCGCGTCATTGCGTTTCCTGTCGGTTTTTTTTATTTTCTTTTTTCAAAAAGGGCAAGAGATGAATCAAAACGTTTTTTGCAAAAAGCCGCTCCCTTTGTTGCAAAACCGGAAACCGCAAAAAAATGCCGCTCTCCTTTCGGCCCCCTTCGGCATATTGTTTCCTTCTCACTTACTTTAATCGAAAAAATTGAATCGTGGGGGGGCAAGTTTCAATTTAAAAACATTCACTTTCAAAATGACGACGTGGAAGAACTTATTCAGGAATTGGAAAACGGAAAAGGCGTTTTTTTAATTACTTCCCATCTTGGAAACATCGAACTTTTAAGAGGGCTTGCAAGTTTTAACAGGACAAGGGTATCGCGGAAAACGCCGATTACCGCAGTTATCGATATGAAGGTAAACAAAAATTTTTCCCGTATGCTCAAGGAACTGAATCCCCAATCAAGTTTTGACATTATCAACGCCGCTGAAATAGGACCCCATACTGCGGTCATACTGGAAGAAAAACTTGCGAACGGAACTATGGTAACAATTGCCGGAGACAGAACATCCGCTAACACAGACGGACAAGGGAAGAAACTTATGATCCCTTTTCTTGGAGAAGAAGCGCCTTTTTCTCCCGGAATTTTTTATTTAGCGGTTTTAATGAAAGCGCCTGTTTATTTTGTTTTTGCTCTGCGCCGCGGCGATTTATCCATAAAGCCGGAATATGATATGCACGTGCATAAAAGCTCCCTCTCTTTTGAATGTTCCAGAAAAGAAAGATTTACTCAAAGTTCCCTCCTTGCCGGTTCTTTCGCCGAACTATTGCAGAACTACTGTATACAAAACCCTTTTCAATGGTATAATTTCTATGACTTTTGGTCAAAAGAGGCATGATATGAAACCCAAAGATAACAATGGTCCTTATAATATTTATGCGGAAGCGGAAATTGACGTTGAGTTTTACGATCTCGATCCTTTGCGGATTGTATGGCATGGAAATTATTTAAATTATTTTGAGGTTGGACGCAGGGCGCTTTTGGAGAAACTAGGCTACAGTTATGATGAGATGGAAAAATCAGGTTATGCTTTTCCGGTAATCGAGGTTTCCGTTAAATATTTAAGCTCGCTCCGTTTCAGGGACAGGGCGCGCGTAAAAGCCATTCTTATGGAATACGAAAACCGCCTATTGATACGCTACGAAATCCGCAACGCGCAAACAGGTGTTCTTACTACTAAAGGTTTCAGCACTCAAATGGCTTTTGACATCAAGAACAATGATTCATGTTTTGTGTGTCCATCAATTCTGATAGAAAAAGTTGAATCCTTTGCAGGAGGAAAAACGCCGTGAAATACGCTTCTGTCTTAACGTTGTTTTTTTGTACTGTGGGATTATGGGCGCAAACCGCGACGGAAGAAATTTTCCGCCATCCTTTGGACGCTAAAACTATGAACGCTTTTAAAGCGACCTGTTCGCGCCTTGCGGAACATCCTGTGGTACAGGGAAACTTTGAACAGGAAAAAACTTTAAGCCGCCTTAACAGAACTTTAAAATCTTCGGGTAATTTTATTATCGCGTCCGGTTTTGGCATGGTATGGGACACCGTTAAACCTTTTCCCTCCACGCTTACGCTGGGAAAAGATTACATCATACAATCAAGAGCCGGAGGACAAAAAACGGTTTTGAACGCGCAGGGGAACGAAACATTTCTTCGCATGGCGGAAGTCATCAGCGCGGTTTTTTCCGGCAACAGTCAGGGTCTGCTGGATAATTTTGAGGTTTACTATTCAGGCGGCGCGTCCGCTTGGGAATTGGGGCTAAACCCGAAGAATACCGCTATCGGAACTTTCGCGGAAAAGATCATTATGAAGGGCGATACTGCTATCAGGTCTATTACCATATATGAACAGAACGGGGACACCGTGCAATACATCTTATCAAACCACCGCTATCCTGCGGAATTGAACGTTAATGAAAAAGCTCTTTTCTCTTTTTCTTAAAAAATTCTCAGGAGGAGATAACGGCAAGTTTTTTTCATGGCTTGCAGTCCATATTGGCATCCCTCTGCTGTTGGCGGTTTCTCTTTTTATTGCAGGACCGGTGCGCATAAACACAATGCTTTTTGACATGCTCCCGCGATCAAATAAATCCAAGTTAGTAATGGAAGCTGATATGCTATTGGGAGAAAAAAACGGGCGGGAACTTATTATTCTGTCCGCCGCGCCGGATTTTGAAAGCGCAAAAAAAGGCGCGCAAATGTTATACGCAAAATTTGACGGTTCGCCAGATTTTGAAAATATTTCTTTTTATTTTGATTACTCGGCTATGGCGAAATTTAACCGTTATCTGTACGATTACCGTTTTGTAATTGCCGGAAAAGAAACGATTAGCCTGCTGGAAAGCGGCAGGGCGGAAGAAATTGCCGGGGACGCGCTTGCGTCCGCTTTCGCAGCTATTAATTTTCTTCCATTAGATAATATTGAAAACGATCCGTTCCTTCTTGCGCAAAGACGGATGGGGGAATTTTTATCGTCTTCCCTGCTTGCGGGCGGCAGTCTTAACATCAAGGAAGACGTCCTTGCCGCGCAAAAAGACGGTATATGGTATGTATTGCTCCGTTTAACTCTTGCGCCGCAGGCAACTTCTCTTAGAACTGGGCAGAACGCGGTTGGAAAAATTTACGCTCTCGCGCCTGAAATAAAAAAAGCCGTACCGGGGCTGGAATTTTATTTTTCAGGGATACCTTTCCACAGTTACGAAAGCGCGTCAGGCGCGCAAAGGGAAATTTCTTTAATCGGCACAATTACGGTTATCATTATCCTGATTATGTTCCTGTATGTTTTCCGTTCTTTTCTGCCTGTCATTTTTTCAATCATGGCGGCAGGCGTTTCTTTAATTTTTGCCGCCGCCGCCGCGCTTCTGGTTTTCAGGGAGATTCATATTATCACCTTTGTTTTTGGAACCACTCTTATCGGAACCAGCGTGGATTATTCAGCCCATTTTTTTGTCCAGTGGAAGGGGAATCCCGCTTTAAAAAACGGAACGGAAATTTACCGCTCTATTTCAAAAAGCGTTATCATGAGTTTTATTTCTACGGAAATTTGTTTTTGTGTTTTTCTGTTCGCGCCCTTTCCGATTCTGAGGCAATTTGCCGTTTTTTCAATGGCGGGGCTTCTAAGTTCCTTCCTCACCTGCTTCTGCGTCTATCCCCGCTTAAAAACACCGCAGGAAAATAAAAGGCGGTTTCAGTTTTTTGAAAACAAAATTTTTCTCCGTCTTAAAAACTTTTCTCCGCCCCGAACAGCGCGCTACTCTGCCGCCGCCGCCCTGATCATCGCCGCATTAACGCTTCTTATTTTAAACTCCTCAGCTATAAAAATAGAAAACAACCTTTCTTCTCTTTATACGATGTCCGCTTCCCTGCTGGAGTCTGAAAAACGGGCGGCGCAGGTTTTGGATTACGGTTCTCCCGGCTGGTACTACATTGTTACAGGATCAACTCCCGAAGAAACGCTGGAGAATGAGGAACGCCTTATCCTGCGCTTGGAAGAAGAAATCCTCCGCGAGAATTTAGGGTCTTTTCTTGGGACTTCGGTTTTTGTTCCTTCAATAAAAAAGCAGAAAGAAACACATAACGCAATGAAAGCTCTTCTCCCTCTTGCGCCGGCGCAGTTTGAAAACTTAGGTTTTCCTGCGCAGTTTGCGCAAAATTATTACGATGAATTCGCCGCCGCGAAATACTGCCTCCCTGAAGACGCGCCTTCGCTTACCGGCATTTCAAAACTTTGGATTGGAGAGCATGGAAAGAACTCTTACTCCTGCGTTCTGCCGCTTAAACCAAAAGATGAAGCTGTCTTTAGGAATATCGCCGCGGAATCCGATCATGTTTATTTTATAAATAAAGCAAAAGACATTGGACGCGATTTGGATACGCTTACAAAAACTATGCTGTTGTCATTTCTTGCCGCATATATTGTCATATCCATTGTTGTATGCGCGGTATATCCGCGGCGCGACAGCATAAAAATCTGCGCGCTTCCTGCGGTGCTGGTTTTTACCGTAGTAACAGTGTTGGCGATCAATAAAATTCCATTGGGCTTTTTTTCCATTGCCGCGCTTGTTTTAGTTTTTGGTTTAGGGCTGGACTATATTTTTTATATGACAGGGAAAAAACACGGAGAGGAAAAAACTCTTACGTCTCTTGCGGTGGTCTTATCGTTCTTAACTACGCTTCTTTCTTTTGGCGCTTTGGTTTTAAGCAGTTTTACGCCGACTCACATCTTCGGACTTACCGTTTCTGCAGGGCTTGGCGCGGCTTTTATTTTCGCTATGTTTTTACAGTCTTCAAATAATAATTCTTAATATTTTTAACCGCGAACCTCACGAAGAGAGAAAAAATCTTTAGAAAACCAGCGTATCTCAGGTTGATATTCTTCTGTTCCTGCAATAGCCGTCGCAAGCACATAACGTTCATCACTACTGTCTGTAAGCTCATAAAGGTTAAACAAGACAGGCGAAACACCGACAGCGTCGAAAGTATACACGCCTTCGCTGGAAATAAACGACGGAACACTCGGCATATCAAAAACCGAAAGTCCATGCAGTTTTAAAAAACATTCTTTAAGCGTCCATATCATGTAAAAATGCGTTCCGTCAAACTGTCCTTGAGACTCAATATAATCTCTTTCGGGGGCGGTAAAAAATTCCCGCGCTATTTCTTTTGCTTTTAACCGGGGGCGTACAAGCTCAACATCACAGCCGGTACGAATATTTTTCCCCCTGACCAAAGAAACCGCAGTTAAGTTTCCTGAATGAGAAATGCTGAAATCCGTATTGCTTTTCGGAAAAAAAGGTCTGCCTTCCTGAGTTTCTCTGGCTATGTCATCTTCCGTGATTTGCCTGCCTTCACATAGGGATAATATACGCCTTGCCTCCGCGCTTAAAAGTTTTTGCCGTTCCGCCCTCGGCTGATTATCATGCCTGTTTGACAAAAATGACAGATTTATATAATATGACATAATATTAATTCCGGATATTTATTTGAATAAAAAAAGGTCTATCATAATTTTTTTCCTCTTCTGTTTTTCCTGCGCTTCATTCAAAGAAACACAGCTTTACGTCTACCTGACCAATAGTTCAAAATTTTTTTTACTGCCGGCAGGCAGTATTGAAAATTCTCTGGATATGCTCCAGCGCATTTCCGCTTCATGGCAGGGTAAAGATTTTATCTTTAACGCATGGGTAAAAGCGGATAAATCAGGAATGGAAATTGTCATTTTGAATGAATTCGGGGTAAATATGGGAGAACTATCCTACCGAAACGGGCTTGTATCTTTCTCATCCTCGCCATTATTTCCAAACTCCATGAAACCCGAATATATTGTAGCCGATTTTCAATTCTGTTTCTACAATGCCGCCGCGCTCGGCAACGCCCTAAAAAACAGCGGACTTGCATTTGAAAGCACGGAAAACGTCCGCCGTATTTTCCAAGGGAAGGCCCTTATAATTGAAATAGAAAAAAGTCATAATACTGTTAAATTGATTAATCATCTTCGCGGATACGCTTATACTTTGGAAGGTAATTTCGAGTGAAAAAAAAGATTTGGTTGTCTGCCCCCGGACTTATTTGCTGCGCCGGACGGAATAGAAATGAATTGTATGACTCCTGCCTAAACGGCTGTCAGGGCGGAATGGTAATGCGCGAATTATCCGGCGCAAACGAAAAATTCCCCGTTGGGCAAATTCAATCGGAATTACCCAAAGTTGCCGCTATGGCTGAACCGGCTGTTCAAGAACCGGCGGCTTATGCCGGAGAAACGAGAATCATCCGCATTATTGACGCGGCTCTGGAACAGATACGCCCCGATATAGAAAAAGCCATCGCAAAATACGGAAAGGAAAAAATAGGGATTTGTTTCGGTTCCTGCGACAACGGTTCCGAAGGTTCGCTTATGGCTCATCAAGCGTTGCTTGCGCAAGGCTCTTTTCCGGAAGATTACAGCCTGCGTTTCCAAAGCGCGTCATTTCCTGCGGAATTTATTGCCGGCAAATTCGGCGTTTGCGGCCCGGTATTTACCATTGCCACAGCCTGCGCATCAGGAGCGACAGCCATTATACGAGGAGCGGAATTGATACGGGCAGGTTTGTGCGGCGCGGTCATAGCCGGAGGAGCGGACATTGTTTCAGAAACGGTTCTTGCCGGATTTCATTCTCTGGAAGCTGTCTCGGACAGCCTGACCAATCCGTTCAGCAAAAACAGGAAGGGAATCAACCTCGGCGAAGGGGCGGCTTTTTTTCTGCTTGATTCCGAAAAAAATTCCGGCGTTGAACTTTTAGGCGCAGGGGAAAGCGCCGACGCCAACCACATGACCGCGCCAACAGCGGACGGGGCTGGTCCGGCAAAAGCAATGAGAGCCGCGCTTGCCGACTCTGAATTAAACCCTAAGCAAATCGGATACATCAACCTTCACGGAACCGGCACTGAACTGAACGACAAAGCCGAAGGCATTGCCATGAAAACTGTATTTGAAGACGTGCCGCCGATAAGTTCAACCAAACCAATCACCGGCCATACTTTAGGCGCGGCAGGAGCGTTGGAGGCGGCCATTTGCTGGATGATATTAACTGAAAAAAAAGGGCTTCCGGTACATTGCTGGGACGGGGTCAAAGATGAGGAAATCCCTGTTTTCCCTTCCAAAGAGGACGGCAAAAAAACGCCTTCGATATGCATGAGCAACAGTTTTGCTTTCGGCGGATGCAATGTCAGTTTAATTTTAGGAGCTAACGGTTGATCGAAAAAGAAGAACTGCAAACACTAATTCCGCACAAAGGCAAAATGCTGCTTCTCGACAGGGTAATAGAATATGATATTGAACATAGTATAAGAGCGGAATATAATATCACCAAGGATTGTCTTTTTTACGATCCTGTTTTAAACGGCGTGCCTGCATGGGCGGGTTTTGAATTTATGGCTCAGGCAATCTCCGCCCTTACTGGAATCAGAAAACGGGCAAAGGGAGAAAAACCTAAAATCGGGTTTATTTTGAGCATTCCGCTCATGCGGATGGAAATTCCGTCGTTTAAAAACGGCAGTTCATTAGAGGTTTATGTAAAAGAAAGCGATTGTACGGATATGATTTATACTTATGAAGGGGAAGCTTTTTTGGAAAACAAAAAAGTTATGGAAGGAAAATTAATGGTTATGGAACTCAGCGATGAACGGTTCAAAAATCTGATTGAGGGAGCAGGCATAAGTTGAACACAGAAAAAAAAGTTTTGATAACAGGAGCAAGCAGGGGAATAGGCAGAGCCATTGCCTTAGCCGTGTCCGACGCCGGGTATCATGTAACCGCTCATTATAACAAAGGGGAAGAAGCCGCTGAAATCTTGCAAAAAGAAATCCTTCAGAAAGGCGGAAGCGTTGAGCTTATCCAGTTTGACGTAAGCAGCCGTGAAGAGTGTCAGGAAAAACTGGAACAATGGTCAGAAAAAAACGGCTCCTTTTGGGGAATTATCAGCAACGCCGGAATTTCCGCAGACGATTCCTTTCCGGGCATGAGCGGAGAAAAATGGGATGCCGTTCTCCGCACCGATCTTGACAGTTTTTACAACGTGCTTCATCCGCTTATGATGCCGATCTGCCGCAAAAAACGCGGGCGTATCATTACAATTTCATCAATATCGGGAATCATGGGAAACAGAGGGCAGGTAAATTACAGCGCGGCTAAAGCCGGAATTATCGGAGCGACAAAAGCCCTTGCGGTGGAACTTGCAAGCCGTTCCATAACGGTCAACTGCATCGCGCCGGGTATTATTGAAACTGAAATGATCCGTGAAGTGCCGCTGGACATAGTTCTTCCGTCCATACCAATGGGGCGCGCCGGAAAACCGGAAGAAGTCGCGGCTCTGGCTGTATTCCTTCTTTCAGAATCAGCTTCGTATATAACGCGGCAGGTAATTTCAGTCAACGGGGGCATGGCATGAGGCGGGTAGTTATTACCGGAGGTTCGATAGTCAGCGCATTGGGAAGCGAATGGGCGGATATTTTGGCAAAACTTAAAGAGGGAAAAAACTGCGTCCGCAGAATGGATGAATGGGACAGATATACGCGCATGAATACAAGGCTTGCCGCTCCGGTTGATTTTACAATGCCGGATTATCCGCGCAAGAAAACCCGAGGGCTAGGCAGAGTCGCCCAGCTTGCTTTGGTCTCAGCGGACAGGGCATTAGCGCGCGCAGGCATTAGCGCGGAGGACCCTGAATTAAAAAACGGACGTTGCGGCGTCGCCTATGGTTCCTCTATGGGAAGCATTGACTCGCTCATGGATTTTTACAGTATGCTTGTCAACGATGATACAACCAGCATGAGCGCGACTACATACATTAAAGCAATGCCCCAGACATGCGCCGCAAATATCGGCGTATTTTTCGGTCTGACAGGAAGAATCATTACAACCAACACAGCCTGTACGTCAAGCAGTCAGGCGATTGGTTTTGCCTACGAGACAATACGGAACGGCGCTCAAGACATTATGATATCAGGCGGCGCAGAGGAATTAAGCCCGGCAGACGCCGCAGTCTTTGACACTCTTTTTGCCGCAAGCTCCAAAAATGACAGTCCGCAGAAAACTCCGGCGGCTTATGACAAAAACCGCGACGGTCTTGTTATCGGCGAAGGGGCCGGAACTTTAATCTTGGAAGAATATGAACACGCGAAAAGACGCGGAGCAAAAATAATTGCGGAAATTGCAGGTTTCGGAACTAATACCGACGGCACTCACATTACCCAGCCGAATCGCAGTACTATGGGCATTGCAATGAAGCTCGCTCTGGAAGACGCTAAACTTGATCCTGATTCAATCGCTTATGTGAACACCCACGGAACCGCTACAGACACAGGCGATGTCGCCGAAAGCTGGGCTACGGCGGATATTTTCCAGAGGGCTGTTCCTGCAAGCACATTAAAAAGTTACATAGGGCACACCTTGGGAGCCTGCGGAGTTATTGAAGCGTGGATCGCCATTAACATGATGAGGGAAAAATGGTTCTGCCCCAACCTCAATCTTGAAGAACTTGATCCACGTTGCGGACCGCTGGATTATATCACCGGAAACGGAAGAGAAATTGACGGGGAGTATATTATGTCCAATAATTTCGCTTTTGGAGGAGTCAATACTTCACTTATTTTCAGGAACTTGCCATGAATCAGAAACTAATTGAAATCGGCAAAGACCGGCTTACAATTGAAAACCTTGCCGCCGCGGCAAAAAAACAAATAGAAGTACAACTTTGCCGCACCTCCGAATTTGAAACAAAAATCGAGAAGGGGGCAGCGCTTCTTGATTCGATGCTGGAAAAACACGGCGGAATCTACGGCGTTACCACAGGTTACGGCGATTCTTGTACCGAGACAGTTAATCCTGAACAATACAGAGAACTGCCTGTTAACCTGACCCGGTTCCACGGATGCGGCATGGGGGATTATTTTAACGATGAAACAGTCAGGGCGTTGATGATCGTAAGACTCAATACTTTGTCTATGGGATATTCCGGCGTCAGCATGGAACTGCTGCGCCATATCGAATCTTTTATTGAACATGACATTCTGCCTCTTGTTCCGCAGGAAGGCTCCGTAGGCGCGTCAGGCGATTTAACTCCCCTTTCATACCTCGCAGGCGCGCTCATCGGAGAACGGCAGGTAAAGTATAACGGCAAAGTTTGCTCTTCCGCCGAAGCTCTTGCGCAATTGGGCAAGGCTCCCTATCAATTCCGTCCCAAAGAAGCAATCGCAATAATGAACGGAACCGCAGTTATGAACGCGGTCGCCGCCCTCGCCTTTTCCGACGCGGAATACCTTGCCGATCTCGCCTGCCGTATCACCGCGATGAATTCTATCGCGCTTAAAGGCAACGCTTATCATTTTAACAAACGGCTCTTCGAGTTAAAGCCCCATTCGGGACAGGCTTTATCCGCGGAAAAAATACGCACAAGCCTGCCCGAAGAAAATCAAGGCGCGCTTGCCGCCCCCGCCCGAATTCAGGATATGTATTCGATCCGCTGCGCTCCGCACGTAATCGGTTTGTTCTACGATATGCGCGACACTCTGCGTAATTTTATTGAGACCGAAATGAACAGCGCAAACGATAATCCGCTTATCGATCCCGAAACTCAATCGGTATACCACGGCGGACATTTTTACGGCGGACATATTTGCTTTGCAATGGACTCTTTAAAAAACATCATCGCCAACATAGCCGATCTTATGGACAGACAACTTGCGCTGATCGTTGACGCCAAATACAACAGGGGGCTGTCCCCGAACCTTACCGGAACGCGCGGAGCCGTCGCGTGCAATCACGGCTTTAAAGCCGTGCAGATTGCCGTTTCCGCATGGACAGCGGAGGCTTTAAAAAACACGATGCCTATGAGCGTATTCTCCCGTTCCACCGAATGCCATAATCAGGACAAGGTAAGCATGGGGACTATCGCCGCCCGCGACTGCGTGCGCATCAACAAACTGACTTCGCAGGTAATAGCCGCCCTGCTGTTAGCTTCTTTTCAGGCTGTCGATCTTCGATTGAAAAAGGGCGAACTTAAATTAAGCGACTTGGGACAAACGGAAAAAACATACAACGAAATTGCCGGCTTTTTTAAACCGCTTGAAGACGACCGCCCGTTAGAAGACGATCTGCGTAAAACATTAAAATTAATAGAGGAACGGCATTTTTGCCTGCGCCCATGAAAATAAAACTTATTTATCCCAGATGGAACAAACTTCCCGGGCAGACTACTTTTAATCTGCCTCCGCACGGACCTGTGGTATTTGCCGCCGCCCTGCCTGATTATGTTGACGTATCTTTTACCGATGAAAATGTCCAAACCCTTGACTTTGACGAGGACTGCGATCTTGCCGCAATCTCCATGATGCTAAGTACGCAGGTAAAACGGGGCTGGGCTATTGCGGACGAATACCGCAGACGCGGCAAGCAGGTTATCTTCGGCGGCATTGCCGCAATGTTGCACGCTGAGGAAACTATCCAACACGCGGACTCGGTGTTTCTGGGCGAAGCCGAAACCCGCATGGAACAGGTTATCGCCGACTGGAAAAACGGCAATCTGCAGAAGGTTTACAATTTTATGCCGCAACAGCCGCCGATTGAATCAGTAGGACCTGCGAGGCGCGATTTGTACCAAAAGGAACTGTACAACCACAAAGGCGTTCAGATGGTAGACTTGTTCCACGCCTCCCGCGGCTGCCGCTTCAGTTGTTACCCCTGCGCTGTTTCTTACCTTGGCGGCCGTTCATTCCGTCCCCGTCCAATGGACAAAGTAATCGAAGAACTTTCCGGCATTGAAAACAACCGTCTCTTTGTCGTGGATAACTCATTGGCGCAGGACAAAGAATGGGAGATGGAGCTGTTCCGCGAAATGATACCGCTTAAAAAGAAATGGATCAGCCACACCATCGAAGACGATCCGAAAGTTTTGGAACTAGCCGCGCAAGCCGGAGCGTGGTACGTGTATCAGGCTGTTTATGACACGTCGGATTACATTAAAGAACGCGTAAAGCGATACCACGACTACGGCATCGGCGTGGAAGGCACGATTCTTTTGGGATTGGACAATCAGACGGAAGACGACTGCAAGCGGCTTATCGACTTCCTGCTGGAAATAAATCTTGATCTTGCGGAGTTCACTGTAATGACTCCTTTCCCCCACACAAAAGCATGGGACGACATGAACAGGCAGGGGCGCATTTTTGATCACGATTGGGATCATTTTAACGCGGGGCAGGTTGTCTTTACCCCTAAACACATGAGTCCCGAACGTTTGCAGGAACTTTACGATTACGCATGGAAAACTTTTTATCAGGATGAGACTCAGGAAGAAAAAATGTTCCACCTTCTTTACTCGTTAGTCAACCGCGAGATAGAAGACGGAACTTACCGCCCCCGCAACCGGCGGCTGATTCATAAATCATTTGGAAAAGACGTTGTACGGAACATTGGGACGGGCAGTTAGAAAGAATGCGAGTACCGGAAAAATACTACGATGAGGTTTTCGAGTTTAAAGGGCAATGGGATATGCCTTCCCGTTGCGGCCTAAAAATTATTGGAAAAGAAAAAACCATTGTAATTGTTACCGAACTTTATCAGGACAATCCGGGAACTTCGATTACCGCCGCAGGAAAAAACCTTGCGGATCAGATTTGCAGAAGCAAGGGGCTAAACCTCAATGAAATCATGTACCTTGAATGCAATCCCGATACCGGCTCAAAACTTTCATTCTACGATGAAGAATTTTTTGAAGTTAATTTTTCAGGCGGAACCCAGCCAGTCTACCGCCAGCTCTCCGCCGATGAGGTTATCAGTTTCTTAAAGACTGAATAAAAAAATTATTCAGTCTTCCAAATTGGGGCAACCAAATCTACCAAATCCTGCACTGTGTGCGCGTCTTTGAACAATGCCGGATCAATTTTCTCGCCAAGATAATCGCCTAAACTGAGCAGTAAGTCAACTTTATCAAGCGAATCCAACTGGAGATCGTCGCTTATGCGTTTCTCAAGACTGATTGAATTCGCGTCAAGTTTAAATTCAGAGACCATTAATTCTTTTAATTTTTCATAAATTACAGCTTTATTCAAAAAAACTCCATTTCAATAATTAATTTGTCCGGGAACCCTATTGGTTCACTTACAAGTCTATATAAAATATTGACTGAATGGCCTTTTTTGTCAATAAGGGGATAAAGCTGTTTGAAAACTTCAGTTTCTTAACAAGTTTCTATTAAAATCACGGCTTTATTCTGTTTGCCGATAACCGATTGCGGTTAAAAAGTTCGGACTGTTTAAAACAAATCCTCTGTCCAAAAGGATAATAATTATTTCTTCCACGGCATCTGGAACCCATGAACGGTTAAAAACGCCGCGTGGATTTTTTGCAAGCCGCGCTTCCGTTTGAGCATAAGAATCCCTTGCGTCATGGAGCAAAACAATTCCTCCGCCCTGTTTTTCAATCTTCCTTATAACTTGTTTCACAACCTTACTTTGTTTTGTTCCGTCAATAACCGCGTCATACACCCTGATATTGCCCGGAAGCAGGGTATAGCCTTCCTCGCGGATGATTCTTTCTTTCGCAGAATTGTAAAAGCCTCCGTGGGGACGGTATAGTTTGGGATTCAGTTCAAATCCCAGAGCTTCGGAAATAGCCGCCCCCCCGCGCAGAAGATTATCCCTGAATTGGTCATTATTCATTTTGCTTGCCCACTTTTCTGAATACCCATGATTAGCGATATAATGCCCTTCATTATACATACGCTTAACTAAATCGGGATATTGTTCGGCATTTTCACCTAACAAACAGAATACGGCCTTAATTTGATGTTTTTTAAGAACGTCAAGGAGCCGGGCAGTTGATTCGCCCTTTGCATTCGGCCCGTCATCAAAGCTGAAGTAAACTGTAAATTCGGGTATATTAAGTTCCGCCCTGTTGCGATTTATAGTTTGGCATGAAAAAAAAAGAAGAAACGGGATAAACAACAACAGAAATTTATTACGCATTTTCTTTCCTGTTTGTTTCATTTGCCGGAAATAAAAAAACCGCCGTTTCTTTAGTAATCGCCCGTACCGCCTTTGTTGCGGGAAGATCGCGGTATTTTTCGGGATTAATTTCATTTCCCATACTGATACTATAGACGTAGCGTTCACGCGGATTAAATCCTGTCCACGGGTCTTTTTTGCCTAGCCCGTATTTATCCGTACCGCCTATATGCATCGGAACAATATTACAGCCTGAATACAGGGCAATACGCGCGGCTCCCTTCTTGAGAATTATTTTGCCTTGTCTTGGAGTTCTGGTTCCTTCGGGGAAAATGATCAAGCAGTTTCCCTGCTTTAAAGATTCCGCGCAAGCCAGTAAAATTTTTTCAAGATCAAGAGAGTTGAGTATATAAAGCTGGCGTATTATCCCTTTTACAATAAAGTTGCGATCCAGATTTGTATTCACAATGCAGTCGGCGTTGGGTATGAGGGAAAAAAGCATAACAATATCAAGAAGGGAAGGATGATTGGCGACTACTATCTTTGATGAAAGCTTCCGGTAGCTTTCCCGGTTATCGGTTTCAATATTTACAACTCCAATAAAATGCATAATAGAAATAAAAAACCTCATGCAGGCTGAAACAAAACGCCTTCCGTATTTTTTAAAACGTTCCCTAGGATGAAACAAAAGGCGCATAAAAGGAAAAACTGCTATCACCAGAACCAGCGAACCTAAGCCAAAAATAAAAAATAAAAACCATTTTCCCAGTACACGGTATGCATAAAGGGGTTTGTTTGTAATTGAAGGCAGATCAGGAGGCAACATTCACTTCTCCGCATAAAAGAAGCCGCCTGAGAAAATCAAGCGGATTGTCCTCTTCATTAAACGCTGAAAGAGGAACAGAGGGAGATTGAGGTTTCCGCGTCAAAAGAAAAGAGAACGCCAAAGGCGGAGAACACTCATTGTAATAGCGTCCGTATTCAGGGGGCGCTTGTTCATCGGCATAAACAAAAATAAGTTCTTCTTGTTTTTCGGAAACAAACGACGCCGATGCCGCCGCAAGCCCCGAAGCAAAAGAATTGTTTCCGGGATACAGAGCCGAGTATCCCCCTTTGAGCCCAAGCCCAATGGAAGCCAGCGCCGCAGGAGCGTTAAAAACAGAAAGCGAAAAAGCCGCCGGCATAAGAGATTTTTCTTCTATCAACATTTTGTTAATCTGATACTGTCTTGCAAGTTCTCCGCGAAACGACACAAACAGCATTTTAGCGTTTTCTCCCACAGGCAACAACCCGTGAACAACCTGTACGGTCATTTTGGAAATTTGACTCAAGCGGCGGCGGAACATGGCGTCGGTAAAAAAAATTTCAGGAGCTTGAGTTCCTTGACCTTTCGCGCCTGAAGACATATCGCGTTTGCCTTGCGCCCATTCATTCCATTCGCCGGAATTTTCTATTCCGGGAGCCCACGCGCAAAGACGGGAAATGTAAGGGCTGTCGTTCACGGCTTGCTCCTGCAGCAAATAAGCGAATAATCATTGGAACCGAGATTATTCCGAACGTCAACAATGTCAAAACCGGCTTTTTCTACAGCCTGCGCAAATTCTCCGTAACTGTACATTTTACTGTTTCCGTTCGCCATACAAGTAAAATAAAGAGACGTAGCTTGAAGCGAAAAAGAAGCCGCTTCAAAACGCTGTTTGTCCCAAAATGGTTCCAAAATATATATATGCGCCGCAGACCCTGCCGCAAGACGCACCTTTTCCATAATAAGCGTAATCTCTTCAAGAGAAAAACAATCCAAAAATTGGCTCATCCAAATTATATCCGCTCCTGAAGGAATAACCGTGTTTTTATCCAGAACATTACAGGCTTGAGTTTTTATTCTGCCTGAAAAACCGGCTTGCGCGATTTTTTGCTCCGCCGCCTGAGTCTGCCCCGGCAAATCAACAATGGTTACCTCAACATTAGGATCATGTCGGCAGCAGCACAACGCCCATTTTGCGGTATTTCCGCCTATGTCGGTGATTTTTTTCGGGTTATGGGAAAAAACAATCGGGACAGCTTCTTCAAAAACTATGTCAGAATAAAAATGATCAAAGGCAAACCAGCTCTCCTTTACTTTTTCCGGCAAAGTTGAAAGAACCTCATAAATGGTTTTTCCTTCGTGCCCGAAAACCTCAAGCCCGAGAGGCTTCCCTTCTTCTATCGAGCGTTTAAGTTCAAACGCCCCTTTGTAACATACGTCATTTGCAAAATTGAAATTTACTTTGGTCATTTCATCTTCCAGCAGAAACCAGCCGGTCTTTCCAATAACAAAGCGGATTTCCCCGCCCTTGTCCTGAGTTTCCGGGCATATTTTAACCAAGTTCATGCCCAAAGCAATTTCCAGAAGCACTTTTGCGCCGTAAAGAGAAATTCCTGACTTCTGCGCCGCATTTTCAAGCGTAATCCCTTTTTCGCCGGAATCGGAAACAGCCTTGAGAAGCCCAAATTCCAAAAGAGCCCTTACAGCCTGAAAGGTAAGGGGGGCAAAAGCAATTTTTTGGGCTTCAAATTTAGCGTCTATAGCCTTGATAGCGTCTTTTGTATAATTTTTTGGTATATTCACAAAGTTCATTTTATATTACTAAATATAGCAATAATAAGAATACATGGCAAGTGAATAATATTAATCCTTTCAATAATAATATACAATTTTTCATAATAAACAGTTTTTCACGCTATTCCTTAATTCAGAAAAATATATTATAATTTTTATCAGGAGCGATTATATAATGAAAATGCAAAAAAGTTTATTTATTGCGGCAATAATTTTTATTGCCGCGGCAACTGTGGGGTATTCTCAAGTAAACAGGGATGAATTGCAGGACCTTCCGCCTGTCGTCTTTATTAACTATGAGGGGCCGCATGCCCGCGTGGACACAAGGGAGCAGATACGGCAGATTGGCGTAGTTTTAGGACGGCAAATTTCCGACAGCGAAAGGGGCAACGCGGCAACTTTAGCCGGTTTGACCGTCGAACAAAGAAGAACATATTCCTACAGGTTTGAAGCCGGAACATTAAACAGATATTTTGTTATTCACTGCGTGTCAGGGCCGGAAGGAAATAAAATTGACTCTGATATTTTGGGGCTTGGAGTTGACACAGGCGTAGATCATATTAGAAACCTGCGCGTTATTATTCAAGGCTACCTGCAAACCGCGTATAATTATTCCGAAAGAGACGCCGCTTTATTGGCTGAATATATAACAATTTACAACGCCGTATACCGGGGCAATTGGGATTATTTTGTAAGCCGTTATAAAACTCAAGTTATTAACAATCTTACTAAAGACAAAGTTGGCCTTTCCATCCGTTATGACGAATGGCCGGGCAGGACTTTAATAGTTATTCCTTTAGGAGTCGGCGGATTAAGCGCGATTGATACCAGCGTCATTACCGATCCAAAAGTAATCGAAGAAATGAGGAAAGAAGAAGATCAGGGGCTTCCTCAACGCCGCGACATGGTTAATTTGATGGAACGCGAAGCCGATAAAGCTGAACAGCAGGCAAGGACACAACGCGAAGAAATCAAACAGGAAGAAAAACAAATTGCGCAAGACAGACAGCAAGTGCAGGAAGATCAACAGCAGGGGAGAATAACTCAGGAAGAGGCAAAAAAAGCTAATGAGGAATTAGACAAGAGAGAACAGGCTGTTGAACAGAAAAAAGAAGAAGCCCAGAAGCTTGAAGTATTTGCCGAGAAAAAGGCCGATGAAGCCCAACAACAGCGTGAGGAAATCGCAAAAGATCAGCAGAATATTATCGCGCAGGATATAAGCGGCGTTTACGGCATAACAATAGAAAAAACAAGCCCGACTACAATGGGGCGTCTTATCCGCCTTAACGCCGCTGACGGAAAAGAATTAAAAAGATCGCCTCTTGATTTAGTCCATGTAAGAACGGTCGCGTTTGTCAGCGGAAGAATTCTCGCCATAGCCGGCGAACACAAAGGTCAGGGCGCGGTACGGCTTATCGAGTTAAACCAAACAAGTCTTGAAATGGCAAGGCAGGGCAACGATGACATAAAAACGGGAAGCCTGTTATGGGTAAACGGAAACGATCTTTACGCTATAATAATAGACTACGCGAAAAATCAATGTTATCTTGGACGCTTTAATACAAATCTTGAATTACAGGCAAAATCAACCGTTAGGATACATCCCGAAAGCACTGTAGTAATTCAGCCGGGACGTCTTTTAACTCAGCGTGAAAACGGTTCGGCGATGGCGTTGAATCCGGCGGATTTAACTGAAGTTAAATAAGGGAACCTCTAAAAACTTCAGTTTTTAGAGGTTTTCATAAACTTATAAAGCTGTTTGGAAACTGAAATTTCTGAACAGCTTTATATTTAATTTCCGTAAATGTGTTCAAAGCCGTGGAGAATATCCTCGGCTTTTTCTTTACAGCTTCCGCAGACAGTGCCTATTTTTGTCGCCTGCTGAAGCTGTTCCCAGTTTCTCGCTCCGTTATGAAAAGCGTTTTCTATATCCTTATCGGTAATTCCCACGCAATGACAGATAACGACGGTTTCCTCTACAAAAAGCCCCGCGCGTCCCGTCTTTACAAGATAGTCGTCTATTGCGGCGCGAAGGGCTTTATCGCCCAACACGGAACAGTGTATCTTAAAACTTGGAAGCCCTCCGAGTTTGGCTACAAGGTCTTCAGGGCGGATTTTATAAGCGTCCTCCAGCTTCATTCCCTTTATTGTCTCGGAGAGCATACTGGTAGAAGCGATGGCGCTCGCGCAGCCGTATGTTTTCCAGCGCACGTCCGTTATAACGTCGTCTTTAATTTTTAAAAGCATCAGCATTTGATCGCCGCATTTTATGTTTCCCGTCTGCCCTTTCGCGTCCGGCGCAAAAACAGCCTCGTCTTCCAAAAGCACGTTACGCGGATTTGAAAAATGATCTTTAACCGTATCCGAGTATAACCAGTCCGTCATATTTCCCCTTCCTGCTTAAGTTTCCGCCAATGTTGACATCGCGCGCAGACGCGCTATAATCGGCGGCAGCACTTCTATTATATAATCAATATCTGTTTCTGTAATACCCCACCCAAGGCTAAAACGAATCGAACCGTGCGCAAGTTCGGGGCCGACCCCCGTCGCAAGAAGCACATGAGAAGGCTCAAGGCTCCCAGAGGCGCAGGCTGAGCCTGTAGAAGCCTCAATTCCCTGCATATCCATGGAAAGCAGTATCGACTCCCCTTCCGCGCCGGGGAAGGAAACATTCAGCGTGTTTGGAAGCACGTCTTTAGGATGGCCGTTTATTTTTATGTTCGGGATTTTTTCCGTAAGCCCCTGCTTCAGTTTATCGCGCAGAACGGAGAGTTTTTTACCGTATTCTTCAACTTCGCCTGAAGCAAGTTCCGCGGCTTTTCCAAAACCAAGTATTCCTATGTTGTTGTAAGTTCCCGCCCTTAAACCGTCTTCCTGATGGCCGCCATGCACCAGCGGAAACAGTGGAGCGCCTTTCTTTACATATAACGCTCCCACTCCCTTAGGACCGTAAATTTTATGCGCCGACACGGTAAAGTAATCCGCTCCCAGCTCTTCCACGTTTATTGGTATTTTTCCGACCGCCTGCACCGCGTCTATGTGCATATACGCGCCCGCTTTTTTAACAAGCGCGGTAATTTCTTTAATATCCTGTACAGTGCCGATCTCGTTGTTAGCCGCCATTACTGATACAAATAATGTTTTTTCGTTAAGATTTTTTTCAAGTTCTCCGATTTTAAGTTTTCCGTATTCATCAACCGGCAGAATGGAAACTTTATACCCTGAATTTTTCAAGAAAACAGCGGAATTCATTACGCAAGGATGCTCTATAGCCGTAGTAATAAATTCATTACGGTTTTTAGACGCGGATGTGTCGATTAATTGCCGCATTGTTTGAAAAACAGTATTGTTGGATTCCGAGCCGCCCGACGTAAAAACTATTGTCCCGTCTTTCGCGCCAATAAGATTTTTCACCGCGCTTCTTGCCTGCTCTACTCTTGCGTGGGCCAACCTTCCCGACGCGTGCATACTGGAAGCGTTGCCGAATATTTCCAAGTCTTCCGTAATCGCGGACATAACTTCCTTTCTTAAAGGAGTTGTCGCGTTGTAATCAATGTATACCTTTCTCATTTTTTCTCTTTTAATTCCTTTTTAACTTCATCAAGACGTTTGTTAAGAGTGGCGATTGTCCGCTCCAACCTTGTTTTTTCTTTTTCCAATAATACAACCGGGTCATCTTCCTTGTTTTTGTTCCGCACCTGAATTTTAACGCTGTCGGGGCTTTTGCCTTTAATAAGCGCGCTTTCCGCCGCTTTTCGCTCTTTGCCGTCCCGGATACCGGCAAGAAAGCGCATATTATCGGCTCCGACTTCGGGGGCTATGTCGTACTCGAACATTTTTATAGCCATGTTGGCGGCGGTTCTTGGAATGCGTAACATTCTGTCAACGTAGTCCTCAAAGCGCACGCCTATTCCCGTACAGAGATCATGGGCTTTTAACAAATGTTTTCCCATTTCTTTTACAAGCTCCCCGTTGTTTTTTAAATATTTATCGCGGATAACTTCAGTCAATTTTAAAAGTTCGGGCGAAACGGAAAAGACATCGTTGTAGATTTTCTTCTTCTCGGCTTTTTCAAGAAGCGCGTGAAAAATCGCCCAAAACTCGCTGTTATGCGCTCTCGCGGAAAGCGCGCCTCCGCGCGAGCAGGCGTGCAGATGATGGGCGTATTCATGTATTGCTGTATAGAGCAGTAAATTCTGCCCGGAATCGTCAGTCTGAAAATTACGGTTATGAATTATTATTTCTCTTGAAGCGGGTTTGTAAAGACCGTTTACTTTCTTGCTTTTCTTTCCCGAATAAATAAGAGAGAACTCAAGCGGCGCGTCTTCGATAGCCAGCAGTTTTTGTTTTACTGCATCCTGATTCATAAACCGCTCTCCTCTATTTTTTCCATTGCAAGCGCCGCCGCCGCCGTGCATGCGGTCTCTGTCCGCAGGGCGCGCGTCCCGATGGACAGCCGCAAAAATCCGGCTTTTTCAAACAAGTCGCGCTCTCTGTCAGACCAGCCCCTTTCGGGACCTACGGCGACTACCAAAGGGCGGCTTGTTAAAGAAAGATGAAAAAAAGAACCTTCCGCCCTCACATTATCAGCCGCAATCAACAGAGGAATACGCAAATTTTCAGTATTCCTCCAAGGACAATCATTTAGCCATGAGTCAAGGCTGTCAAACACATTGACTGCCGGTATTATGGTATCACGCGCCTGTACCGCGCCTTCAATAAGCGCGGCGTGCGCTCCGCCGTCTACCAATAATTTCGTATCGCGGTAGCTTTTCTCCCCCATATCGGACGCGATAAGATCGATTGCCGACGCTCCAATATTGGAAATGTCCCTGAAAATACGGCGAAGCTGTATCGGGCGCACGAAAGAGACCGCCATCCTTAACCTAAGGCGCGGGGCAGGCGGCTCCGTAACGTTTACGGTAAAAAAAATGGAACCGTCAAAATTGATTTTTTCAATTTTGCCCTTACCTTTTTTTCCGCCGAGGATTCCGGCTTCAAATTCGTCGCCGGCTTTTTTATGTAAAACTTTTAAAAGATGGATTGTCCGCTCGTCCCGTCTGGGAAGATTATGCCCCAATTCATGATCTTCAAATAGGATAATATTCACAGCTAGAGTATATCAAAAAATTAATAAAAAAGAGATACCCCTGCGGCGGCTATGCCGCAAGGGTATCTGTTTAGCTATCTAATTAGCTCTATGGACTCTATCTCAATGGTATAGTTCTGAGTTTGTTCCAGTCCAAACCCCAATTCTACAACCCCGGTAGCATTACGGGAACCTGTCAGCGTCAGCACTTTATCTTGAAAACTTGTTGTCAAGGAAGCGTTTCCAGAATTCTCAATTCGGTTAGAGCCAAGGTAGACGCGAATACCTTTATTATTGAAATCATCACTCACTCCTCTTATTCTTATTTTAATACTGGAATATTCGCTAAGATTTGCCGATCCCAAATTAAAAGGTATAATAACCCACGGAGTTGAATGATTAGTATTTGATTTAGTTATTCTTAAAACTCCTCCGGTTATTGACGCAGAAATAGTGCCGGTATTAGACGCGCTATATGTTGGGTATCCGGCAGGGAAAGTATCTACAGCAAAATTATAACTAGTCCCTGTTCCGCCGCCTTGCGGGCTTTCTTTTACCGTGATAACAAGACTGCTGGCCGTTCCGGCGTTGAAAGAAAATGTTAGCGTTGTTGTACCTAAAGCCAGCGTTTTCAGATAATCTTTTTTAATTGTTACAGTACTGCCGCTTACAGTATAGTCAGTGCCGCTTGTAAGGGTTGCAGAACCGTTGCTGACGCCTGTCAAATTATTTCCATTAAGCGTCATAGTTACGGTAATGTCAGATTGCAAATCCTCCCTTTTATCGAATGTCGCGGTTGTCGGGGTAATGCTTGAATTGGACGTGTCCACAACTGTTATAACAAGATTTTGAGCCGCTCCTGCGCTGAATGTAAAGACAAGCGTTGTTGCACCGACAGCCTGCGCCGCCAAATATTCTTTTTTAATCGTTACCGTATTGCCGCTTACAGTATATTGATTACCGCTTGTAAGCGTTGTAGAACCGTTGCTGATGCCTGTCAAGCTGTTCCCGTTAAGCGTCATGGTTACGCTAATGTCGGCTTGCTGACCGGTCTTTTTATCGAATGTCGCAGTTGCAGGGCTTATACTGGAACTTGGAACCGGCTTAGTATTTGTAGAAAGATATACTTTAAAGTTGCCGCTTAAATGAAGCATAGACATCATATACAGGCATCCGTCATAGTAACGGTATTTTCCCTTTGTCATGCTGATATTCCAGAAGTCATCAATAAATTTCCACGCGTTCTCATGCGTCGCCGCAAGCGAAGCGACTGCGTTACAGCCAACTAACCCCGGCGAATGATCTTTGTCAAGCTGAGTTCCGCTTAATGACCATTGGTTTCCGTAAGAATTAACTCCTTTGCTGACAAAGAACGCCTGAATTCTATCGGCAAATGTTTTTTGCCAAGGGTCCGCCGCCCACCACGCGTAATCCATGCCGATGTTCATCGCGATACGCCACGCGTCAAAACGGAAATCCGCGTGGTTTCCGCCTGTAGGCGCTCCGCTAAACTCAGCGTAATCCGGTCCAAGTCCCGTTGTCGGATTTGTTGTTTTCTGGAAGAAACTACGGCTTGTACTAGTCGCTTGTTTGTAGAAATCAATATCGGTTTTTAATTCAGCCAAAGTTTTCCATGTATTAGTAGTATCATATAGTTTATTATTCTTCCAGTCATTTTCCAATTCTAACGCCCAAACTTCATAGAATGACGGCAAATGGTAGGAGGGGTCTGTATGATTGGCTGAGTTTCCATACGGAACAAATACAACCTGTTTCTCAGTCAGATTAAACATTGTGGGCGCGCTATAAGGGTCAACGCTCCCATTCGGCGTACGGTGGACCATATCATAGAGTACTTGCCTTGCCCACTTTCCGTACTCAAAATCGCCGGTTCCGTCTCCCCAGCGGGCGGACGCGAATAACAATGCAGTTACAAAATATTCTTCACCGTCAGGGGCGGGGTTTTGGTCACCACCAGATCCATTCGTATTTCTTTTCCATGAAAAATAACCCCGGTTATTGCCGCCAGTGTTTGTTGTATTGTACATATACGTCTTTGCCCATTTCCAGAGTTTGTTGAATCTTACTTGATCGTCCATTTGTACGCACATCATCATGCCGTAGGACATTCCTTCGGAGCGCACGTCGTCTGTATCCGCAGTATAGATGTACGCCATATCGCTTCCCGTCTCAACAAATATCATTTCAGCGTTATCTCCTGTTTGCGCTCCATTAACAAATAATTTGTTATATGAATTGTTTACTTTTGCGGTTATTTCCGCGTCGGAATGCCCGAATTCTTTAAACATATTACGATATGTTCCTGATGACACGGCTCCAATTGCGGGAGGAGTTGGAGGGGAAAGCGGCGGCGGCGGCGTATAGTCATCTTTTGGAGTAAATATAAGATCGTCTAACAGGTATTCTGCGGCATTTTGACAGTTAATGCCAATAGCCACATAAATATCACCGCTTAAATTTTTGATTGTACTATTTGGATTAGTGATTGTAATTGCAAAATCAGTCCATTTATTTTTATAGGTATTGTCAAAGTTTACCGCAGGCGTAGGAGCTTTTCCCAACAGGTTAGCTGCAAATTCAGGGTAGTTTCCGCTATTACCCGTCTCGTTTCCAAAACCATGATCTTTAAAAGCAGTCGTGCTCTTTGCCACATAAACCAAAATTGATTGATTGTTTAAGTTGGTTCCGCTGTCGCCGCTCACCAGGCTAAACCTAAATGAAAAAGATTTATAGTTTTCCAGCGCATAGGGCAGGTTAACAGGAATAACAGCCGCCTGATTATAACCGCTGCTGACAATCTGCAGTGATTTTTGCCCAGAATTGATCGGGTCAGCGACAACCTTCACTGTAGGACTGCTGCCGCCCTTTGTGAAGCCATAAACTTTTCCTATTGCGTCAGCCTCAAAATCGATCTCAGTACTTACGGCCTGCTGTATTTCGCCTGCCGCCAGCGTCCTAATTGCCGCGCTTACCGCTTCCTTGCCAGTATGGCAATTATCATTTTCTTTTGAACGGGCAAAAATATAATAATCAGTATTGGCGGTTAATCCGCTGAAAGTAAATCCAGTCTGCCAGCCGCTTTCGGGAACGTGACTCGCCGTTGTTGAGATTGCGTACTCGGCAATTTGCCCGTGATTGGGCGTTTGCATAATTACCGGAATGACAGTAATGCTGGTTTGATCTACGAAATAAGCAAACTGAGGCGGAATGCTGACTGTCCTTCCCTCCGCTTTGACAACAGTAAGGGTGTACTTTGCCGTGATTTGATCATAATCCTCGTCCGCCGTCTTTGTCGCCGTGATTGTGGCAGTTCCCACTTTAATTATAGTTATTTCCCCGGTTGCGTTGTCCACTGCCGCTACGCTTGTATCGCTTGAAGAATATGTTATCACTCCCGTGCCTGAACCGGTATTTATAATCGGTTTGGTGAACGAAGGATCGCCGTAGGTTCTTGTCTCATTTTTGGTATCCGCAAACGCTATGGTATCAAGCCGTTTATCCGAATGGGCAAATGCCGCGTTAATGGTTACAACGCCTTCAGTTGCGTCTTCTTCGTTTATAACATACTGCCTTGTTCCATTACCTGCGCTTTCCACCTGCGCAACAGCCGTAGCAGTTCCGGAAAAAACAAGCCGGTTGTTTATTTTTGTGCCGGCAAGAGTATAGTTGAGCGTTATTATTTCTCCGGCTTTACCAATTTCCGGTGAAGCTGTAACACTGTCGCCAATCTCGTTATTGGACATCTTAATCATGATCATGATATCATTTGATTCGTCAGGATTGTATGGAGCATCTTTACCCGGCAGAATTTCATTAACAAAGGGATTACTGCACGCGGACAGCAGAACCGCAATTACAAGCGCCATTACAGCATAATTTTTCATCGTCTTCTCCTTATCATATAATTAACGTTACAATTCAACTGTTAAACTACATATCAAAGTGCAGACCCGTCAGAAATCCAACTCCCCAAACAAAGGGGTAGCCTCCCCTAATTGAAGGTTCTATATACCATTTATTGCCAATATTATAACGCCAGCCGAAAGCCAGCCCTCCTAAAAACGCGGGATAATTTTTGCCGTCTTCAAAAAAAAACGCCGCGCCCAGTTCCGCCTGTACAAAAAAACCTTCAATTTTTAAGGGGAGATAATAGCGAAAGAAAGCCGCAGGCTCCAGCGTTATTACCGTGTCCATATTAGAACTTAGAGAAATCCTCAATCCCAGACTGAATTGATCGTTCAAATCTACGCCGCCGGACAAAGTGCCGCCAAATGCCGCGCCTTCACGAGTATTAGCGTTGACATCAGCGCCAATACCTCCAAATACGCCGGACAAGGCGGAAAGACTGCCAGCCGTAAACAGAAAGCATATAAACAAAAAAAAATAAAATATTGAATGCAGATGTTTTGAGCGGAACAAAACTGAAGAGAGAACAAAAATATTTCTTCTGTTATTACAAAGAAATCCCACTAATTAATTATAAGACCCATATACGGCACATGTCAAACAATTTTTCCATTAAAAAAAACAGTTTTACATTAGTGATGAAGGTCGCAAAATTTGATTGAAAATCGGGCAAATTTACTGACAAATCAAATATATTGACAAAACAACGGAAAACAATAGAAAATTAATTATCAGGAACTCAAAAAACCTAACCGAGATTTTTAGAAGTTTCCTATCTTTAATCACAATGGGAAGGGGCGGCAAAATTAAAACAGGGTTTATTATTCTGAAAATTTCAATATTTGCGCTTCTTACCTTATCCTGCGCGACAAACTCCAATATATACAAAGAAATTGACCATTCTGTTGGACAGTCAAATTTTTCCGACGCGGCTGATATAATCGTACAAAGCCAGAAAAGCAAAAAGGTTATTTACTCGCAAAAAAACGCCATTATGCTCTATTTGGATAAAGGAATGCTTGAACATTACGCGGGCAATTACGCCGCTTCTTCCGCGGATTTGCAAAGGGCGGAACGGCTAATCGAAGAGGCTTACACTAAAAGTTTATCTGAAGGTTTTTTTTCATATATTCTCAACGACAATGTAAAAGAATATCCCGGCGAAGATTTTGAAAATATATATATAAATGTTTTTAACGCGCTGAATTACTACAACAGAAACAACATAGAAGGCGCGTTGGTGGAAATCAGAAAATTAAGCAATTCAAGCGGAAAACTGGATATGCTCGCGCGCAGATACGAATATAAAGACCCCAAAACAGGAGCAAGTTTACAAGACATGGTTAGAAACGAAGCCGGAGTGGACACCCTTCCCGATGTAAAGTCTGTAAATTTTTCCAATTCCGCGCTTGCCCGTTATTTGGGAGCGCTTTTTTATCAGGCTGAAGGAAACGAAGACTCCTCCCGCATTGAATTTAACCAAGTATACAGGGCTTATTCAACTAATAGGAATATTTACAGAGGCGCGGTTCCCAAAGCGGTAGAAGGCGCGCGCGACGTTCCCGAAGGAAAGGCAAGGCTTAACATAATAAGTTTTACCGGATTATCCCCTACAAAGGAAGAAAAAACGGTTATTCATTACCTTCCGTTCCGACACCCCATATTGCAAATCGCGGCTTTTAAACTTCCGGTTTTAGTAAGAAGACCGAGCGCAATAAACAGAATAGAAGTAGAGGTAGACGGCTCAAAAAGATTTGATCTTGAACTGCTTGAGGACATGGGGGCTGTTATCGAAGAAACTTTTAACGCCCGTTTTTCTAATATTTTAACAAAGACATATATCCGCACTATTTTAAAATACGTCGTTGCCGATGTGGCGGCAATGGCGGCGGAAAACAATGACAACTCTTTAGCCGGGTTAATGGTAGCGATCGCCGCAAGAGTGGCTATGGACGCCTCGGAAAGCGCAGATATAAGAATGTCCCGCTACCTGCCGGACAGGGCATATATCGGCGGCATAAATCTTGACCCGGGAACATATTCTGTTATAATAAAGTATTGTAACGGAAATCAGACAGTTCACTATGAAAAATTTACGGACGTAACCGTAAAAAGCGGCAGGCTGAATCTTTTACAGTCCGTAAAGCTAAAATAGGAGAGATCGACATGAAAAAAATTACTGTTGTATTATGCGTTTTTCTTTTACTTTCCTCTTGCGAAACGACAAAAGTAAAACGAGTTGAGTCAGGAACCCAAAGGGATTTAAGCGGCTACTGGAACGCTATTGACGTAAAAATTGTCTGTGAAAGTTTGATTAACGACTGCCTTTCAAGCGCGAGAGTTAATCAGGAAATCAGGGCGAGAGGAAACAAAAAACCTGTGGTTATTGTAGGCAGATTTAAAAACGCCAGCGACGAACACATTGACACTGAAATCATTTCTTCCATTATGGAAAACGTAATTTTTAACAGCGGCAAACTTGACTTCGTGGCCGGCGGAGACACAAGGGCCGGCCTTCGCGCGGAAAGGCAGGATCTGCAGGGGAACGCGAGCGAAGCTACCGCGGCGGCTCTCGGCAAAGAATTAGGCGCTGATTTCATGATGACAGGCTCGGTAAGAACAATCGTTGACAGGGACGGAAACCGCAGTGTTAGAACCTATTTTGTTACAGCCGAACTTACAAATATCGAAACCAACGCGAGAATGTGGATGGGGCAGAACAATTCAATAACAAAAGAAGTTACAAGGCCAAAAAATAAACTTTAGGGTTTTAACTCGAAAAAAGAACCGTTTCCCACATAATAAGAGGCGGTTTCATTTTTGTTAAGACCGATTTTTTCACGAACCGAATCTGAAATGAGGGCGCGGGCTTTGTACCGCGCCGTTTTTGAAACTAAATTCCTCGCCTGTACGGCGGGAGAGCCGCTTACGGAAAATCCGGTTTCAGGCGACCATGAAAAAGTACACTCGCCTGAATCTATGCCGAACCGCCATGTAATTTTTTCATTTCTTAGCAACTGTCTGACAAGCGCGCAGGCTTTATCCGCAGGATGATAAGATTTGGCGATTGGCTGTCCGTCCTCCGACCATTTGTGGGCGGCTAATTTTGGCTGAAGCTCAAGCGGAGAGCCAAAACAGGCGAGTACTGTATCGCCTTCAAAACCGGCAATGACGGCTTCCGCGTTAAAGAGTATCCTTTTAACCGCGGCGTAAAACATCCTTTTCATTTTTCCTGATTCTTTCGCCGTCTCCTGTTCTTCTTTGTCAAAAAGGTTGACATCCTTAATGGCGATAACTGCCGCATAAGAAACATTAATTTCTGAAAGTCCCGGTCTTCCGGAATAGATCAGTTTTCGCAAAACGTCTTTGGAAACGGCTGTTCTATAGGCGGAACGGAAAGTCCTCGCCCTGTAATTAAGGTAGGCGTTTTTACAGAAAAACAGAAAAAGAACGGGAACCAATGATGAACCAAAAGCTATTAACGGGTCCATCCAGTAAGAATATAAAATAAAAACGCCGCTGAATAAACCCGCGGAAATTACGCTTAAAAACAATCCAACAATCAAAAGAACGGCAGGGCGCATCATAAAAATAATTATTAAAATAGCGAAAACCGCGGCAATTGACAAAAACATCACATAACGGGGCTGAACGGGTTTTACATGACTGCCCGTAATAAGCGCGTTTGCAAGCAGGGCGGAATATTCCGCGTTTGGCTCGTTTCCCATTATACAAAGCGATAAGAGCATCTCTTCTTTTAATTTTGATTGGCTTGCTGACAGTTCCGCGTAGGTTTCGCGCATTAACGCAAATACGTTCATTAAATTATTTTTTGTTTCAATTAATTTTTCAAGCTCTCTTTGTTTTGACGAATCCGTATCGGCGATTAACTCTTCGTATCCGTTTATAAGATTTGCCTCCGCAGTTCCGGCAAAAAAATCATTCAGGCTTTTAAAATAATTCGCTCTGGCGGTTATCCACGCAGAGCGGTTTTCGCCGTTAGGCGTATTTATTAAATCTTCCAGAAGCGTCTGCGCATATTCGCCTAAAAAGAGCGGTATTGATTCCGGTAAAATTTTAGAAAAAACTTTTAATTCGTTTGCCTGCATTAAAAGGTCAAACATGGCGTTATCCGCCCTTTCGTATTTGCGGAAAAGTTCGATATTAACGCGGCGAAAATCGCAGTTCCACGGGGTGATAATATTGCCGTCATTATCCAGTATTATGTCTAAATCTTTCCCGTCATGGCCGCGAAGCCATAAAATCAATTTCTTGTCCGTCGTTTCAATTTGCGAAACCGCATAACGGCTTTTTAAGTTCACATACAAGGGATATTCAAAAGACCCGTCAATCTCGACGGGTTTTACCCGTCTT
>Ga0268262_10000950_pt1 | contig 37386 bp, 38 predicted proteins | sample TergutNc150P3_FD_190354 | JGI IMG/M metagenome (GOLD analysis project Ga0268262, IMG submission 190354) | Nasutitermes corniger P3 segment gut microbial community from laboratory colony in Florida, USA - Nc150 P3 (SPAdes) (version 2) | ecosystem: Host-associated > Arthropoda: Insects >...
CTGAAATGCCCCGGCGGCCATGGGCCGCGGGAAACGCCCGTGCCCATACCGAACACGGAAGCTAAGACGCGTGCCGCCGAGGGTACCGCGCCGAAATGGCGCGGGAGAGAAGGTAGCTGCCGGGGCTATTTTAATGCAGGCGTGGCCAAATTGGATTAAGGCATCTGGCTACGAACCAGAAGATTGCAGGTTCGAGTCCTGCCGTCTGTATTTTTAGTTATTTCTTTTTCCTTTTTGCCCATAAATAATGTATTTTTATAAACCTTGGTTAATATATGGAAAATATTCAGCTAATATCCACAAAGCCCGAAAAATGGGAGTATTTTAAAAAAAGCTTATCCGTTTCCTACGAATTTATAAACTCCAAACCTGGGGAAGCGGTCGAGTTTTCTGAAATAGCTATTATAGTTGTAGATGAAATTGAAAGCATAAGCAAAATTCCAGATGCTGAGAAAAAACGGTTGCCAATGGTATTTTTTGGCAATTCGGGCGATTTCTCAACGGAGATTAAAGCCAGAAAGCTAGGTGCTGTGGACTTTTTTTCCCTCCCTATAGACAAAGAACTGCTTTTGCTTCGCTTTAAACATATATCCAAAATGTTTGATTTGGCAAAATTCAAAACGGATAATTTGCGCTGGATGCATACGGTAAAGCGCGAGATGGTTAATTTTCAAGAGGGCATGGCAGAGGTAATTGCGCAAACGGTGGAAAGCAGGGATGAATATACTGGTGGGCATATAACCAGGACAGCCACGTTCATAGGCTTGCTGGGAGAGGAATTTGTAGAGAAGGAAGTGCTCACAAAAGAGCAGCTAAACCTGATTGTCCGCGCTGCGCCTTTGCATGACATTGGGAAAATAGGGATTAGGGATTCAATTTTGCTTAAACCAGGCCAACTCACCGATAGCGAACGGATTGAGATGATGCAGCACACCGAAAAAGGGGCAATCCTGATAAAAAAGATCCAAAGAAGGTTCGCAAGCCATATTTATCTGCAATATGCTTATGATATAGCCCTGAATCATCACGAGCGTTTTGATGGCAAAGGCTACCCAAATGGCAAAAAAGGGAAGGAAATCCCTTTTTGCGCAAGGCTTATGTCTGTTGTGGATGTTTATGACGCCCTTGTTTCCGACAGGGTCTATCGCAAGGGGATACCTAAAGAAAAAGCCTTTGAAATCATTTTTAGCGGCAGTGGCACCCAATTTGACCCAACTGTATTGAAAGCCTTTGATAATTGCAAAGATTATTTGATTTAAGTGCATAATTTAGCCAGATTCTCAATTTTTTGTTCCCTTTTTTAAAAAAATTTGTATATTTCCCCTAGGACAACACAGAGAGGTTTTAAATGATTTCTTCAAAACGGATTATAAGTGGCTTACTTGCACTGTCTTTTGCTCTTTTTTTAACATCTTGCGAAGAGAAAGAAGCAAAGAACGCCGAATCTAAGGGTTATTCACGTGACCAAACCCTTTATCTATCGGGTTCTCAGTGGGGAGACCCAAATACTTTTAACCCTCTGGTAGAGCCTTGGCTGGTGGCTTGGCCTGCAAATGACAGGTTCAACATAATGTATGAACCATTGACGGCTTACAACACTATAACCGGCGTGATTGAGCCTATACTGGGCATCTATCAAAAAGAATTGTCCAATACCGAGAAAATTGTCGTGGATATTCAGCCAGAAGCCAAGTGGAGCGATGGGAAACCTGTAACTTCCACGGACGTCAAGTTTATATATGAACTCGGCAAAAGATTTCCGCAGGCTTCGGTATCTTACATAAACGAGTTTGTTTCTGAAATAAAAGTGGATACAGTCAATAATGTTGAAAGGCTGTCTTTTATAGTCAATAAAAAAGCACGCAACAATCCGCTTGCCATTTTAGACCAGTTGCAAGCGGTTCGCATAGTTCCGGCGCATATATTTGAAAAGTATCTAGCGGATAACAACAACGATTTTGACGCCGTAAAAAAACTTAAATGCGATAAAGACCCTGTTGTGTCAGGTCCATACACCCTTGACCAGTACAATAACGAGCGCATAGTTTTGGTGCGCCGCGATGATTATTGGGGAAACAAGGTTTTGCACGAGGGTGCGCTTCCGGTTCCTAAATACATAATTCATCCCATATACAAAAACAACGACCATTTTGCCATAAACCTGCAAAAAGGCGCGTTGGATGCTTCCATGAATTACATCCCTCGCATAAGCGAAAAAAAGAAAGATGGCGTAAGCACTTGGTATGACGCTCCGCCTTATTTTGTACCGGGTTCCATGCACTTTTTGTATTTGAACCACACCAAAGCTCCGCTAAACGATAAAAAGTTCCGCCGTGCAATGGCTGCTGCCATAGATTATGCTGCGATTAGCCGCCTTGCCCTTTCCAACTATACTCCTCCTATGAAGCCAGGTTTGATAATGTCTTCCGGTTTGGAGAAAAAGTATTACAACGAAGAAGAGGTGAACAAGCATAGCGCTCCGCTTGGCGACAAGGAATACGCAAAGAAATTGCTTGCAGAGGCTGGCTATAAAGCGGTTTTTGATAAAGACAGCGTTTTGAAACATTCCATTGGGCCAAATGGCGATACCTTGCCATCTCTATTGATAAAGGCTCCAGCTGGTTGGTCGGATTGGGAAGCCATTGTCAATTTGGTGGTTAAGCAGCTCCGTTCTGTTGGCATAGATGTTCGCGAAGGCTTTGTTGATGGCAGCCAATACTGGCCAGCTTTGCCTAGCGGCGATTTTGATATGATTATGAGAAAGCCGCCTGTTGCAGTTACGGCCTCTCTCCCTTGGAATCGCTTTAACGCCGTTATGTCTTCACGTAATTGGCGCCCTGTTGGGGATGGCAATTCCATGAACGAAAACGAAGGCCGCTATAACAATCCCGGCGCTACGAATTATAACAAAAGGGTGGATCAGCTCTTGGATATTATACCTTTGCTTTCTAATGAGGATTCTTTAAAGGTAGCTTATACCGAGCTTAACAACATATTCCTCGATGACCAGCCAGTTATACCGGTTTGCCATTTGCCAGAGGAATACTATCAGTTCAGCACAAAGGTTTGGGATGGCTGGCCTACGGAGAAAAATCAGTTTGCCCCTCCTCAGTTGCCTTGGGTTGGAAGCGGCATAAACACTCTTTGGCGGTTAAAGCCGGTTAAGTAATATGCTGAAAAAATATCCCACCGTCCGTTATGTATTGCTGAGAGCGATATGGTACTTCCTAACTTTTTTGGTTGCCATAGCGCTTAATTTCTTTTTGCCGCGCTTAGGCTCGGATCCAGTTGACATAATGATGGCGCAGTCATCGTTTAGCAGCCCTGAGATTCGCAAGCAAACGGAAGAAAACCTTCGCAAGAGCTTTGGTTTAATCGTTGTGGACGAGCAGGGCAATATAAAGCGGGATGAGAGCGGGAATGCTGTTAAGGCATCTAAACTTTCGCAGCTCACAAATTATATAGGGCAGGTTTTCAAAGGCGATTTGGGAACATCTTTTAAGAATCAAAAGCAGGTTTCTGAAATAATTGCTCAGGCCCTGCCTTGGACAATAGCATTGCAGCTGCCTGCGATTTTATTCGGCTGGATATTCGGCAACGGTTTGGGCGCTCTTGCGGCTTATAGGCGCGGGGTGTTTGACAAAGTGATATTCCCTCTTGCTCTTTTGATGAGTTCCATTCCCTTCTTTGTGTTTGGAATGGTGCTTGTTTATTTCTTTGGGATTGTTTGGGAGGTTTTCCCGGCAGTCGGTGCCTATGCCCTTGAGCTTACGCCTGGCTTCTCTTTGGACTTTTTGTTTTCCGCGGCATATCACTATGTTTTGCCATTCTTCTCTATATTCCTAATCTTGGCTGGTGGCCAAGCTATAGGTATGCGCTCCATGGGAATTTATGAGCTTGGAACAGATTACATTAAATATGCAAAGTGGCTCGGTTTAAAAGAGACCAGGGTGCTTGCATATCTGTTCCGCAATGCCATGCTTCCGCAGCTGACAGGGCTTGCTCTCTCCATCGGTCAAATGGTAGGCGGCGCGCTTATAACGGAAATGATATTCTCTTACCCTGGGCTTGGCATGGCTATGCTCACCGCCATTCAGACCAATGATTATCCTGTTATACAAGGCGTAACCCTGCTCATAACTAGCAGCGTTTTGGTTGCGAATTTCACTGTTGATATTTTAATAGCATTATTAGATCCTCGTGTAAAGCAAAGTTTATCCATGGACTCTAAATAAGGAGAATGCAAAGTGATTAAACTTCTGAGAAATTTGATAAAAGAGCCTATGTTTGTCATAGGCAGTTTTTTGTTTTTGGTGACTATATTTGCTGGATTGTTCGGCTCTTCTCTATACACGGCTTCGCCGGATGGAATGTCTTACGATGCGCCGTCTGGGGATTATTGGCTTGGAACGGATAATTTAGGGCAAGACTACGTGGCTCTGCTCCTGAGAGGTTTGCAAAATAGCCTTTTTGTGGGTTTTATGGCGGGTATAATTGCCACTACAATTGGAACTCTCATAGGTCTTTTCGCAGGTTTTAAAGGCGGCCTTGTGGATGATATTCTAAATATGATAACGAATTTGTTCATAGTTATTCCTTCTTTTGTGGTTTTGGTTTTAGTGAGCGCATCTTGGCCTCAAGGCCGGTCTTTGGCTTTGATTGCCGTGCTAATAGGATTGACAACTTGGCCTTGGACTGCTCGTTCCGTGCGCGCTCAAGCAGCCAGCATAAGAGGGCGTGACCATATATCCCTTGCTAGAATAAACGGGGCTTCCAATTTGCAGATTATATTCAAGCACATTTTGCCTTACTTGGCTTCTTATGTATTTATGGTATTCATTATGCAAGTGGCAAGCGGCATATTATCGGAAAGCGCTATCAGCATGATAGGCCTTGGACCCATAGGTGAAGGCTCTACCTCGCTTGGAGTTATACTCAATACCGCCAAAAATAACTCCGCTATAACTTACGGTTATTGGTGGGGCATTTTCCCGGCGGCTATTGTTATTACGGTTATAGTATTTGCCCTTTATTTATTGAATAATTCTATGGAAGGCGTATTTAATCCTCGTTTGAGGAAGTAGGCGGTGATGGCTAGTATATTGGAAGTTAAGGACTTGAGCTTACATTATTTAACCCGCTTTGGGCAAAAGATAAATGCGGTTACTGATGTATCTTTTACAATGAAGCAAGGTGAGATTTTAGGCATAGCCGGTGAGTCTGGTTGTGGAAAATCCACTTTGGTCAACGGTTTGATGGGTTTATTTATTCCGCCTCTTTACCCAACCAGCGGTGATGTTTCGGTAGAAGGCGAATCGCTTATGAACAGAACGCCGGAGAATGTTCGTGAAAATATCCTTTCGCAAAAAGTCTCGATGATTCCGCAAGGTGCTTTTAACGCCCTTAACCCTACTCGCAAAATAAAAGACATTGCGGCAGATGTTATAGCGGCGCATAGTTCTATAAAATCCATCAACAGGCAGGAAGTCTATGCTCGTTTGCGCGAGCGTTTTGATTTATTTGGAATGGAAACCGAACGTATTTTAAATGCTTACCCCATTCAGCTTACAGCGGGGGAGAGGCAACGCTCGGTTATAGGAATTTCAACCTTGTTAAATCCAAAAGTTGTTATTGCAGACGAACCCACTTCCGCCCTTGATGTCACCACGCAGAAAGTGGTTATTAAAATGATATTTGATTTGCTCGAAAAGAATATTTTTTCAACGATGATATTCATCACGCATGAGCTTCCTTTGCTCCGCCATGTTTCCCATAACATAGCCATTATGTATGCAGGCGAATTTGTGGAGTACGGCACCGCCATTCAAATTGTGCACGACCCTAGGCATCCTTATACAAAGGCTTTGATGGGTGCCATGCTGAGCGCGGACTCGGAGCAGAAAAACAGGAAACCTACCACAATAGAAGGGGCGCCTCCTAGCCTTACAAAAAAGATAGTTGGTTGCCGTTTCGCAGAACGTTGCCCTAGCGCAAGGTCCGAATGCAAACAGACAACTCAAAATATGCGTATGGTAGGAGAACGTTTAGTGAGGTGCGATTATGCCGAATGATATAGTGTTTTCCGCAAAGAATATCAGCAAGTTTTTTGGACAGGGCAAAAAAACGGTTTGCGCAGTAAATGATGTTTCTTTTGAGATTGCAAATGAAGAAATAGTTTCCATAGTTGGCGGTTCTGGTTGCGGAAAGAGCGTTTTGGCAAAGATAATGCTTGGGCTTTACAAGCCGGATATGGGTTCTTTTTTATACAAAGACAAACAGATTACAAATACCGCAGATCATTGGAATGAGGTGCAGAGCGTTTTTCAAGACCCTTTTGGCTGTTTTAACCAATTCTTTTCAATTCGTTCCCAGCTTAAGGATGCTTTTGGCATATTAAAGGATAAGCCCTCAAAACAGGAAATTGAGCGAAGGGTTGACGAGGCTCTCCTCGCTGTGAATGTAAAGCCAGCGGATGTTGAGGGAAAATATCCTTTTGAATTGAGCGGCGGACAGATGCAGAGAATGCTTTTAGCTCGTATATTTGCCTTGAAACCCAAGGTGCTAATTGCAGATGAACCTACGTCTATGGTTGATGCCTGCGTTAGGGCAAATATATTGGATTATCTGATGAAACTCAAAGTGGATTTAGGGATGACCATTGTGTTCATAACCCACGATATAGGGCTTGCCTATTATGTTAGCGACCGCATTTTTATTATGCACGAATCCAAGATTGTGGAAGCGGGCAAGCCAGAGGAAGTGACTCAGCATCCCAAAAGCCAGCATACAATTCGTCTGCTGGAGGATATCCCGGACATAAACAGGGAATGGATAAAAAGATGAGGCATTGATGTTAAAATTTCTATATTTTTTCACAACGGAGAATAAACATGAATGAAAATTTAGCTAGACTTAGAGGCGACGGTAAAAAATATCGTTTAGTGACTAGGTCCGATTTTGACGGGCTTGTATGCGGAATGCTTTTAACGGAACTAGACCTTGTGGATGATATAAAGTTTGTTCATCCAAAGGATATGCAAGATGGCTTGATTGAGCTTACCGAGCGGGATATAAGCACCAACTTGCCTTACCAACCTTCTTGCGCTTATGTTTTTGACCATCACGAAAGCGAAATTTTGAGGAATATATCGGTTGACGTGGACAATTACATAGTGGACCCCAATGCGCCTTCTGCTTCAAGGGTTGTTTATGATTGGCTCGGCGGCTTGGAGACATTCACGCGGATAGATGTTGAGATGATGAAAGCCGTTGACAAGGCGGATAGCGCACGGTTTACACGTGAAGATATTTTAAGCCCCAAGGGTTGGGAGCTTTTGAATTTCTTGATGGATAGCCGCACAGGGCTTGGGCGTTTCAGAGACTTCCGCATAAGCAATTACCAGCTTATGATGGAGCTTATATCTTATTGCAAAACACATTCTGTAGATGAAATTTTAAAGCACCCAGACGTTGCTGAAAGGGTACAAATTTACAACGCTCACGAAAAGCAGTTCAGGGAGCAGGTTTTGCGTTGCACCAAGGTACATAAAAACCTTGGGGTTTTGGATTTAAGGAATGAGGAAACCATTTGGGCGGGCAACCGTTTTATGATTTATGCCTTGTTCCCGGAGATTAACATAAGCATCCACGTTCTATGGGGGCTTAGAATGCAGAATACTGTTTTTGCAACGGGAAAATCTATTTTTGACCGTTCTTCCCAAACAGATATAGGTACGCTTATGCTCAGATATGGTGGCGGTGGACATGCAGCAGCAGGAACCTGCCAGATTTCAAATGAACAAGCGAACAAGGTTTTGGATGAGCTTATAAAAATCATAAATGAGGATGGTTAACCCCCAAATTCATCCATAAAGATATATGCCAGATGAGCGATACTGAACGTATTGAAATGATAGACGGGCTGGTCTTGGCAAATGATGAATTTGTATATCCTAGAAAATATTTTCTTCAAATTGTAAAAGAAGAGATATATCGCAGCAACCGCAAAAAGCAGTGCTTTTTGTGGTTTGAGATTCCATACATGGATTTCACAGAAGAGAGATTTCGATTGCAAGTTCCATTTAGGCTAAAAGAGGAAAAAAACGGCAAAATTTTAGAAATGTGGAAAATAGCCATACAGACTATACTTTCGGCAGAAGATATGAGCATTATAGGGCAAGGCAAGGATTGCCTTTGGAGTTTGTATGTAAATAAGGATTTATCGTTTTTGGAAGGCTTGAAAGAGCGTGTGGAGGAGCACATAAGAGAAGCTGGGCTTTATGAGTACCTTAGGCATTTAAGTTTCAATACATATTTTTACAGCGGCAAATCGCAGTCTTTTGTTCAGGAAGAAAACGGATTTATAAAAAAATGGAATAGCGAATCGCATTTTTTTTATATAAAACGCTTTTCCATTGAAGATGTGAACGAAAAAATTTTTCATGGTCTTTATAGAAGATTTTTGAAAAGAACCATAGATATTGTAGGTTGTTTATTCTGCATAGTGATATTTTCTTTGACTATGTTTCTGTGCGCTGTTCTGGTGAAGTGTGCTTTGCTGAAATGGGCTTCTGAGCAAAAAAAACGTGGCAATTCTGTAAAGAGTTATTCAATTATATTCAAGCAAATCAGGATTGGGCGTGACGGCAAGCCATTTAAGTGCTATAAATTCAGAACGATGTACCCTGGGGCAGACAAGGAAAAGGAAAAACTAAAAAAACTGCAAGATGCCGAGAATGGCGGGGTAAACAGAGGCCCTACTTTTAAAATGGATGACGACCCAAGAATATTGAAATATGGCGGGGCATTTTTGCGGCGTCACAGTTTGGATGAATTGCCGCAATTTTTTAATGTGCTAAAAGGCGATATGAGCCTTGTTGGGCCTAGGCCGCCAACCCCTGACGAGGTTAGGGAATATGATGCGTGGCACTACATAAGGCTTTCTGTTAAACCCGGGCTTACATGTTTTTGGCAAACCAGTGGCCGCAATGACATTGATTTTGACGACTGGATGCGGCTTGACAATAAATACATACGCAACCGCAATACCTTGGTGGATTTGAATTTGAAATTGAAAACCCTTGAAGTAATGTTGAGCGGAAGGGGAGCTAGTTAGAATGGAGAATAGGTAATTGAAAGAAATTTCTGAGCGGGTTTTATCTTTGGATAATTTTGATTATCCTGAGACTTTGGCTATGCGTATTGAGAACGTTGCGGAGGATATGCACAAGAAGGGATGGTTTTTCACTCATTCCGCGACTGATGAGCTGATGGAAAACATAGTGCTGTTTTTTGAAAGGGATTATGAGACAATGGAGAATGAGAAATAAATGAAGAAAAGGTTTGTATATACGCTGTTCATAATACTTGCGTTTGCGCTATTGGTTTTTTTGAGCGCATGGTTTATGAGTAATATGGAGGGTAGGCATATAATGAACGATGCTAAATCCACCCTTGATACCATGGAACTCAACATAGATGAAAATCTTCGAGAACTGGAAAATATGCTCGTGTATTTGTCAGAAACAGTCCGCTTGATGATATTGCATAGCGCGGATTACGAAACTGTATCAAAATATATAACGGATATTAACGATTATATATTTGACAATGAAAAATATAAAATATACTCCACTGGAGTATATGTTTTTTTTGATGTATTTGGCGGCAAGTTTCACGATGGCACAGGTTGGATACCGCCAAACGACTTTATTCCCAGCGACCGCCCGTGGTACAAAGCGGCGATAGAGGCAAACGGAAACACCGCAGTCACCGAGCCGTATATGTCAATGTCAATGGGCGTATATACCATGACATTCTCGCGCCGCATATTTAGCACGGATGGCAAGCCGCTGGGCATAGTTTGCCTTGATATAATACTGGACAGAGTTAGGGAACTTACCAATACGCATTTTGTGCATAACGGCTACGGAATATTGCTAAACAGCCGATTGGAAATACTTGCCCACCCCGACAAAACAATGTATGGCAAAAAAATGGAGGACATTGACAGCAGCTTATTACCTATAGTGGAAGATTTGAAACAGGGAATACCGGTTTTAGAACACAGGGTAAAAAATTACAGAGGTGAGCCATCCGTTTTATTTTTCCGCCAGATTGAAAACGGCTGGTATGTTGCCGTTATGATACCGGAAGCGGCCTATTTCAAAGAAATGAGAGTAATGAGGCTGGCAATCATAGCGCTAGGAATAATACTAGCGGTGTTATTTATCTGTATGGTTAAAAAACTTACCGTTGCGAATGAAAAGCTGGAAGCTTTGTCAACAACAGATGAATTGACAAAACTGAATAACAGGCGTTCATTTTTAGAATACATAAATTTGATATGGAAGCAAAACCATCGTTTAAATCTTCCGGTAACAATATTGATGATAGACATTGATTATTTTAAAAAATATAATGATTCTTTAGGGCATTTAGAAGGTGACAAGGCTCTTATAGCCATTGCTGGATGTTTAAAAGATAATATAAAAAGGGAAACCGATTTTGTTGCAAGGTTTGGCGGTGAAGAGTTTGTTTGCGTTTTGCCATTTATTGAAAAGGCTGAAGCGTTTGAATTTACAAAAACAATGGTACAAAGCGTTGAAGATATGAAAATACCTCATCCTATGAATTTATGTTCAAAATACCTAACAATCAGCGTTGGCATGGCAAGCGCCGTGCCAGATGGCGACAATTCTCATATACAATTATTGGATGAAGCGGATAAAGCGTTATATTCAGCAAAAGCATCGGGGAGAAATAGAGTGGTTGGTGCAGCAATATGAGGTGGCAAATATTAACCCTCTTTTGTCATTTTTTTGTATATTTATTATCAGAACCCCGATTCGTAAATGGAGAAAACCGATGAAAAAGCCCATATTCACGTCCGCAATCCTAATCATTTCAATGATGATATTCCCCGCAAACGCCAATGCGTTCTGGCTTGATATAGTCAAAAGCCTAGCCGGAGCAGTGGTGGGCGGGGCAATAAATGATCAGGCAAAAACGCCCGTTCAAAAATCCGCTGCGCCTAGCCAAGCAGCTACCCCAGCCGCGCCGCCAACGCAAGACGAAATAATAGCCGCCCTAGACAAACTAACCACGGAATGCCAAAATCTATCCAAAAAAGGGTTTCCGTGTGCCATAGCCGAAGGCAGAGGCACAACACGCGGGAATGCCCTGAAAGTTGCGAATACAAGATCCATAGCAGAAATGGCTAAATCCATGAACGCTTTTGTTGAAGGCAGTGGAAACGATATTTTCAAGCAAATTCAAGAAGACGGCGTACCAATAGACAAAAATGATTTTGACGAAAAAATGACCCTGACGGTTAAAAGCGAGGTTGCCGGTTCGCAATCATATTTGACGTATACATACATAGAAGAAAAAAACGGCAAAACAATATATGTGGTGAACGAGCTGAGGATTTTGAATGCGGCTCTGTTTGAGAAAGCCCTTGACGATGCTGCCAATGGCAAACCCATAAGCCAGCAAATTTTGGATGAGGCCAAGAAAGGCATTGCAAACAAGGTAAAGAGCCTGCTCATAAAAAAGTGACGATTTTGGAGAGAATATGCGTAAAAAATTTTTCCCCATATTTTTACTTGCCTCCTCCGTTGCGGCTTTTGGCGGCGTTTGCCCGATGATAGTTGGCGAAGGAAGGGGGAAGAACAGAGAAATGGCAGACAATAAAGCAGACATAGCCATTGCCCAAAGCATATATTCCAGCTTGGCTTCCGTTTCCCACGACACTCTTATTTCAAAGGTGCTGGATGGCGTTCCGGATGATTACAATGGATTTTCGGAGATTACCAAAATGAAAACTTTTCTCCCCAACAGGCAAGATGTTAGGCAGCTCAAACCTCATTACGAAGAATCTGGGGAAATCGTGTCCGTGCGGTATATATGCCGCTCTGATGCCGCCAAGCCCTATCTTGAAGAGCAGAGGAAGCTGGCAGACGAAATGGAGATAGCCAAAGACTGGAATAAAATCAAAACCTCTTGGGACAAATTTCAGGGCTTCCAGATTCTGATTGCAGGCTTGCAGGTAGAATCAAAATATTTTGCCAAGGCTGAAAAATCTTATGAAGAAGCCAAAGACCGATGCAAAGCCAAGCTGCACTGGAAACCTGAGAGAAAAAGCGCGTATTCAGATATAGCTTTCTCCAAGCTGTCGGGAGTTGGAATGGAAACATCGGATTGCAAAGGCAAGGGCATAATACTTGTTTACAGTGATGCCGAGCCTGAATGCATATCCAAAGGCGGTCCCTACGGTTGCACCTATCAGCCGTCTTTGCGGATAACTTCCTGCAATGGGACATTGATTAAAATTTTGGAAAGCCCGGCGCATATAGAAAGTTTTGACAAAATAAAAGAAACAGCCTTGAAAAGGCTGCAAGATAAACTAAGAACAGCAAATTTTTTGAATGAATGGGAACAGGAAATTGAACAAAGGAGACCGCAATGCGAATAATAATCACGCTAGCCGTAATGTCCACTCTTTGCTTTGGACAATCAAAGAAACTGAGCATACCCAAGGAATTGGAGGGCAAAATCCTCAATTTCTCGGTGTATGCGATAAATGAGGACAAGCTGAACCAAGATGACTTCAAGGCATTTGCCAAAAAATCCGGAGCCAAGCGCATTGTCCTTTCCTTTTTTGCCACTTGGTGCACAAATTGCATGGAAGAATTTGCTCTTCTTAAAAAGAATGCCAGCGAGCTGCAAAAGAACAAGGTACTGGTAAATTTAATAGATGTAGGGCAAACCATCAGCAAATCTGGAGATAAAGTAAGAGATATGGTAAGCCAGTATGCGGGAAATTCTTTCTCCTTATACTTTGACCCACGCGGAAATTTATTGAAGGATTTTGGCTTGGTAAAAGGAAAAAACTTGGAAGGCGCTCTGCCATTAACCATTGTCTTGGACAGCGATTTGCGTGTTTTAGGCATTTTATCGGCGGTTAGCGAAGAAGATTACCCTCAAATTTTATGGAGCGAACTATGAAAAAAACTTTGATTTTATGCCTGCTTGTCTTTTGCTTTGCCTTTGCGAAAGAGCAGAAAAGCGTTGCCGTGCTACACTGCAAAGGCGATTACAATGAAAAATCATTGCTGGATTTAAAGGATAAAGTGCAAGAGGCTGTAAGAAAGACTTTGCCAGTTGATGATTATAAAATAATGACTGATGATGATATGGTGACAGCACTGAGCAAAAAGCAAGAAGGAAACGAGGATGATAGGCGTGAGGCAGCATACAAAGCCATGAACCGGGCGGCCTGCTCGGAGAATGGGGTATGCGAAGGGGAATTGCTGAGTGATGCCGAGATGGATTATGGTGCGTGGTGTGAGGTCAGAAAAGTTGAAGGCAACAAATTGGAGTTAAAGTTTTATTTGTATAAGGTGATTGAGGGTAATCTAATACACCAAGAAGGATACGATAGCTATAATCCCAAAAATTATGACGATTTGGTTAAAATAATAAAGAAGGAAGTTCCCAATGCTGTAAGAGAAAAAATACTAGGCATAAAGAAAAAAACTGCAGACCCTTATGATACGTCAGATATTGACAATAAGCCTGTCAAAAAAAGCACGTATGTTGCCATAGGCTTGAACGTGCTTGGGGCTGCGATGATTGGCTATGGCATTTATGAAAACGGGCAGGCAAAAACCGCATTTGATAAATACAGCGAAAGAGGGCAGACAAGCGAATATTATGAAAAGACTTGGAAAGATGCGGAGAGCAGTCGCGACAAGAGGAATATGTTTTTTATCATTGGCGGCGCGGTTTTGGCTTCGGGAATTGGGGTGCATATATGGTTCTGAGATTTCTGCTGGCAGGTATGATCATTTTAGCTTCTTGCGTGGCTATTGAGCGCAATAACCCAGATGACTCTGGGAGCGTTAATTATATGGAAGGGGTGCTATCTGGCAAGGACAAAGGCAACGATATTGATAATTATAGGACCAAGCAAATTGGCACCCAAGTTTGGATGGCAGAGAACCTAGACTACAATGTGGGCAACAGCAGATGTAACGAATACAACGATGCCAAATGCAAGATTTATGGCAGGTTGTATGATTGGGCAACAGCAATGGGTTTGTCACCTGATTGCAATTTCACATCTTGTGCTTCGCAAATAGATGCAAATCATAGGGGAATATGCCCTAAAGGTTGGCATATCCCTAGCGATACGGATTGGAATGTTTTGATGAAATTCGTCAATCCGAGCTGTTCTGACAATAGCAATTGTGCTGATGCAGGCGAGCATTTAAAAGCGACTAGCGGTTGGTTTGGCAATGAAGGTCAGGACACGTATGGTTTTGCGGCCCTGCCTGGCGGTGATGACTCCAGTAATGCTGGTAGTTTTGGCTGTTGGTGGAGTAGTTCAGAGTACGATACTAACGATGCTTTCTACCGAACGGTGAGTTCCATTGGCGTGGGCTATTACCACGAATGCTACCGAGAAGCCTTTTCACATACCAGTACAAGTAAGAAATGCATGTACAGTGTTCGTTGCGTTCAAGATTAGGAGAAGATTATTTATGAAACAATTTTTAATATTAGCAAGCACCTTCCTCCTCGCCTCTTGCGTGGCGATTGAGCGCAATAATCCTGATGACCCTGGGGGTAGCAATTATATGGGGATAACTTATGAGGGCGAGACTTACTATGCGGTTGTAATTGGTACTCAGACTTGGTTCAAGCGAAATTTAAATTATGCTGTCGAAGGCAGCAAATGCTATCAAAACGAAGAAACCAATTGCGCGACTTACGGCAGGTTGTATGATTGGACAACGGCAATGGCACTGCCTGCTAGCTGCAACACCAATTCTTGTGCTTCACAAATAAAAGCAAATCATAAGGGAATATGTCCCGAAGGTTGGCATATCCCTAGCGATGTGGATTGGAGTATTTTGATGAGATTTGTCAATTCAAGCTGTTCTAATAATAGCAGTTGCTCCGATGTGGCAACTAAATTAAAAGCTACAAGTGGGTGGAACAATCGCAATGGTCAGGACACGTATGGTTTTTCAGCTCTGCCTGGCGGTAACGGCAGCACGCCCACTTCTGATATTCCCTTCGACAATGTCGGTTACAGCGGCAACTGGTGGAGTTCCTACGAGGGCTCTGCTGGCGGTGCTTTTTACCGGAATATGAGTGGCGAGGATGTACTCTGGAGCAATGGCAATAAGAGTACCTTGTTCTCAGTGCGTTGTCTGCAAGATTAAAGGATTTCAGGCTTAGGAGAAACCCATTTATGAAACAATTTTTACTATTAGCGAGCGTATTCCTCCTCGCTTCTTGCGTATCTATTGAGCGCAACAACCCAGATGACCCGGAGTCTTTCTTGTCTAGTGTTCGTTGCGTGGGGGATTAGCTTATGCCTCAATGCTCTAATCTGCTACCTCAACGCCAAAATTTCTTTTCGCGGCAAATTGGTTATGCGAGCTACAAGAGTAGGACTAAGCCCTTCTTTGAGCATAGATTTAGCGGTTTGCAGAATACCTTTCTTCACTCCTCTAACTTCACCTTTCTCATCAGCATAAGCCAAGGCATTCGCATGGTCGCTGAAACGCTTCATATCACTTTCGTAGTCCATAAGCTCCTCTTCTGTGAAAGAAATAAACCGCTACCTCAACGCCAAAATTTCTTTTCGCGGCAGCTTGGTTATGCGAGCCACAAGGGTAGGATTAAGCCCTTCGTTGAGCATATTCCTAGCAGCTCTTTTCAAGCCTTTAACCTCGCCCTTAGCAATGCCTTTTTCCTCAGCATAAGCCAAGGCATTCATATGGTCGCTGAAACGCTTCATATCACTTTCGTAATTCATAAGCTCCTCATTTGTAAAGTTAGAAATTCGCGAAATCTCAAAAAGACGTTTGAACACCGTTTTCTTGAAACTCTTTGGCACTTTGCCAAGAGTGTGAGCATTTTTAAAGATGAAAAGCATCCTGTCAAGGTCGCTTTTGCATTCCTCCTCGGTTTTGGCAAATCTAGTAAGACGGACATAAATCAAACGCATAAGGTCATCATAGCGAACCTCTGGGTGAAGACATTCTGCCTTTCTTTGCAAGATTAGCCACAGCCATACAGAGGTAAAAGAGGCTCCTCTTGATAAAATGCTTCTGCTCTTCCACTTGCATCTCCACAATGAACCTTGTGCCTGTGGCATCCTCGCATTGAATATCAAACACAGCCCCTCGCTTTTTTCTGGTTTTGCCAAGCTGGACTGTGTGTATGATTTTCACATCTATAATAGGCTCTTTGAGAACCATATCAAGGAAAGTGTTGAGCAGAAACAAAAGCAGGTCATTGCATTGCTCGCTGGCAAAGGCTTTTTTAAAGGTGAAGTCCAATGTAAACGGAGCGAACTTCGGGCTCCTAAGCTTTTTGGGCATAGTAATCCTCGTGGAAAAAAATTATGTGATATAATAAAGCCGCTCCCTTGCAGAGCGAATGTAGAAAAGGGAAATATAGAAAATATAGGAGTGCATATATGGTTTTAAAATTTCTTTTGTTCACCGCAATTTTCCTCCTCGCCTCTTGCGTGGCTATTGAGCGCAACAACCCAGATGACCCAGGTAGTCCGAATTATGGAACAGGAGGTTATGGTTCAGGTCTCGTGACAATTACCCCAGGTCCTTCTGTAACTTACGAAGGTGAGACTTATAAAACGGTTGTAATTGGCACTCAAACTTGGTTTCAGCGTAATTTGAATTATGCAGTTGAAGGTAGTAAGTGCTATAACAATGATAAAAGCTACTGCGACACATACGGTCGCCTTTACGATTGGGCAGCGGCAATGGATTTGCCTGAAAATTGCAATTACTATCTTTCTTGTACCTCTCAGGTATCCGAAAAACATAAGGGAGTGTGCCCTAATGGTTGGCATATCCCAAGCAATGCGGATTGGAATACTTTGATGAAATCCATCAATCCGAGATGTTCTGACAATAGTGACTGTATCAACGCAGGAACAAAACTAAAATCAGTAGTAAGCTGGGATACTACTTTTTCTGCCCTTTACCCCAAAGGCACGGACGATTACGGATTTTCCGCCTTGCCGAGCGGCAGTGGCGGTTATTCGGATGGTTTAGCAGGTGGTTCTTCGAGAGACACTACTTTTAGTGATGTTGGCAAATATGGCGGTTGGTGGAGTACTAGCGAAAATAGTAGCTACAACTTCTACGCCTACTACCGATACGTTAGCTACTACACCGCGGATGCAGTATGGCACTACCACACTAAGAGTACCTTGGATGGTGTCCGTTGCGTGAAGGATAGTAATTGAGAAATTTTGCGGTTAGTTCTCCGAGCAAACAATTAGAGCATTCCCCCGTTAGCCCTGCGGGCGGAAAAAACGGGGGGCGTTTTTTTCACTTTTCTAAATTCCCAAAATGCCTAAAACTCAACAAATTCACAGTTTTTCTGAATTGATAAACAAAATAAGCCAAACGCATGAAGTTTTAAAAGTTTATGCCTTAAAAGCTATTAATGTTAGTTTAACTGTGAGAAATTGTTTATTTGGTTTTTATATTGTTGAATACGAGCAAAAAGGCGAGGATAGGGCAAAATACGGAGAACATTTGTTGGAAAACTTGTCCAAATCGCTATCAACTAAAGGTTTAAAAAATACTTCTGCGGCTGAATTATCTCGTTTTAGGCAGTTTTATGTCACATATCCTCAAATTCTTGGGACTCTGTCCCAAAAATCCTTGCATTTGCTAGAACAAATTTTTGAAACGCTGTCCCAAGAATTGCAAATAACAGACAAGCAAATATCTGTTGAACCTATAAAACTGCTTACTAATCTTTCGTTTTCACATTTTTCTGAGTTGATAAAGATAGATGATTCATTAAAACGCAAGTTTTACGAAATTGAATGTATAAAAGGAACTTGGGGAGTTCGAGAATTACGGAGACAAATAAATTCGCTGTTTTATGAACGAACTGGAATAAGTCAAAATCCTGAAAAATTGATAAATATGGTTCAAAACACGGCTGAAAAACAAAATTTTGACGATGTGGTTAAAACACATTTCGCCTTTGAATTTTTAGGGCTTAAAACAAAAGATGTCGTTTTGGAATCTGATTTGGAACAGGCTATAATGGACAATTTGCAAAATTTTTTACTAGAGCTTGGAAATGGTTTTTGCTTTGAGGCTAGGCAGAAAAAAATTTTGATAGAAGATGAGTATTTTTTCATAGATTTAGTTTTCTATCATAGAGTTTTGCATTGCCACGTGCTTGTAGAAATAAAAGTTGATGAATTTCAACATAATTATATGGGGCAATTGAATGCCTATTTAGAGCATTATAAACACAAGGAAATGCATGAGGGCGATAATCCACCTGTTGGAATTTTACTTGTTACAAATAAAAATAACACATTGGTAGAGTATGCTAAAGGAACAATGGATAATCAACTTTTCGTTTCAAAGTATCTTTTAGAATTGCCAAACAAAGATGATTTAATCAAATTTATAAATAAAGAAATATAGCACCATTACCCTCTGCCCTTACAAAACGTATCATTGTGTTGTTTTACTTGGCTATCACAACCAGTGCCTACTACCTGAGTATGAGCTACGGCAGCGAGGCTGTCAACAGAAGCAATGTCGAAAAGGACCGCTTCTTCTTCAGCGTCCGCTGTGTGAAGGATAGTAATTGAGAAATTTTGCGAGGAGAAGCTAACTGCGAGAGCTAGGATGTTCGCCAGCGAGTAAGTAGCGTATTGGCTTACAAAGCCATAATCTCGCGGCGCGAAAGCCCGGTATAACGCCTGATTTTATTATGCTTTTGAACATCAAGTCAAACAGTTGCGCTGTTCTTCTGGAAATTCGGGGTTCAGACAAAAAGGAATACGCTACAAAGCGGCATTTACTATATTAAGCTCAGATGGATTCTGTAAAAGAGCTGCGGCGCGAGATGGCAAACGCCTTAACGCACGGAATAGGGATATTATTTGGCATTGCGAGCATTCCAGTTCTTTCCGCTATTGGCGCAGATACGGGCAATGTAGCTGGCATTGTGGGGGCTACCATCTATGCGTTTAGCTTTTTAATGCTATTCACATTCAGTACCCTCTATCACAGCACCCAGAATCAAGATGCAAAAAGAATACTTCGCACATTTGACCATATTTCAATCTATTTTTTAATAGCTGGGACCTATACGCCGTTCCTGCTCGTGTATATGCTGGATGCCTTTGGCATCACGTTGCTTTCAATACAATGGTCGCTTGTGTTGGTGGGAGTTATATTCAAGTCATTTTTCACGGGACGCTTTAAGGTTGCCAGCACCCTTATATATGTGGCTATGGGCTGGCTTTTGCTTGCGGGCGGGAATAGGTTCTTTGTTGTTTTGCCAACTCCTACGCTTATTTTGCTTATTGTGGGCGGGGGGCTTTACACAGTGGGTTCTGTTTTTTATCTGAACAAGAGTATGTACTACCATCACGCCATTTGGCATTTGTTTGTGTTGAGCGCAGCGATTTGCCATTATGTAGCTGTTCTATTAACCGTTGTTTTACCGAGGCACTGATATAAATTATTATGAATTTAGATGAGATTTTAAAGAGAGTTCTGGAACAAGGCGGCGAGGTGTCTTACCTGGAAGCTGTGGAGCTGGCAAAATATCCGAGCAAGGATTTGCTTTACGCTGCCGCAGACACCATAAGGGAAAAATTTTGCGGAAATAAGCTGGACACCTGTTCCATAGTGAATGCCCGCTCTGGGAAATGCAGCGAGGATTGCAAGTGGTGCGCTCAAAGCGCAAAGCATAAAACAGGCATAGAGACCTACCCCATCAAAGATGGGGACGAAGTGTTTGACTGCGCCGTGCAGAACGACATCAAAGGCGTGAAGAGATTTTCGATGGTGACCAGCGGGCGCAAAGTGGAAAGGAAAGAGATGGAAAAATTTTGCGAAATGTATAACCGCATTCGCGAAAAAACAGGTTTAAAACTCTGCGCTTCAATGGGCTTGATAGGCAGGGAAGAGATGCTGATGCTAAAGGAAGCTGGCGTCAGCAGGTATGAATGCAATTTGGAAGCTGCGAGTTCGTTTTTCCCGGAGCTATGCACAACCCACACCAGCGAAGAGAAAAAAGCAACGCTGCGCCTTGCCAAAGAGTGCGGAATGGAAATTTGCTCCGGTGGAATTATAGGCATGGGGGAGAGCATGGAGCAGCGAGTTGAGCTTGCCTGCGAGCTGCGCGAGCTAGGTGTAAAATCCGTCCCCATAAATATTTTAAACCCCATAAAGGGTTCCGCTTTGGAAAACGCAAAGCCGCTTTCGGAAGAGGAAATTTTGACCACAATGGCGGTGTTTCGCTTTGTGCTTCCAGATGCTTTTATCCGCTTTGCGGGCGGCAGAATAAATATGAGCGAATCTTTGCAGAAAAAAGCTTTGCAGTCCGGCATAAACGCTTCCCTGGTGGGCGGCCTTTTAACCACGCCTGGTTCAAATGTAAACAAGGATTACGAGATGTTTGAAACGTTGGGCTATGACGCTCGCCGTGCTTAAACCTTTTTTAAATATTACTGCTGGCTTCGTATGCCTTCATTAGAGCTGCGTTGATATTTTCCGTGGAAAGCGATAGGTGGGTTAGGGATAGTTCAATTTTGTCAAAATCATCCGCTTCTATGGCTTGCAAAAGGGTGAACAACTCTCCCAGGGTTCCATTTTTGTTTATAATTGCTTGGTTGATTTCCGTATCCAGATTCATCTGTTCCAAAACGGATTGTATGGGAACTTTGTAAATCATATCCAGATGGCTTATTAAACCCATCAGATAAGCTTTTTCTGTGACTCCTTCGCTCAATTTCAAGAATTTGGAGAGTTCTTCAAAGAATTTTGCGCGGTGTATTGCGTTTACGAGCAACGGAGAATGATCATTTATCTTTGTGTTGTTGCCTCCTGCATAAGCCAAAATCAAAAGCCAGCGTTTTAAGTTATCATAGCCGAGCAATGTTATTGCGTGCTTGATGCTTGTAATTTTGGAACGTAGCCCAAACGATGCGGAGTTCAGATATTTGATTAGATTGACCAGCAGCTCCGGTTGTTTTTTAAATTGCGCTTCCAAGTGGGCAAAATCCATCCGCTTATCCACGGACTTCAAAAGTTCAAATACTTCAAGGATGTTTGGGTTAAGTTTATTTGCGCTAAAATTTTCTGGCTTTGCAAAGAAATAGCCTTGAAAAAAATCGCACCCAGCGTTATAGCACGCTTTGAAATGTTCCTTGGTTTCAATTTTTTCAGCGAGAACTTTTATGTTTTTATCGTGAAAAATTTTAACGCTTTTTTGAATATCAGTACCGGTCAGAGCTGGGAACTCGAGCTTTACAATGCTCAGGTAGGGGAGCAGCGGAAAAATACGGTTGAGCCTTTCACTTGTAGGTATAAAGTCGTCTATGGCAATTTTATAACCCAAGCTGTGGAAGTTCTTTACCGCTTCCACTATTTTATCATCGATTTCCACCGTCTCCAGTATTTCCAAGACAAACACTTTGCTATCCAGCATATAAAGAATTTCGCTGGTTAAAAATTCATAGCTGCAATTTATAAATGCCAAGTGCTTGCCAACCAGCTTTGATATGCCAACGTTATTCAGCGCGTTATCCAAAACCTGCGCAGTGGCTTCTACATCATTTATTATGGAGGCAGTTGCATCGGCTTGTTTTTTGCGGAATAATAACTCGTAGGCAAATAAAGATTCGTCTCTATCTAAAATGGGTTGTCTTGCTATAAATACATTTTCATCCATACATAGAAAAATATAGAAATTTCTACATTATCAATATGATAACCACGCGTTTTCTGCTCCTAGCGGGGGGTGTTTTGTTTGCTATGGCATTCATTTTTTCCTGTTCTTCGGAGGATGCAAAAGAGGGTTCAATTGAATACGGTGGGCAAAAATATAAAACCGTTGTGATAAATGGTCAGGAATTGATGGCGGAAAATTTGAATTATGATGTGCCTGGCAGCAAATGTTATGGCAATAATCCTGCCAACTGCGCAAAATACGGCAGGCTTTACGATTGGGCTACGGCTATGGCATTGTATCCTTCTTGCGTTAGCCGCTCTTGCATAGACCAGATAGACACCTCCCATCACCAGGGCATTTGCCCAGGTGGCTGGCATATCCCTACAAACGCCGAGTGGGACAAGCTATACCGTTATATTGACAGCTCGATTGATACAACAAAAAGCCCTTATGATAGCCACACGGCAGGCAGGTATTTAAAGGCAAAAGAGGGTTGGGATCATTGCGGTCCTTCTCGTTCTTCCAGTTCTTTTAGCTCTTCTAGCCGTTCCATCTCCTCCAGTTCCTTCAGTTCTTCAGGTTCCTCTAGTTCGGGTTCCTCCTCCAGTTCTTTTGGCCGTTCCAGCTCTTCCCGTTTCTCTAGCTCTTCTGGTTCGGACAAGGTTTACCAGTGCGATGATACGCTCGGTTTTGCGGGGTTGCCAGGCGGCTACAGCAATTCAGGCGGTTTTTACGAAGCTGGCGAAGTTGGTTTTTGGTGGAGTGCTTCGGAAGAGGATGCTAGCGCAGCCTATATGCGTTATATATACAACCGCTTTGATAATGCCTCTTGGGGCCATGGTATTAAGAATTACTTATATTCCGTGCGTTGTTTTAAGGATACTTGATATGCCAAACATTGAAATAATATGCCCGTGCTGCGATAATATACTGGAGATAGACACTTCTGCCAAAGAAGTTGTGTCTCATAGGGAACGCAAAAAGAAAGAGAGCTTGGAAGCGTTTTTGGAGCACGAAAAGAACAAGTCGGCAGAGCTTGATAAAAAACTGGCCGAGGCAAGAGAAAAGGAAAAAAATCGTTCCGAATTTTTGAAGAAAAAATTTGAAGAGGCAAAAAACAATAAAGATTTAAAAGACCCATCCCCCAACATTATATGGGATTAACGATTGGTTCTATGGTTACCTCTTCCATTTTGGTTCCGTCCATTTTTTTCACCTTGAACAGGTAGCCTTGAATTTCTATGCTCGTTCCGCTTTCTGGCACAGAGCCTAGAGCGGATTGTATAAGCCCGGAAATTGTCTCTATATGCTCGCCTTCCTCTATCTCAAAATGAATGCCCAAACGGTCTTCCAAATCGGAAAGGGTAATCAGAGGGTCTAGCATATACTGCCCGGACTGGAGCTTAACAAAACCAGAGCCTTCTTCCGAATCGTCTTCGTCTTTTATTTCACCAACTATTTCTTCCAAAATATCTTCCATTGTGGCAAGCCCCGCTGTGCCGCCATATTCGTCCACCACTATAACCAAATGGTTGTTGCTCTCCCTCAGTTCGTGCAAAAGGGCATCTATCTTTTTCCCGGCAGGCACAAACAACGCAGGCCTAACGAGTTTTTCCAAATCGAATGTTTCGTGCTGCCTTTCCGTGTACCATTGCAAAAATTCCCTGTTTGAGAGAATGCCTATTATATTGTCTATGGAGCCGGAATACACAGGCAGGCGGCTGTGCCTTTCGCTGTTCAAAAGCTCTATCACGTCTTGGAGCGGCGTTTGAACATCTACGGCATGCATCTCAACGCGAGGGGTCATTATCTCCCGCACCGGGGTATCTGCAAAAACAAATATGTTTCTTATCATTTGCTTTTCGTCTTCTTCCAAGGCAGAAGGCGAGTCTTCGTTGTTTATAGCGCCACGCATGGACTGCGGCAAAAAGGAAAGCCTGCTATCATAGCCCAGAATTTTCAGCAAGCCCCTTTGCAAAAAAAGCGAAATTTTTGCGCTTGGCAAAAAAGGATATTTGAGAATTTTATACGCCCTTATGCAGAATTTTGAAAGTGTGTCTGGGAACATCGCCGCAAGAATTTCTGGGATAAAGAAAATTGCAATGTATATGCCTACCATTATGGCGAACCATTCATACCAATGCTCGCCAAATTCTAAACCTAAAATGGCAAAAGCCGCAAAGCAACATGCGGAACTGCCCTGAAAAATAATCTCTTTGAAATCTTCGCTTTTTATGATGTCTTCAAGCTCTATTTTTGTTTGAAAGCGAAAGACATGGCTTATGAGTGAATAAAGAAAAGCCAGAAGCAGCAACGCTATCGAAGCTGCTAAGATTAAATTTTCACTACCATCTGGCATTTTAAATTGGCCTACCAGGACTTGAACCTAGGCTAACAGAGTCAGAATCTGTGGTGCTACCATTACACTATAGGCCAGAGCCTTTAGTTTATCTTTCCCTGCAAGCGGCCGGCAAAGGAGAAATCCTTTCCTTTAGCTGGCTTATTGCTTTCGCTCTGCATGCCCAAGTTAATGGTAAAGCGGTCGTTTAACTGCTTTTTAACATAAATTGAGGCTAGCAAAGCCTGTTCCGGTTTTTTGCGGGTGCCATCGAATTCAAATTCAACCACAACTTTATCAAAGGAACGGTAAAGATCCAAATCCAAACCTAAAAGTATAGGTTTGTTAGAATCATTGTCTTTTCCTCTGTCGGAACGACATTCAGAGCCAACTTTTGAGCAATCTGCATTTTCATTTGTTTCGCCGTTTTGGTCGTCCAAACCTATAAAGGCGGCTTCAACAAATAAATTCATATTCTTCAAAAAGCCCACGCCAGTTAAAATAGGTATGCTTCCGCCAAGAGCTACGGTATGGGTTACATCGCCGTATTTGCTGTAGATTTCATCGAACAGATTGGAGCGATAGCCAAGACCTACGTTCAAGCCATTCACGTTGGCAAGATCTTCAAAACGTAAATTGATGCGCAAGTCACCTTTATTTAGGTGTTTGTCCATGCTTATCAAGGATAGGTCCAAAGATATATTTTCCGCAAAGTTATGGAAGCCAAACTGAACCGAATTTTCTGGATCATAAGTGCTCATAAACCCTGCTTGCCTGCGCACGTTGTTTTTGCTTAAACCATCTGGAGAGGTGCTTGCGTCCCAATTATTATCCTTTTTGGCATCTATATAACCGCCAAAGGTTTGGCTTCCATAGCGCGTGGTGTTGCTCCAACGGCCTATTTTGAAATTGAAGTAATCGCCTCTGTGCCAAGCCCATGCTTCGTAAATCATGAATAGGTCACGAGCTTCCGAAGATGGAACAATATTATCATCACTATCTCTCGTTATGGTACTAGCTCTATCTTTGAATTCACCGGGGTACATACGCAGATGCACTCTACCCTTGAAATATTCGGATTGAGTTTCAACCTTCAGGTTTGCTCTGCCCCACCATTCATCCAAATTATCAGCTGGCCAGCCGTCAGAGGTAACGGGCATAACTTTTCTCGCCTGAATTTCAAAGTCGGCGGGGAAGTCAACCGTGGCAAATTCCACTCTCTTTTTCTTTTTCCTTTCTTGTTTAGGTTTCACAGCATTGGTATCTGCTGGCGCAGCAGCTTGAGCTTGGATGGCTTCTTGTGTTGCAACTGGAGCCGGAGCAGCAACTGGGGCTGCAACTGGAGCAGCAGGAGCAGGAGCTACGGTAGCAGCTGGGGCTGGTGCTGCGGCAGGAGCCGGGGTAGCAGCAGGAGCTGGAGTTGTTGCATGGGCTGGGGCAGCGGCTGGAGCCTTAGGTGCAGCAGCAGCTGGGGCTGGTGTTGCGGCAGGAGCTGGGGTAGCAGCAGGAACCGGAGTTGTTGCATGAGCTGGAGCAGCAGCAGGGGCTGGGGTAGCAGCAGGAGCTGGTGCAGCGGCAGGAGCCGGGGTTGCGGCAGGGGCTGGAGTAGCGGCAGCAGCTGGAGCCTTAGGTGCGGCAGCAGCTGGAGCGGCGGCAGCAGGAACAGCAGCGGGAGCTGGAGTTGTGGCGTGAGCAGCTGGAGCAGCAGCAGGGGCAGCGGCGGCAGCTGGAGCCTTAGGCGCGGCAGCGGCAGGCGCGGCGGCAGCAGGAGCGGCGGCAGCAGGAGCGGCAGCGGCAGGAACAGCAGCAGGAGCCGGAGTAGCGGCAGCAGGAGCCGGTGCAGCGGCAGGAGCCTTAGGTGCGGCAGCTGGAGCTTTAGGCGCAGCAGCAGGAGCCGGAGTAGCAGCCGGCGCTGGAGTAGCAGCCGGTGCCTGGGCACCAGCGATACCAAAGATAGCAAGGATTGCGGTTACAAAAAAAGGTTTGAAACACTTGTTCATGAAAAATCTCCTTTAGGATATATGGAATTAATATATAAAATTTATATTGCTATATTCCCTTATAACCTTGGGAGATCTCTATGCATTCAGTTAAAACTCTTAATAAAATATCAGCTAGAGGTACTAGCTTATTTGGGGAAAATTACTCAATAGGCGATTCCATAGAGAATCCGGAAGCTATCCTGGTTAGGAGTTCGCAGGTTGATACCGATTCATTCTCTGGCGATTTGCTTGCCGTTGTTCGCGCTGGTGCGGGTGTGAATAACATAACAATAGACAAAGCCAGCGCAAAAGGCGTGTGCGTTTTCAATACTCCCGGTGCAAATGCAAATGCTGTTGCGGAGCTTGTTTTCACGGCTTTAGGCGTTGCTTTGAGGAATATCCACAAATCCTTAGCTTGGATAGGCAGCCTTAGGGGCAAGGAAGACAAGGAAATCAGCGAGGCTGTTGAAAAGAATAAATCCGCATTCGTGGGTGCCGAGCTGGTGGGGAAAACCATTGGCGTTGTTGGCCTTGGCAAGATAGGCGTTTTGGTTGCAAACGGAGCCATAGGCCGTGGCATGAAGGTAATAGCTTATGAGCCTTATCCCAGCATTGGCAATATGCTTATGCTCAACAACACGGTTAAGGCAGTGCAGAGCCTTGAAGAGGTTATAGCTGCCGCAGATATTTTAACCGTGCATGTTCCGTTTATGCCGGCTACAAAGGATTTGTTAAACGAAACCAACATGGCTCATTTCAAAGGTTCTTATTTGCTGAACTTTGCAAGGAACGGAATTGTCAGCGAAGCGGGCGTCAATGCTTTTTTGGGAAAAAATAAAAGCAATGTTTACTTAACCGATTTCCCTAGCAAAGCGGATTTGGAAAACGAGCAGATTATCTCTTTCCCTCATCTTGGCGCTAGCACGGAAGAAGCGGAGGAGAACTGCGCTATTATGGCGGTGGAGCAGCTTAAAGATTATCTGGAATTTGGCATAGTCCGCAATTCCGTGAATTTCCCTAAGATTGAGAGCCACCCTTCTGCAAGCGTGAAAAACCGCATTGTGGTTGTAAACAACGATGTTCCTAATATGATAGCTTTAATATCAAAAGTTTTTGGAGATGCGCACATAAACATAAGCAGCTTTAAAAACGAGAGCAATGGAAAGATAGGCTATAATATAATAGACATAGATACCGCAGTTCCGCAGAGCTTAATAGATATGCTCAAAAAAACTCAGTCTATAATTCGCGTTAGGGTTATAGAATTTTGAACTTGCGCCTTGAATTTAAGATAGCTTGGCGCTATTTGGGAGCGCAGAGGCGGAGTCTTTTTGTTTCGCTGATAAGTTTATTCAGCATGGCGGGTGTTTGCATAGGGACTTTTGCCCTTATAGTTGCGCTCTCTGCGGTAAACGGTTTTGAAGCGGAAGTCACCACGCAGATGATAGGCAAGGATGCCCATTTTGAGATTGTGGATTATCGCGGCGACCAAATTCTTGAGCCGGATTCTCTGGCGAAATTGCTTATGGAAGTTGATGAAGATATTACGGCATATTCGCCTTTTATAATCTACAAGGTTGGGGTTAGCTCTAAAAAAGTAAACGACGGCGTTGTGGTTTATGGCATAGACAGCAAAAGCGCAAAAGATGTTATAGATTTGCCATCAAAAATTAAGTTCGGGGTTTTTAGCCTGGATTCCTTGGTGGATTCCAACGGGGTGTTGCGCCCTTCTATAATGGTGGGTTCCATATTAGCGCAGCGTTTGCGTGTGAAAGTGGGGGACCGCTTGGTTTTGCAAACCTTTCAAGGCCCCGATGATATGATTGGCGGCGGCCCAAAGATGATGCAATTTCTGATAAGCGGGATTTTTGAAACAGGAATGTACGAATATGACGGGAATCTTTTATACGTAGCTATACCAGAACTTCAAAAACTGATAGGTATGCAGGGCGTTACGGGCATTCAGTTTAAAATAAAAGACCCGTGGAAAAGCGAAATACATGCGGAGATGGCGAGCAGATTTTTGGGCCATCCCTACCATGCCAACGATTGGAAGATGAAAAACCTAACCCTTTTAAAATGGATGAATTATGAAAAGTTCATAGTAGCGGCTATTGTATGTTTAATAGTTTTGATTGCGGCGTTTAATATAATAAGCTCTTTGATAATGGTGGTTGTGGATAAGACCAAGGAAATTGGCATTCTGCGCGCAATGGGGCTTTCGGAGAGCGCAATTATGCGGGTGTTTGTGGGGATGGGTTCTTTTATAGGTTTATTCGGTTCGCTTTTGGGCGGGGTGGCTGGGCTTACGCTGTGCATTATTCAGGAGAGAACGCATTTTATAGAGCTGCCCGCCGATGTTTACATGATGCCTTTTTTCCCTGTGCAGGTACAGGCTTTGGATGTGGTGGTGATTTTTATAATTGGCAACGCGCTTTGCATTTTTGCGACAATTTTACCCGCATGGAAGGCTAGCATAATGAAGCCTGTGAAGGCCATTAGGCATGAGTAGATAAAAAGTCCAACCCTTTTTTACCGATGTCCGTTCTGAATTGCGCTCCAGCGAATTTGATTTTTTTAACCCCAGCGTAAGCGATGTCTATGGCTGTTTTTAAGTTATCTCCTTTGCCAACCACTCCCAGAACCCTGCCCCCCGCGGAGAGCAACTCGCCATTTTGCATTTTTGTCCCTGCGTGCAGAACTTGAGCGCCGCACTCTTCCGCTTCGCGAATTCCGCTGATGGGCGCTCCTGTTTTGTACTCGCCGGGGTAACCTTCGCTTGCCATCACCACTACTGCGGCATGGCTTTGGTGATTTATTTTGGCGATTTCCTTTACTTTTCCCGCTGCGGCTTTGTAAAACAAGTCCAGCAAATCCCCGCCATAAACGGCAAGAACTGCCTGAGTTTCTGGGTCTCCGAGGCGGCAGTTGTATTCCACAACTTTTGGCCCGTCTTTTGTAGCCATTATGCCTATGAACAGAACACCTATGTAAGGGTTCCCTTCGTCTGCCATGCCTTGCAATGTAGGTTCTAATATCTCCTTTTTTATTCTATCCATCATTTTATCGTTTACGAGCGGTGCAGGTGCGTAAGCCCCCATTCCTCCGGTGTTTGGGCCTTTGTCTTTGTCAAAAATTCTTTTGTGGTCTTGCGCGGACGCGAGCAGCAGATAACTTTTGCCATCGCACACCGCAAAAATTGACGCTTCTTCGCCCTCCATAAATTCCTCTATCACAACGGTTTTGCCCGCTTTGCCAAACACCGCTTTTTCGCCGAGCATATCTTCAAGCGCGTTTAGGGCTTCTTTTTTTGTTTGGCAAACAACTGCGCCTTTGCCAGCTGCAAGCCCTGATGCTTTTACAACTATAGGGGCGGAGTGATTTTCCAGGTAATCTTTTGCTTTTTGCAAATCCGTAAAAGTTTCGTAATCGGCTGTTGGAATGTCGTGCCGTTTCATAAATTTTTTGCTGAACGCTTTGCTGCCTTCCAATTGCGCCGCCGCCGCTGTGGGTCCAAAAATTTTCATTCCTTGTTTGTGAAATTCGTCCACAACGCCCGCAACCAGCGGGATTTCTGGGCCTATAACGGTGAAGTCCACATTTTCGCTTTTTGCCAGAGCTGCTATTTCCTTTGGGTTTGCAACGTCAACAGGAAAGCATTGCCCAAGCGTGGCCATTCCTAGGTTCCCCGGAGCGCACAAAAGTTCTGTGCATAGTTTTGACTTTCTGATAGATAAGGCCATAGCGTGCTCCCTGCCGCCTGAGCCTATTAAAAGGACTTTCATAGCAAGATAAAATAGTAAAATGCTGTAGCTGGCATTTAGTTAAATATCATCGTCATTCTGTGGTTCGTCTTTTGCGTTTTCGTCTGAGGTGTTGGAGCCAGCGAGAGGTACATCATCTATGGAGCTTGCTGCTGGAGCTTCGTGAGCTTGCTCAAAAGTTGCTTTCTCCGCTCCCGACTCCGCCTCAATATCTTCCACGCTTGGGATTGCAGCGGCGTCTCTAACAAAGTCGCCATCGGAGAGCGTAATCGCTTTAACGCCTTGCGCGGAGCGTCCTGTTTCCCTTATGGAATCCAAGTCTATGCGAATCATCTGTCCGTCTTTTGTGCTTATTATAATATCGTAGTCGGGCAAAACGGCGTCCACAAAAATAGCCTCTCCCGTTTTGTCGGTGATTTTCATATTCACCACGCCTTTTCCGCCTCGGTTGGTGACGCGGTATTCTTCGGGGTCTGTGCGTTTTGCAAATCCGTTTTCGGAAATTGTTAGAACCAAAGAGTTTTTCTTTATGTCCACCATTCCTATAACCGTGTCTTTGTCTTCCAGGCGGATTCCGCGTACGCCTCTTGAGCCGCGCCCTGTGCTGCGGAAAGCGGTTGGGGGGAATGTTATTGCCATTCCGCCTTTTGTGGCTATCATCAAATTGTTTTCTTCTTGAACCAAGAGAACGCTCACCAGCTCGTCATTGTCTATAAGCGTTATTGCGTTGACGCCAGCTTTGCGGACATTGCTGAACAAACTCAAATTCATTTTATTTATAATGCCCTGCTTTGTGCAGAACACCAAGTAAAAACCTTCAGCAAATTTGCGAACAGGAACAATCGCAGAAACCTTCTCACCTTCGGTTAATTCAAGGAAATTCACTATAGGAACTCCCTTGCCAGTGCGTATGCCTTCGGGGAGTTTATAAACCTTTATCCAATGCAGCCTGCCTTTATTGGTGAATACCAGCAAATAACTATGGGTGCTTGCCGTAATCACCTTTTCCACAAAATCTTCGTCTTTAAGCCCTGTGCCTATAACACCCTTGCCACCCCTGTTTTGCAGTTTGAAAGTATCTATGGGCAGCCTGCGAACATAGCCCCTTTTGGAGAGGGTTATAACCTGTTCTTCTTCGGCTATTAAATCTTCCATATCCAAATCGTCTTCGGCATCTTCTATCTTTGTGCGGCGCACATCGCCATATTTATCGGCAATTTCTTGAAGCCTTGTTTTTACAATATCCATTATGCGTTCTTTCTTTGCCAAAATATCTTCCAAATCTGCGATTTTAAGCAGGAGTTCCGCATATTCGTCTTCTAATTTTTTTACCTCTATTTTTTTAATATTGCGCAAACGAATTTCCAAAATAGCCTTTACCTGCAACTCAGATAGCGAATAACGGGTTTGCAAAATTTGGTCGGGTTCGTCTTCAAAACGAATTATGCGAACAACTTCGTCTATGTTTTCTGGAGCAAGGGCAATTCTAAAACCCTCTAAGATATGCGCTCTTTCCTTTGCTTTTTTCAGCTCGTATTCTGTGCGGCGGCGAATAACTATGTGGCGATGTTCCACGTAGTTTGAGCACAATTCCTTTAAGTTCAAAAGTTTTGGCTGGCGGTTCACCAATGCTAAGTTGTATATGCTAAAGCTCTCTTGCAGCCTTGTGTATTTAAACAGATTATTTTTTACAACTTCCGGCACAGCATCTTTTTTTAGCCCTATAACAATTCTCATTCCCTCGCGGTCGCTTTCGTCGTTGGCGTGGTTTATGCCTTCCAGTTTATCTTCGTTTACGAGTTTGCCTATGGTTTCTAAAAGTTCCTTTTTGTTGACCATATACGGAATGCTTTTTACAATTAAAAAGTTGCGGCCTTTTGCATCAACCTCGGTCTCAATATCTGCGCGAACCCTCACCTTGCCACGCCCTGTTAGATAAGCGTCTCTGATGCCAGCTCTGCCGCAAATCACAGCTCCGGTGGGGAAGTCTGGCCCTTTTACAAAATGCAATAGCTCTTCGCAGGAGATGTCGGGGTTGTTTATAACGGCTTTTATGGCTTCTGTAACTTCTCTTAAATTGTGGGGAGCCATATTGGTAGCCATACCTACCGCAATGCCCACAGAACCATTTACCAATAAGTTGGGGAAGGCGGAAGGCAGCACCGTAGGCTCTTCCAAAGAATCGTCAAAATTTGGGCTAAAATCCACTGTATCTTTGTCCAAGTCTTCCAGCATAAACTCGGCAAAGTGTGTCATTCGGGCTTCGGTATAACGCATTGCGGCAGGGGGGTCTCCGTCCATGCTGCCAAAGTTCCCTTGCCCGTCTACCAATGTGTATCGCAGTGAAAAATCCTGTGCCATGCGCACAAGGGTGTCGTAAATGGCGCTGTCTCCGTGGGGGTGGTATTTACCCATAACCTCGCCGACTATTGTAGCGCTTTTGCGGGTGGGTTTGGGGGCTGGGGTTAATCCAAGTTCGTGCATTCCAAATAGCACCCTGCGATGCACAGGCTTAAAGCCATCGCGTACGTCGGGGAGGGCACGTGATACTATAACACTCATCGAATAGCGTAGGTAGCTATCCTGCATATCTTTTTCAATCAAAGAGGGGATTTTTGACCCCGGGGTCATTTTAATTACGGACATATAATTTCCTATAGGAGGAATAATATAGAAAATTTTATTGGTCTTGTAGGCAGCGGACGGAAAGACCGTAGGTTTTGTAGTCAATGGCATCTTCCACTTCTTCTCTACCAGAACGCATAGTCCAAAAGTATGCTAACTTGCTATTAAACTTATGGTCGCTCCAATAGTAGCCAAAAGATCCTAAAGACCTGAAAGTACCTCCGTGGAAGTAGCGCATACCCCCAGGCAAGGCAGAAAATCCGTAAAAATGCCAACCGTTGGGGCAAACCTCTCGTGCTGTATCCCATTTATATAGTCTGCCATATTTATCGCAATTAAAATCTTTATTGCCATAACACCAGCTGCTATCTGTTTTATAGTTAAGATTGTCTTTCATCCAAACCTGCTCGCCGATTTTTGTGGTTTTGTATATTTTGCCGTCTCGCGTGTCGGTGAAGGTGCCTTTCTGCTGGGCAAAGAGGGCGGTGCAGAGGAGGAGGAGTGAAATCAACATAAAATTTGCTAAATTACAAAAATAGAAATTTATATATTATTCAAATGGCGGAAAACCATACTATAAAACTATATCATGGAAGCAATCAGACGGTTGAACAGCCTCAGTTGCTAAAATCCACGCATCCAATGGATTTTGGGGCTGGATTTTATACAACTACCAATTATCAGCAAGCACTTGATTTTGCGAAAAAAGTTGCAATTAGGCAAAAAACAGGAAAGCCAACAATAACAGCTTATGAAGCACAAGAAAATATCTTGCGTTCCAAATATAAAATATTGGAATTTCACTCGGCAGACAAAGCTTGGCTAGATTTTGTAACCGCAAATAGGCAAATTCTTAATCCAGAAATTGATGCAGAAATAGTTATTGGAGCGGTTGCAAACGATGATATAATTGAAGTTGTTAGGCTTTACGAAAATGGAGTATATACTGTTGAAGAAACCTTGAAACGACTTAAAATAAAAACGCTTTATAATCAATATGTATTTAGAACACAAAAGGCAATTAGCGAACTCATAACAAAAGAGGTAATAAATGTCTAAGGAAATATTTAGTTCAATAATTTGGACAACAAATGTGCAAATAATCTCAATGATTATGGCAAATTATCGTTTATCTTTTATGGAAGCCTATGAAAAATGGATAAATTCAAAAACTTATGCAACACTTGAAGAACAGTCAAATGAAATATGGCAATTCAGCAACTTGTTCCTCTATATGCTATTTGACGAAGAGCAAAAAACAGGTGTTTTTGAAATTCCGGCGGTAATATCATGAATGATAAATTGACTTCGAAAGAACGCTTTATGGTATTTATTGCAGAAGAATATCGAAATTTCAGCCATCTTTCTGGCGCAGAAGTTAGCAAGTTATTTAAACTCGCAGGCATATTCGATTTTATTAACGATACTTATGAAGCATTGCATACAGAAGATTTGAAATTTGTTCTATTTCAAATAGATGAAATTATACAAAAAAGCCATGTTAAATAAATATGAAGTTACCCACGCTACTGTTCACTATCGCTTTCATACTTGGTTGCAAAGAGAGCGGTGCAGAGGAGGAGGAGTGTGGCGGTTTTGTTCATTTATTGTAAAATAGCAAACGACCTTTGCATAATTTATATATTTACCTAATGCGAATATCCGAACGCGAAAGGCAAGTTTTGGTTAAGGCGGTACAAAAAATTGACCGCTCTGCTTCAGTATGGCTGTTTGGTTCTCGTACGGACAATTCAAAAAGAGGCGGAGATATTGATATTGCCGTACTGTCGGATAAAATTCATATAAAGGAAAAAATGCAACTGAAAAGGGCTATTTACAATGAGCTTGGGGAACAGAAAATAGATTTGGTTATATCTGTAGATGGTAAAGAGCCTTTTTTTAAATTGGCGACAGAAAAGGGGATTAGGATAGATGAATAGCACAGTTATAAGTTCTTTAAAAAATTCCTTGGATGATTTTAAATCCGCTTTGGACTGGTTAAATCATTCTTATGAGTTATGCAAAAAAACAGGAATCAAAAACAATTATTCGGTTGAAGAATTGGATGCTTTTGAAAATCTCACCTCTCGTTATGCACGAACTACAGATTTTCTAATTCATAAATTGTTCAGAAGCATAGATGCTGTAGAGTTTTTAGAAGTCGGAACAATAATTGATTCTGCAAATAGAGCCGTAAAACGAGGGTTTGTAGAATCCATAGATATTTTACACTCACTGAAAGATTTGAGAAATGAAATAGCGCATGAATATACGGAAAGAGAATTAAAAGATTTATTTTCAGAAGTCTTGGAATCCGTACCTTTGATAGTTGACATCTCTAACAAGGCGTTTGAGTATTGTAGTAAATATTAATCTGCCGTCTCGCGTGTCGGTGAAGGTGCCTTTTTGCTGGGCAAAGAGGGCGGTGCAGAGGAGGAGTGTGGCGGTTTTTGGTATTTATCCCCCCAGCTCTTTCTTAAATACTTCTTCTACTTTCTTAGCAAAATCTATAAATTTTGGATTTCTTCTTAGATGTTTAACGGACAACAGTGGCATTTACTATATTACAGCCTGAGGAAGTATGGATATCGCAGGTTTAAAAAAAGCATTGGGTAAACGTCCAAAGTCATTGCTTTTTGCTCGTTTGTCCGATGCGCTTAGACAGGCATCTGGCGCAGGGCAAAAAAACGAAGCGCTAGCTGTGGTAAACAAAGGCCTTGAAATAAATTCAGGCTTTTTGCCGGGTAGGCTCGCCAGAGGGCGCATACTTTTTGAAAATGGAGATTTCGCGGGGGCAAAAGCCGATTTTGAAGCCGTGGCGGAACAAGACCCATTTTGCCTTTCAGCGCAAAAACTGCTTTTGGAAACTTTGGTTGTGCTTGAGCAACAGCCAAAAACGGGAATTTACTCAAAGATATTAAACGCTATAGAACCAAAGGTTAAGGTTGAAACCAATGCGCAAGAGATACGAAAAACTGTATCTGCTGTAGCTGCTGCATCTGCCGCTCCAGATTCGCAGTCTGTTTTCGATGCGTTGGACAGCATATTGGATGAAGAGATTAGCAATAATGAAACTGAGGTTTCAAATTTGCTTATGCAAACTTTTGATAATGTAATTGGAAAAGAGTTAGCAAAAAAGCCTGTAGAGGTGCCCAAAGCGGAATCTTCCGCCCCAGTTGCCGTTCCTGCCGCCGCCGCTGCGGCGGCGGTAGCTGTTCCGGTTGCAGTTGCAGCTACACCAGAGGAAAAACCAGCTGCGGAAAAAGCCCCAGATTTGACCAACGAATTGGATTCCTTGCTAACAGACGAGGATACCCCGCCAACCGATACCGCCGCTGCCGTGGAAGAGCCAGCCGCCGCTGCCGTGGAAGAGCCAGCCGCCGCTGCCGTGGAAGAGCCAGCCGCCGCTGCCGTGGAAGAGCCAGCCGCCGCCGCCGTGGAAGAAACTGCTGCCGTTGTGGAAAAAGCTGCTCCCAACATAGACGACTTGGTAGCGGAGCAGTTAAAGCCAAGAGAAGACCTTCCAGATTTGACCAAAGAACTGGATAACTTGCTAACCGATGAGGATGTCCCGCCAGAGAAGGATTCTGTTCCTGCGGAAAAACCCGCTGTTCCTGCGGAAAAAGCTGCTCCCAACATAGACGACTTGGTAGCGGAGCAGTTAAAGCCAAGAGAAGACCTTCCAGATTTGACCAAAGAACTGGATAACTTGTTAACCGCTGAAGATGTCCCGCCAGAAAAGGATTCCGTTCCTGCGGAAAAACCCGCAGCTGAAAAAGCCGCACCCAATTTGGATGATTTGATAGCGGAACAACTTGCGCCCAAAGAGAAAGACCTTCCTGATTTAACAGGTGACATGGACTCTTTGCTTGCGAAGGGCTTACCGCCCGAAGAGGCTCCCGCTCCCGCTGCTGCAAAATCTGCACCCAATTTGGATGCTTTGATAGCGGAGCAACTGGCACCCAAAGAGAAAGATCTCCCCGATTTGACAGGTGACATGGACTCACTGCTTGCGAAGGGCTTGCCGCCCGAAGAGGATGCCGCTCCCGCTGCTGCAAAATCTGTACCCAATTTGGATGATTTGATAGCGGAGCAACTGGCACCCAAAGAGAAAGATCTCCCCGATTTGACCGGTGACATGGACTCACTGCTTGCGAAGGGCTTGCCGCCCGAAGAGGCTCCCGCTCCCGCTGCAAAATCCGCCCCCAATCTGGATGCTTTGATAGCGGAGCAGCTTGCGGAAAAAGTGGAGAACCTTCCCGATTTGACCGGTGACATGGATTCGTTGCTAGCCAAAGGCTTACCGCCCGAAGAGGATGCCGCTCCCGCCGCTGCAAAATCTGCACCCAATTTGGATGATTTGATAGCGGAACAACTTGCACCCAAAGAGAAAGACCTTCCCGATTTGACAGGTGACATGGACTCACTGCTTGCGAAGGGCTTGCCGCCCGAAGAGGCTCCCGCTCCCGCCGCTGCAAAATCGGCACCCAATTTAGACGCTTTGATAGCGGAGCAGCTTGCGGAAAAAGTGGAAAACCTTCCCGATTTGACCGGTGACATGGATTCGTTGCTTGCGAAGGGCTTGCCGCCCGAAGAGGCTCCCGCTCCCGCCGCTGCAAAATCGGCACCCAATTTGGATGATTTGATAGCGGAGCAGCTTGCGGAAAAAGTGGAAAACCTTCCCGATTTAACTGGTGATATGGATTCTTTGCTTGCGAAGGGCTTGCCGCCCGAAGAGGCTCCCGCTCCCGCCGCTGCAAAATCGGCACCCAATTTGGATGATTTGATAGCGGAGCAGCTTGCGGAAAAAGTGGAGAACCTACCCGATTTGACAGGTGATATGGACTCACTGCTTGCGAAGGGCTTGCCGCCCGAAGAGGCTCCCGCTCCCGCCGCTGCAAAATCGGCA
>Ga0268262_10000951_pt1 | contig 37379 bp, 26 predicted proteins | sample TergutNc150P3_FD_190354 | JGI IMG/M metagenome (GOLD analysis project Ga0268262, IMG submission 190354) | Nasutitermes corniger P3 segment gut microbial community from laboratory colony in Florida, USA - Nc150 P3 (SPAdes) (version 2) | ecosystem: Host-associated > Arthropoda: Insects >...
TACACGCTGACGATCAATAGGAACCCTACGGCCGGCGGAACCGCCACGGCGGGCAGCCAGTCGGGCATCGCCGCCGGGACGCAGGTCAACATAACGGCCGCCGCGGCTACCGGTTACACGTTCAGCAACTGGACGATCACCGGCAGCGGCACCATCGCCAACGCGGGCAACGCCTCCACGACCGTGACCGTGAACGGGAACGTGACCGTTACGGCCAATTTCAATCAGAACGCCACAACTTATACGCTGACGGTCGAAAGGAATCCGACGGCGGGCGGGACCACCAATCCGGCTAGCAGCCAAACGAACATAAACGCCGGGCAGCAGATCAATATATCGGCCACTCCGGCGAACGGTTATACGTTCGCCAATTGGACGATAACCTCCGGCAGCGGCAATATCGCAAACGCGAACAACGTTTCCACGACCATAACCGTGAACGGGAACGTGACGGTCAGGGCCAATTTCACGCAGAACCAGACCCAGTATACGCTGACCGTAAACCGCAACCCGACGGCGGGCGGGACGGTGAAGGTGGGTAACAACGACTACTCGTCGCCCGTCTCGGTAAATAGCGGGACGTCGACCGCCATATCGGCGGCGGCGGCGAGCGGGTACACGTTTACGAATTGGACGGTGACCAGCGGTTCGGCGCAGATAAATAACGCGAACAGCGCCAGCACGACGGTCTCTCTCAGCGGAAACGCCACGATAACCGCCAATTTCACGCAAAATCCAACGACACCCGCAACGTACACGCTGACCGTAAGCCGCCTTCCGAGCAACAGCGCCGGCACGGTCAAGATCAACAACGCGGATTACTCGGCGCCTGTCACGGTAAACAGCGGGACGGCGGTCAACATAACGGCCGCGCCGGCGACAAACTATAGATTTACCAACTGGACTGTGGCGACCGGATCCGCCTCCATAGCCAACGCGGGCAGCGCGACGACGACGGTCACCCTGACGTCAAACGCCACGGTTACCGCCAACTTTACGTCGACATCCGTAACACCCCCATCGGGCGGCGGCAGGACGGATACGATAAAGGTTGAAGCCGAGAACTACACGAGCAACAACGGCGCGAATATGCAAACCGGCACCATTGAGGGCGGAGGATTATGCATAGGTTACATTGAAAACGGTTACTCGACGACCTACAATAATGTAAACGTGCCGAAATCCGGCGCGTACACCATGCAGTTCAGAATAGCCACCGGTACGGAGCGCAGCTCTTTCACGGTCACCGTGAACGGTCAAAACGTCGGGACGGTAAGCACCAACAATACCGGCGGCTGGGACACATACGTAATAGCGCCCATAAGCAACGACGTGCAACTCAACGCCGGCAACAACACGGTGGTTCTGAACTTCCAGAACGCGGTCAACGTAGACTATTTCCTGCTATTGGGCGAGAAACTGGCGACGCCGGTGAAATACAGAGCGCCCAAGGAAGCCGCGCCGCGTTTGAACATCGCCGTGAGGGCCGACGCTAAGGGTTTCAGAGTGGAGCTTCCGGCGGATCACGGATACACGTCGTACAAAATCATAGACGCCAGGGGCAAAGCGGTAAAGAGCGGCAAGATAGCCGGCGGCGTAACGGATTTGCGGTTCAATGACATCAACAGCAACGTCGTTTTCCTGAAATTGGACGGAAAGAGGGGCGGCGCGCCGGTCGTGTTGAAAGCGGTAAACTATTGATAGACAATATTATTGACGGGTAATTTATTAACGATGAACCGTAAAGGGGCGGGCACGTGTGTCCGTTCTTTTTTTGGTATTGATAATAATAGATGTTATTTCAACATATTCAAAAAAGAGGGATGCGCCATGAAAAAAATGTTCTTTGCGGTTGCGTTGCTGACCGTCGTCTCCGCCGTTAGCGTGTACGCGGCGAAAACTACCCGCTATTGGGACGCCTGCAAGCCGAGTTGCGGTTGGAGCGCCAACGCCAGCGGTAATCCTTGCGCGTCGTGCGATGTTAAAGGCAATAAAGACAACGGCAACAATCAAAGCGCTTGCGGCGGCGGAAATTCATACACTTGCATGGCCCAAGCTCCGTGGGCGGTGAGCGATAATTTGTCTTACGGTTTTACCGCCACTAACACGAACGGCGCTTGCGGTAAGTGCTTCGAGCTGACCTTTACCAGCGGTATTTCCGGAAAGAAGATGATCCTTATGGCCAGCAACATCGGCGGCGACGTAGGAGATCAGCATTTTGACATTATGATTCCGGGCGGCGGCGTCGGCCAGTTCAACGCCCTAAGTAATCAAATTCAGCAGAACGGCGGTAACAGTTCAAATCTAGGCCAGCAATACGGCGGCTTCAGGGCCACCTGCGGCGCCAATGAGTCTTGCATTCGGAAGATGTGCGACGACGCTTTCAGCAGCGCGGCGCTCGCCGATCTGAAAAAGGGTTGCTATTGGTATATCGATTGGTTCAAAATGGCCGACAATCCCAACGCGGACGTCAGACAGGTAGACTGCCCGGCGGAGCTGGTATCTTCGTATAAAAACGGAACCGGCGGCGGCGGAAACGTCACCCCGACCCCCACGACTTACACGCTGACGGTCAACCGGAACCCGACCGCGGGCGGATCAACTACTCCGGCGAGCAGCCAGGCGAACATTACCGGGGGATCGAAGGTCAATATAACGGCCACCGCGGCGAGCGGCTATTCGTTCACCAATTGGACGGTAACGAGCGGAAACGGCACATTCGCCGACGCGAACAACGCTTCCACCAGCGTGACCGTGAACGGGAACTTAACCATTCAAGCCAATTTCAAGCAGAATCAAACACAATATACGCTGACCGTTAACCGCAACCCGACGGCCGGCGGGTCGGTGAAGGTCAACAACGCGGACTACTCGTCGCCGGTCCAGGTGAACAGCGGGACGGCGGTCAACATATCGGCGGCGGCGGCGAGCGGGTACACGTTTACGAATTGGACGGTGACCAGCGGCACGGCGCAGATAAATAACGCGAACAGCGCGAACACGACGGTCTCGCTCAGCGCGAACGCCACGATAACCGCCAACTTCACGCAGAATCCCACGACGCCTACGACGGTCACGCTGACGGTCAACCGCCAGCCGAGCAACAGCGCCGGGACGGTCAAGGTCAACAACGCGGATTACTCGGCGCCTGTTTCCGTAAACAGCGGGACGGCGGTCAACATTGTGGCGACCGCGGCGACCGGTTATAAGTTCACCAGTTGGACGGTGTCGACAGGCACCGCGTCCATAGCCAGCGCGAATAACGCGACTACGACGGTCACCCTCACCACAAACGCCGCGATAACCGCCAACTTTACGTCGACGTCCGGTGGCGGCGACATCGGGGGCGGCGGTAAGGACACGATAAAGGTCGAGGCGGAGGATTACACGAGCAAGAACGGCAACAATATACAAACCGGCACCATTGAGGGCGGCGGGATGTGCATAGGCTACATAGAAAACGGGTACTCTACGACATACAATAACGTGGACGCTCCGCGGGCCGGCGACTACGTCATGCAGTTCAGAATCGCCACCGGCGTGGAGCGGAGCACTTTCACGGTCACCGTGAACGGCAAGAACGTGGGAACGATCAGCACCAACAACACGGGCGGCTGGGACACATACGTAATAGTGCCGCTCAGCTCGAAGGTGGAACTCAGCGGCGGCGACAACACCGTGGTTTTGAACTTCCAGGGCGCCGTCAACGTAGACTACTTCCTGCTCATAGGCGACACGCCGGCGCCGCCGCCCCCGCCCCCGCCTCCTCCGCCGCCGCCGGATTCGATACCCGACGCCATAAAGTACTACGCGGCAAAATTGACCAAGACGCAAACGCAAATCGCCCTGAAGCCGACGGTACGCGGCTTCACCGCGGCGTTGCCGACAAACCACGGATTCACCTCCTATAGGGTTATCGACTTGCAAGGTAAGGAGATAAGGTCGGGCCGGATCGGCGAGACAACAACCGACCTAAGCGTGAGCAACCTGAAACACAGCGTGGTCTTCCTAGTGCTGGAAGGCAAGGGCCGGACGCCGCTGTCGCTGAAGGTTGTGACCTATTGATTGGGGTTGTTGATTGATGAGTATCAATTAATAATCGCTGACAACGAAATGTAGGGGCGGACCCGTGTGTCCGCCCTTTTATGTATATCATAACAGTAATTTTATCTTTATCTTAATCAATAGTTTGGGAGGAATCAATGAAAAGGACGCTTTTTTCGGTTACGTTGTTGGTGGTATCTGTCGCGGTCGGCGTGAACGCGGGGTGGGCCTCCCGCTATTGGGACGGATGCAAGCCCAGCTGCTCGTGGAAAGAGAAGACGCAGCATATTCCGGGCACAATTTGCAAGGAGTGCGACAAGAGCAACAATCCGCTGCCCATAAAAGGCGGCGAGAAGTGGGAAAACAACGCGAGCAGTTGCGACGGCGGCCCCGCTTACACATGCTGGGACATGATTCCTTTTGCCGACCCCAACAACCCTAATCAAGCGTACGGTTTCGCGGCCGCCCCTACCGACCAATGCGGGAAATGTTTCAAATTAACGTTTAACGGCGGCTTTGAGCATGGCGCCCCCTACGCGACGCACGCGGCTATTAAGGGTAAAGTTCTTATCGTGATGGCGAGCAACATGGGCAGCGACGTCGGCGGCGGGCAGTTTGACATTTTGATTCCGGGCGGCGGGGTGGGGGCGTTTAACGCTTTTTCCTCACAACTCGGCGTAAGCAAAGAGGCGCTCGGCAAGCAGTACGGCGGTCTTTTGTCGGACTGCGAGGAGCAGTTGAAATGGTCGGCGGGATCTCTTCTGCAATACCAAAAATGTCTAAGCGATAAGTGCAACGATGTGTTCAAAGACCCCAAACACGCGCTGCTCAAACAAGGCTGCAATTTCTACTCCGAGTGGTTTATGGCGGCGAACAACCCGCAGATGGATTACACGGAAATCGCTTGCCCGCAGATATTGATCGACAGATACACGAAAGGCGGCAACCTCCCGACGCCCGGCCCCACGTACAAGCTCGCTGTCAAACGGGTTCCCGAAGATGGCGGAACCACCGTACCGGCGGACTCACTGCCGGACATAGAAAAAGGAACGCAGGTTACCATAACAGCCGCGCCGGCCGCCGGCTACACCTTCGCCCGCTGGACAGTGACCGACAGCGGCAAGATAGCCAAAACGGACACCGTCTCCACAACCGTAACAGTGAACGGGAACGCGACCGTAACCGCCTATTTTGCGAAGGAGATCGTTATAATACCGCCGCCGCCGGACAGTGTTTCTCCGCCTGACAGCGTTATACCGCCGCCGGACAGCACAATATCGGTGAGGAGCGTTATCGCCGGAAAAACGCGCGCGGGCATAACCCTGAAATCCGTCCCCGGCGGCTTCAACGCCTACTTACCGGCTGATCACGGTTACACCTCGTACAAATTGATCAACCTGCAAGGCAGGGAGATCAGGAGCGGTAAAATCGGCCCCGGCGTAAACGACCTGAAAGTAGGCGGATTGAAGCGCAGCGTCTTCTTCCTACGGCTGGAAGGCAAGGGCAGAACGCCAACGTCGTTGAAGGTCGTGAATTAATGTTCTATCAAAACGTGACCCCTTTGGAGGACGCCCTGAAAACCGGCGTCCTCCCGACGCTCGAAACCTTCCCCAACCCGAACAATGCAGGGTTCGGCGCCGGTTGCGTCCGCATCGTCTTCCCCGAGTTCACCTGCGTCTGCCCCAAGACCGGCTACCCGGACTTCGCGTCCATACTCCTCTGCTACCTGCCGGACAAGCTATGCCTCGAACTCAAGTCGTGGAAGCTCTACCTGAACGCCTTCAGGATGGTGGGCACCTTCCACGAGACGGTTACCGGGCACCTCTTCAACACCCTGCAAACACTGCTTTCGCCCAAGTGGATGCTGCTCGCCGGGGACTTCTACCCGCGCGGAAACGTGGACACCGCCGTGCTCTTCGAGACGGAAGGCCCGCGCCCCCAAGGAGCCGACCTGCTTATCGGCCCTTACCTGCCCCCCAGGTTAAAATCACAATAATTTGCTTTCCGGGTGTAATATTTATTATATATATATCATGTGATGGTGCGCTTTCCGGCGTTAAAGGCGGGGCGGTCGTCCGGACCGCGCTTCTTTTGGCGTTGATGTGCCGAAAAAAAATTAAAAAATACCGAAAGGGCATGTACCGTATGAGCATTCCGATAATTAAATTGGTTTTGGACTCAGACATGATGGGCAAGGTCATCGTCGGTCTGTTGTTGTTCTTCTCGTTTTTGAGTTGGGCTTTGATCTTCGCTCGGGTGGTATCGCTCAAGAGGGTGGTGGGCAGCTGCAAGCGCTTCCGCCAGCGTTTTCAGCACGACGTGCGGCACATCACAGAGATAGACCGGATGAGCGTGGACGAGCTGCGTACGCCTATGGGGCAGCTTGCCAAGGTGGGGGCCGACGAGTACAACCGGATCATCGGCGACGTCAAGACGCACACGCGGGTGAACGACTGGTCGTTCTTCTTGGAGAGTCAGTTTACGATGGCGCGCGAACGCATAGACAGCGCGCTTTCCGGCATAGTGGCGCCGTTTGACAGGGGGGTTTTCCTCTTGGCGATGATAAGTAGCGTCGCGCCGTTTTTGGGGCTTCTGGGCACGGTGTGGGGTATCATGAACTCGTTCTATGAGATCGGCAGCCAGGGGTCAGCCAGTCTGCCGGTGGTTGCGCCGGGCATCGCGTCGGCGTTGATCACCACTATTGTGGGGTTGGCCGTGGCCATTCCGGCGCTGTTTTTTTACAACTACTGCAACCACAAGGCGGAGCGGGCGGCGGACGACATGGAGGAGTTCAAAGATATTTTGGCGGTGCGGTTGCGTAGGGAGATTTTCAGCACGTTCTTCGCGGAGAGCCAGACGGCGCCGGCGGCGCCGAGATCGCCCATCGGCGGGGGTTATTCATGAAAAGAAGAAAAGACCGCCAGCGGCAGGTTATAAGCGACCTCAACCTCACAAACCTTATTGACGTCGTCTTCGCGCTCCTCATCATATTCATGATCACGGCGCCGATGATGACCCAGGGGGTGCAGGTGGACTTGCCGCAGACGGAGTCGGAGAATGTGGAATCGAACGAGTCTATACAGGTGACGATAAACGACCAAGGCGAGATATACGTTGATCACGAGATGGTTTCGCTTTTGGAGTTTCGGAAGCGTTTTTCCGAAGTCTTCGCGGGTAGGAGCGAGACGCCGGTCTTCATTAACGCCGACAAGAGGGTGCCCTACGGGTTGTTTGTCCGCGTTATCTCCGAGGTGCAGAAGGCCGGCGTTGTGAAGCTAGGGTTCCTTACGACGGCTTTAGACGGAAAGAGCGAGTACTGATGGATGGGACGCAGGCGGCATACGGCGAGCGTGCCGGATACGGGGATGTGGGCTTCCGGAAGGTGCTCATAATCTCGGTGATTTTCCACCTGATCGTCCTTGTCGGGTTGCCGCTGATGAGCAAGCTCTTTGTGAAGACCAAGAAGTTTGAGCGTCCAAAGACCTTTCAGCTGGTGCAAATGCCGCCGTCGCGGCCGCAGCCGCAGCGCAAGGTGCCGGTAGAACCCGCGCCGGTCGAGCCTCCGCCGACGCCGGTCCCGCCGGCGCCCGTACCGGAACCGACGCCGGCCCCCGTGCCGACGCCGGCGCCAAAACCTAAGCCGACGCCGCCGGAACCAAAGCCGCAACCGCCTAAGCCGACGCCGAAGCGGGAGACGGTGTCTAAACCGGTGGAGGAGGATGTCTCCGAATTGGCGTCGCTTATGAACGCGCTGCCGATGCCGCCGACGCAGATCAGCGCCCCGGGCGACTTCAAGTACCACTGGTACCTGAACGCGGTGCGCAACAAGATTGAAAGCAATTGGCGTCCGGCCACGGAAAACCGGAACATCGCAGTGGTGGTCTCCTTTGAGATACACAGCGACGGGAGCGCCCACGCCATCAAGGTAACGAGTTCGAGCGGCGACGCCACTATAGATAATTTGGGGGTGAGGGCGGTTACGATCTCGTCGCCGTTCGGCAAGCTCCCCACGGATTTTGCGGGAGACAGGGTAGAAATCAACTTTACACTTCGTCCGACCAGGAAATATTAACGTATGAAGAAGATTTTGGCTTTTGCGATTGCGGTGTTCATTTTCGTCCCCGCCGCCGTTCACGCGGCGGAGAAGTTCGATCTGGAGGGCTACGCCAGCCGTTTCGACAGCATCCCCATCGGCGTGATTAAGTTCAAGTCGACCAACGGCAACACGCTCAAGGAGAACTTTCCGTGGGACATCATCGAGAACAATCTCGACATCAGCGGGAAATTCGGCGTGACGGCGCGTCCGGAGTTCGACAGCGCCTTCTTCGCGGATAAAGGGATCGGCATCTACGTGGACGGTCAGTACACGCTCGACGGGAACACCATACTTGTAGAGTGCAACCTCCGCGATGTGGCGACGCGGTCGCTCTTGGTCGGCAAAAGGTACAAGGGGGACATTAAAGCGTTGCGCAACATGGTTCACCGGTATTCAAACGAAATGGTCGAGATGCTCTTCGGCGACAAGGGTATCTTTGAGAGCCGCATACTTTACGTGAAGGTGGAGGGGATTAAAAAGAACATAGCGATCATGGATTTTGACGGGTACAATCGGACGAAGTTGACAAATGACAATATCATAAACATTTTTCCGACGTTTGCCGATAAGTCGACGATTTTGTGGACCTCATACGCTCGCGGCAAACCCGACATATACCGCGGCTCGATAACGGCGGGGTCGTCTAAGATATTCATAGAGGACAAAGCTATGGTGGTCTCGCCCGACGTCTCCTCAATAGACGGCACGATAGCGTTCGCCTCCTCGCAGTCGGGGAATTTGAATATCTACACCTGCGCGGCGGACGGAACGCGGCGGCGTCAGCTGACGTTCTCGAAGGGCACAGACACCGCGCCCAGCTGGTCGCCCAACGGCTACCAGATAGCCTTCACCTCCGATAGAGCGGGCGGCCCCCAAATATACGTAATGGACGCGACCGGCTCCAACCAGCGCCGCGTGACCTTCGAGGGCCGCTACAACGACGCCCCGGCGTGGTCGCCCAAGGGAGACAAGATAGCCTACGCGTCGCAGGGGGAAAACTACCAGTTCAATATATGGACGGTCTCGCCCGACGGAAGCGACGCGAAGATGGTGGCCGGCCTGCCCGGTTTAAGCGAAAGCCCGACCTGGTCCCCCGACGGAACCCTGATAGCCTTCGTCAACACCAACGGCGGCAGAAGCGATATGTACGTTGTCAAGCACGACGGGACACGGTTACGCAAGATTACGAATACCGGCGATATAAAGATGCCTAAGTGGTCGGCGTTTTGGTGAAAAAAATTGATTTTAGGAGGAATAAATGCAAAGAATCACCCATGCAATCAAGTCAATAGCCGTGATCGGCATTGCCCTATCGCTCTCTATCTCCGCCATAAACTGCGCGAAGATAAGATACACGACCAAGTTTGAGATGGACGCCGTGCGCGATACGATACGCGAGGATCTTACCGCTACGCAGGCCAAAATCATTGAGGAGCAGAAGAGGCTCCTGGCCGAGCAGAGCGCCATGTTTAAGGAGCAGAAGGAGTCCAGCGAGATGCTGCGCCTAATGCGCGCCGACATTCTAGTACGCTTCAACGAGATTGACCGCAAGGTCAGCGCCATCGAGCGTAACCTAAGCGAGAGCCAGTCGCGCATATCGCGTTTGGACCAGAAGACCTCGGAGTTCAGCCGCCGTTTGGAACAGAAGCTGGCTAGCGAAGAGGACGCGGTTAATCAGCGTAAGGTGCAGATAGAGAAACTCTTTGAGATAGCCATGAGCGATTTCAACGCGGGGCGTTACGATTTGGCGGTGAGCGGTTTCACTGACTTCGCGAAACAGTTTCCGGACGCGCCGCAAGCGCCGGAAGCCGAGTACTGGATTGCCGAGGCTCGTTTTGCCAAGAAGGAGTACGAGGCCGCCGAGAAGGAGTATATGCAGCTGATAAAGAAGTACCCGGACGGGGCGAAGTCATGCGCGGTGTTTTACAAGCTGGGATTGGTTTACGAGCAACAGGATAAGAAGAAGAGCATGGAGATGGTCTGGAACAACCTCCTGCAGAGGTGTCCGGACACCGAAGAGGCGCAATCGGTAAAGTCGCGTAAGCAGTAGTGTTTGATTTTTATATCGTCCACAACACTAAAATACTCGGAGGTATCTATGAGCAGCAACACTTCCCGTTACAGGCGTTGGTTAGTCGGCGCAACCGTTGCCGTCACCGTATCCGCCGTTTTTGCCGCGGCGTCGGCTCAAGACGACGATGAAGACGAGGCCTTTGATTTCGGCGCGTCGATGCAGAGTCTTGAAGCGCCCGCCTCCGGAACAAAGTCTGAGCAACCCGCAACGGAAGAATCCGTGTCGGCGGTCGCCGATCAGGATGACGGCGCCGCGTCGGGCGGCGGCGCTTCCGGCGACGAGGTTTCCGGCGGCGACGGCGGTCACGCCGCCAAGGGTAAGGATAAGGCCGACGGCGGCGGCGAGGGCGGTTCCACCCCCCTATTCTCGAAACCCAGCTTCGAACTCAATCTCGGCATGGCCACCGTCGACGGCCAGCCTTGGACGCGCATTGCCTTGGGCATTGACCTGCCTATCTGGAAGTTTGGCGTCTTTCTTGACTTAGAGCTTTTCATAGACGACGAGAGCAAGGTGTCGAACAAGGGATGGGATTTCAAGGACAACGCGGCGGAGGCCGTTTTCCGCAAGATACGCTACATACGTTATGGGCATGAGGACGAGCCGCTGTTTGTCAAGTTCGGCGGTCTGTCGAACGTCACTATCGGGTACGGCATGATCGTCGATAGGTTTACCAACATGCTGCGTTACCCGGACGAGAAATTACTTGGATTGCAGTTTTACGTGAATGACATTCTACCGATAGGTTTGACGGTGCAGACCTTGATATCCGATTTTGCTGAGATGAAGGACGAAGGCGGCGTATACGCCGCACGGGTTGCGGTGCGGCCTTTAAAACAGAGCGGTATCTTTTTGTTGGACGGGTTGTCTGTTGGCGCGATGTGCGCCGTAGACGCAAACGTCAACGCGCCGGCCAGCAAATGGGAATACAGCGATGAAGTAAATATGTTGGTGGAGATGCGCAAACGCTACAAAGGTGATCCGTTCTTTGACGAATACAAAAAATTCTATCAAGAGTACAAGCATCAGAGCGTAGACACGGTCTTGAATGTGTATGATAGGGAGGAAGACCTCCGCAACGAACCGCGTTCTTTCACTCTGCTCGGTCTTGACGCCGGTCTGCCCATTATCAAAACCGATATCTTGGGCGTTGATCTCTACGGTCAGTGGGCTGTCCGCGCCGACTCTGTCCCGGGCTGGGGTTTGGGCGCTCCGGGCGTGGCGGTGCGGTTTTGGAGGCTCACCGGCAACATTGAGTACCGCAAGGTCGAGGGCAAGTTTACGCCCGGATACTTCGACACCTATTACTTATAACGAACGCTATTCACGCGGTCTTATGAAAAGCAAAGACGAATACATAGACAGTCTCTCCGTAAACGGCGTCTTCGGGCGTTTGGGGATGGACGTGTTCGGCGTTTTGAGCGTATCGGGATCGTACCTATACATGCTCGGCGAGAATCAGAAGAGCCAGTCCTACGAGGGGACGGCCGGCATAGGCGAGACGATCATAAGCCGCATCCCCAAGATCAACCTCGCGGAGGTTTACCTGAGGAACGCCAACATAGGCATATACGATAAGTATGACGAAAAAGGTAATCTTGCTACGCCTAAACAAAAAGCGGGACGTTTTGACCGCTCTCCGGGAATGTACTGGGGCTACCGCACCGGCTTCGAGATCACCTCCGGCGCGTCGCTCATTTGGGACTACCGCTACGGGTGGAAAGTGGAGAACGGCAAATTGGTCTCCGACAACCACATGCTGCTCCAAACGGCGCTGAGGTTCTGAGGCCTTGAACGATTACGTCAGTTTGCCGAAAAGACGCGGGCCGGCAAAAGGCGCTCCCGGTCCGCGAAACTTTAAAATCCCCGAAAAAGGTAGGATTCGCATCGCGCTGGCCGCGCTTGTGTTGACATTGGTGATTGTCAAGTTTGCAGGACCTTGCGGCGGCGGGAAAAAGCCGAAAACGGTTAGCGCCGTAGATACCGTCGGCGCCGTCAATCGCGTTAATAACGCCAAGAGCGTTAAGCCCGCCGATAACGCAAAGGCAAATAAAACGGTCAAAAACGATAAAGTCGTCAATAATAAGACCGCCGCTGATAATAACGCCGTAGGTAACGCCGATGATGTCAATACCGCCGGTACCGTTAACCGCAAAGATAACAAAAAGCCCGCCGCCGACAACAAAATAACACTCGTCGAGTTACGCCAATTAGTCAAAGAATACAAGATAGGCACGGGCGCCTCGCGCCAACAGATCTCTGTCCGCGCAAACAACGAAAACGGCAAAGGGGTTTTCGGTTGGGGCAAAAGTAAGGACGACGGCGGCGACACGCTCTCCGTCGCGCTCAGCGTCGACACGACCCTCCAGAAATACGCGATGAGCATGTTTCGCCAATACAAGCCGCGCTACGCGGCTATGGCGGCCGTTGACCCGTCGACGGGCCGCGTGCTGGCGCTTGCCTCCTACGCCGACGACGGCGAGACTATAGACGGTTCCGATCTGTACCTGAAAAATTACTTTCCAGCTGCCTCCGTGTTCAAAACAATTGTCGCCGCAGCCGCCGTTGAGAGAGGCGGAATGAACGGCAAGACCGTTTTGGAACACTTCGGGCGCAATCACACGCTGTACAATACGCAGCTGCGAAAAGATCTCAAGGTCTCCCGTGAAATCACCTTGGAGGACGCCTACGCCTACTCTGTAAATCCGGTCTTCGCCCGTATAGCGCTCTTCAACGTGAACAAAGACATTGTGGCCGAGTATGGGCGGCGTTTTGGATTCAACGAGGCGGTACCCTTTGAGTATGACGCGGACGTCAGCGAGATGTTCGCGCCGGACACCGGATTCTCCGTGGCGGAATTCGCCTCCGGTTTCAACCGTAAGACCACGATCACCCCCCTATTCGGGGCGCTCTTGGCCGGAGCGGTGTGCGAGAGCGGGGTGATCTTCGAACCGACCGTCATTGATACCGTCCGCTCCCTGCGGAGCGACTCCTGCCTCTACGTCAGACGGTCAAAGGTGTGGCGGCGCGCCGTCAAGGAGCCTACGGCCGCGGAGCTTAGGGGGCTAATGACAAAGGTGACGCACTACGGCACCGCCCGCAACACCTTTCGGCAACTTCGCGACTCGCCCAGATACAACGCCTTCGAATTCGGCGGGAAGACGGGGTCGGTAAACCAAGTTGGGCTGGGACGGGTGGATTGGTTCGTGGGGTTTGCCAGGAACCCGAACAACAAAAGCCAGCGGATAGCGGTGGGCGTGGTAACGACGCACGGCGAATATTGGACGGTGCACTCAAGTTACGTCGCCGCGGAGCTGATAAAAAAGTACATCAGCAACGTTACCGCCGCGACATCCGCCCGTGCAACCTCTCAACCTGCAGGCAAAACGCCTCAATCCTAGACTCCAAGATAGCCGGGAAGGGGTTGCCGTCGCTCTCTATCGACAAAAACGGCAGCGTGCTTATGTTATCCACCGCGTGATTGTTACCCAACACCCTTTTGTCAAGCATTTTCTTGTTGTCCACCGTAGCCTCGGCGGTAAGCACCGCCTCCACGACGCGTGTGGGCATACAGGCGAAGGGGCCTATCTGGATAGTCCCGTGGGTGGTGTGCAAAATATCTTTGAAGAACGTTCCGGCGACAAGGATCGCCTCTCCCGTCAGACGGGGATCAAAGAACTCCCGCCCGTATTTTATGATCTTGCCCATCTCCGTAAGTTCATACGTATAAAGCCCTGACTTAGCGAGAATGCTCTTTATCTTTCTTTCGAGACGCAACTGCAGCATCCGACGGATCTTGAACTCGAATTTTCCCATCAAGCCGAAATCCGCCTCGAAGATGCCGTTCTCCACGTTCCAGTCGCAGTATTCGAGCCACTCAAATAAGGGGGCGCGTTTCACTATAATCTCGCGTTTTTCAAGACGTTCAAGCAAGTCCTGCGCGGCGAAGTAGTCTCTACGGACAAAGATTTCACCAAGGAGCGAAATGACCTTCGCCTCTCGCAACGGATATTTGATTGGAACGGCTTTGAGTTTCTCGGCCACATCGCCTAGTAATTTATAGAGCGGCGCGGTTTTACCGGTGCGGAACAGCGTCAAGATCCGCTCCCACTCTTCATGAAAGATTTTCATTGCCGACTTTTTGTCCTTCGCCAACACGCTCAGAGCGTTTTTGACGTCTTCCATGACGTCGGCGATGATGGCGCCCTTCATCACGTTCAGCGTATCTTTAACCTCAAGCCCGGCGTATCCGTTCTCATTTGTCAATGACAATAACGTAACGTCCTTTACGCGCTTCTTTTCCAAAACGCTGCGGATGTAAACGTTGTACTGGGAGAGGCGGCAGTTGCCCCCGCTTGTGGGCATGAAGTACACGAGGTACTCATCTTTACTATGGCGCGCCGACAGGTAGTGAAGCAGCCCGCCGGTGGTGAGGATGAGCGGCAGGCACTCCTTGCAAGAGCTGTGCCCTTTGCCGACCTTCAAGACTTCCGTGTCATAAACCGGTATAGCCGAGGCGTTGATCCCCGCCCCGCTAAACGCCGCGGCGAAGATGTCGCTTGTCAGGGAACCCATTGAGGGGAAGAGCACATGCACCCTCTTGTCCTTGAGCGACGCCCGAGTGCCGTCGGAGGCGACGAACATCGGCTTCTTCCCGGAATAGTCGATAAAAGCCTTTTGGAACGGAGCGTCGGCGCTTGCCGAAACGCTCAGCGCCCTGTATCGGGCTACGATATCTAAAAAAGCCTCTATGCGGGTATTAACGCCCGCGTCGGCGGTATGGCTGTCCAGCTCCAGCGTCAGCGACGGCTTGTCTTTCATTATATCGCGGAAGTAGCCGACGAGAAAAGAGTCGGGGCCGCAACTGAAATTGGTTATGTAGGCGCCGAACAACTGCGGGTGGCGGCTTGCGACATTAGCCGCACGCAGGATGTTCTGACCCATAGCCCAATTCATCTCCATGGAACACGGTTCGCCGTCATAATTGAGCATATCCCACGGAATAACCGTAACGCCCCGAGAGGCGAACTTGCCCGGAATGCCGAGGTTGCCCTCGTCGGCGAAAGCGTTGTACGGACGCCCGAAAAGAACGACGGCGGTACGCGTCGGGTCGGACTCCAATTCTTTGAGTATCTCCAAGCCGCGTTTGCGCAGCCCCGCGAAGAACGCGCGTTGCGCCTTAAGCGCCTCGGCGTAGGCCTCAAGACCCTCTTGTCTGCCGCGCCCGCACTCCTCCGCGATGTCGGCGAAGGTCTCGTTCATTGTCTCATAGCCCTTTGAAAAATCAATCACGGGAGAGACAAGTTTTGTCTTTTGCAATAAATCCTTGAACGCGCTCTTGAGGTAATAGGGTTCGCATTGGAGAAGGAGACAGGTGCATTGATGCTCCTTACGGCGATCCGGCATTCCCTCCACGTAAAGCTCCACGAGCTTGGGGAGGAAAACGAAATCTGGTTCTGTGAGGAGCAAACTATGCAACGCGCCGTGAGCGATCTCGCCCGGATAGCAGAACGAGGAACGCTTACGCTTTATGCCGTCGGCGCTGACATCCGGCGACAGAACGATTTCTAGACCTAATGACTTGAAGAAAGTTGAGTATAACGGATAAAACGTATTTGTCAAGAACGCTCGGTTTATGCCTACGCGCTTTGTCTGTTTGTTCGCTGGGATGTTATTGCTGGATTGATCGACACCTGGTTCTCTGGATTGCCTCGTTTCGCTCGCAATGACGTCATTGCGAGGAGCAAAGCGACGAAGCAATCCAGGATCTTTGGACTGATCAATACCATTCTTTACCGCCTCATCCGCCGACACCGCCGCGAAATCATTAAATACCATTTTTTGACGAACCGCCGCGTTGTCGTGTATACCCTTTTCAAACTGTACGTGGTGAATCATGTTGTAATACTTGTTGCAGGCCCCGCCGAAGGGGAACTTCTTATCGTCGATAATCATCATATTGATCTCGCACTTACGGTCGCAGTGCTCCGTCCCTCCGGCGCAAACAAAACGTTTCCCGTAACGCACCTCTCTATCCGCGAGCGCCTTTAAATCGAATGACGACGGTTGCAATAATTTTTTCTCTATCCTGTCCTTGACTTCAAGAGCCACCCCGTAAGCTCCCATGAGACCGGGATGCGGCGGGACGACTATCTCCTTGCCTATGAGGTTGGCCATAGCCAGCGGCACCGCTTTGTTGTAGCAAACCCCGCCCTGCATGAAAATCTTGTTTCCGGCGCTGCGCTGACCCTTCACGCGGTTTACGTAGTTCATGCACACGGAGTACACGAGCCCGGCGACGATGTCCTCCTTTGCCACGCCCTCGTGCGACGCGGTGCGGATGTCGGAGCTTATAAAGGCGGCGCACTGGTCGTTGAAGTTGGGCGGGTGCTTGCTCTTTATCGCGATACCCTCTATCTCTTTGTAATTTATGCCAAGCGTCTCGCCCGCCGATTCCTCCAAAAAGGAGCCGGTGCCGGCGCTGCAGGCCTCGTTCATCGCGTAGTCGGAGGCGACGGCGTTTGTCAGGTAGGTGTACTTGGCGTCCTGACCGCCTATCTCGAAGATGGTGTCCACCTCTTTGTCGAAGTGCGCGGCGGCGGCGGCGTGGGCGATGATCTCGTTTATGACGCCGTCGGTGCCGCCGTGCAGCCCGGCGATCTGGCGTCCGGAGCCAGTGGTGCCCAGACCTATTATGCTGACCGGAACGGTGATCTGCTCCAACAGCGCCGCGTAGCACTCGCGGGAGGCCTGCACAGGGTTTCCGTTTGTCCTCAGATATATAGACGCGACGATAGCGTCGTCTTTGGTACGCAACGCGACGGCCTTCGTGGTCGTCGACCCCACGTCCAGCCCGAGTATTAGTTCGTCCCCGGCGTCGGCGCTCTGTATCTCAATATCCTCGAACCGCACCAGCGGCTTACCCATCTCTATGGGCGGGAGCTGCGAGAACGACGTTCCGCCGTCGACAAATATATGCCCCCTGTCCAATCCAAGCGGCGTTTTGTTGATAAGCGCGTAGAACGCGGCGCCCACCGCCTCAAAGCAGTCGGCGAACTCCGGGATATACAGCTCGTCCACGTGCGGTTTCAGCATATCCATGATGACGGCGTTGTGCGTGACCCCGCCGGTCGCGATGATCCTCTTGTTCGGCACCTTTTCGAGCAAATCTAAAATCTTCTCAGCCATCATCCTGCACAGACCGGCGCTGACCCGCCCTATGGGGATGTTCTTGTTGAGGGCGTGGGTGCAGTCGCTCTTGCAGAAGACCGAGCAGCGCCCGGAGACCTTGAACTCCTCCGAGTTCGCGGCAAGCTCAACGGCCTCCTTTACGGAGACGTTCATCCGCCGCAGCTGCTGCAGGAAGAACTCCCCGGTGCCGCTGGCGCACTTGTTTCCGGTCTCGACGGTGCTGATCATCCCGTCGTCGCCTAAGACGTAGACGATGAAGTTCTCCGATCCGAGGCTGGCCACCGCCCCCGGCTTGCCGGAGGCGTACTTTCCCGTCTCCCGGAGAAGGCGCAGCGCGTACTCGACGCTCTCCGGTTCGGTGATTGAGCGGGCGTTTACGAGACTGCGGAACTTGCGCCCCGTGAACATGCCGTAGCCGTAGGCGCCTGCGTCAAAATGGTCAATCAGGCTTAAAAAGGCGTTGCGCGGGTTGCTCTCGTGGCTTTTGGACTCAACGCGCCCGAGACGGAGGCTCCCGTCGGCGTCGGAAAAAAGCTCGGCGGCCATGACGGCGGACGAGCCGAAGCATATACCTATAGACGAAGCGGCCATATTACTCCACTAAGGCAAGTAGAAGAACGCAGCCCCCGGCGCGATGCGGGCGCGACTGCGCGGTCTTTTGGCGTACTACTCAAACTCGATGATGCTTCCGGCGGGGTTATTTTCGTCGAAAAAATCCTCTTTGAAATACAGAAACCCGTGCTCGTCGTTTGAGTAATTTTCGCTGGCGTTTTCGGTGAAGAAGCGCCTAAGCGCCGAGTCCCGATTCTCGCCCTCCACGATGGCGTGACGAAGCTGCACCCTCTTTCCCTGCGTGATAAACGCGACGACATACTTTGACATTGACTGCTCCTGCCTTTTTTAATGTAAAAAACCACCTACCCTCCGAAACGGGGCTAAAGCCTTCCTTGATCCCCCACAGTATAAAAATAATTTTTGGAAATGCCTAGGTGGAAACTTTTTAAATTATTTTGACCAACCCCCCGTCACTGCGACACCAACCTGAACCCCAAATATATAGTACGGCTGTTCGGCTTGTTGTAATTACGCAACGATACCCGGCAAGTACCCTCTTCCGAGCTGAAACTGCACCCGCGGCTCACCCGCTCGTTCCCGTACTTGGGACCGGTTGGATTTTTTATGGGGGAGTCCTTGTAATAGTATCTGTCGTACCAATCGCCGACCCACTCCCAGACATTGCCTAGCATATCGTACACGCCAAGCTCATTAGGCTCCTTTGCGCCCACGGGCTGCGTTGACCCGAAACTGTTGTAGTCGTACCACGCCACATCGTGCAAAAACTTATGGCCGGAGAACTTCTGCCCATTGCTCTGCGCCCCGCCGCGCGCGGCGTACTCCCACTCCGCCTCCGTGGGCAAACGGTACTTCTTGCCCGTCAGCACGTTAAGCCTCTTTATAAACTCCTGAACATCGTCCCAGCTGACCTGCTCGACGGGCAGATTCCCCCCCTCCTTGTGCGCCGGGTTCACGCCCATCACCGACCACCACTGCTTCTGCGTTACCGGATACTTGCCGATATGGTAGTCTTTGAGCTTTATCTCGTGCCGCGGCCTCTCGTCATTCACGCAGCTCTCCTGTTCATCCAGACAGCCCATCTTAAACTTGCCGCCTTTGACAAAAATCATCTCTATCTCCGGTTTAACTATGGGGTAGACCTTCGGAGGGCGCGTGACCGCAACCGCCTTGGGAGGAACCGGCTTGACAGCGGCGCTGTCGACCGCAACGGCCCTGGCGGCGGTATCAACGACAGCCGCAGAATCAACGCCGACGGCCTTCGCGACGGCGGTGTCAACAACCGCGGAATCACCCCCGACAGCTTTCGCGACGGCCGTATCAGCGACCGCCGGAGCAACGCCGACAGCCTTCGCGGCGGCGGTATCGACCTTTGCCGGAACGGCGCCGACGCCTTTCTTCGCAGCCGCCGTATCAATGACCGCCTTCTTGCCGCCCTTGCCCTTCTTCGCGGCCGCCTCCTCCTCCGCCGCTCTGTGGCGTTCGGCCTCCGCCGCGACTCTCGCCGCTTCGGCGTCTGCCGCGGCTTTCGCGGCCGCTTCCCTCGCCTCAAACGCGGCTATCGCCGCAGAAAGCGTCTCCCTAGCAGAATTCAGCGCAGCCACCGCCGATTCCATAGCCTCCGTATACGAATCCGCCGCCGCGCCTATAGACAGCGAAACACAAATGGCCCCGACCAATAGAAATTTACCCGTCCCGCTCACAACACCCCCCTAACCCACGATGCGGACGGGCAAATCCGCCCGCCCTATCCCCGAACCCTCTCACGAGTCAGCTATCACCGACCGATCCGCTGCAAGTATAAACTACTTTATGACCGGTAATAAACGCAAATTTTTCTTTCGTTAATTTTTTCCGGCTGCAGGCAAAATTTTCCCCGCCGCCGCCTCTAAATACCCATAAAAAGCGTACCAAACCACAATTTCACCATTGGCACGTAATTTGCTCATTATATATACGGCGGACTATCGCGTCCGGTTTCATGAAATCAAAATAAGGAGGTTTCGGGTGCGCATCGACAACAATCATAGTACGGTTAGCGCCTGCGGACGGATGAGCGGCGGCGGATGCAACGGCAATTCAAAAACAGCCGGTAATTTCAACAGCATTCTGCAAGAGCAGATTTCGAAAGTTACAAGCTCGGAATCCGATGTGAAGGCAAGTCCCGCCGTAAATTTCAATTTAACCGGCAGGGTCCTCGACTGGTCGGAAGTTGAGGCAAGGGGCTACTATGACGGCTTCGCCAATGATCCGGAGCTTAGGGCTTACGGTCGTCAACTCGCGTTGGAAAATGGATTTTCGGATAAAATTCCGGGGAATGTAAATGGGTTGGAGAGGCAAGATGAATTTATGGAACGGTTTTGCAAAGCAGAGAATTTTTTATATATGCTGAGTCAATTAATAGACAAGGGATTGATTTCGCGGCAAGATATAATCGATTCGGTGGAACATCCGCCGAAAACATATACGCACGGCGACGGCAGTGTCGGTTATTATGATAATATGAACGATTTCGGGAAACACATGAAAGGCATGGAACTCACCACCGACCTCGCCCTCTTTGAGATGCTTTGGGGGACGGAACGGGACGCCAAGGCAAATTAGCGTGAAAACAAAACAATATTAGGAGGCATTTTATGCGTATCTACAATTACGGCATCGCAAGCGGCGCCTACGGGCGCGCCGGTATCATCGAGACCAACGGCAACAAGCCTGCGGAGAAATCGCCGGCCAACAAGCGGACTGAACGCTCGTCAGCCGCCGGAATCTCTACCCTCGAAAAGATGCGCGGACAGACCGGCAGCTCCGCGGATGTATTAGAATACTTGCGCGACACCGTATCTCTCGGCGGAAGCGCCAATTCCTCGGGTTTCACACCCGGCTACAGCCGAGCGTTGTATAACATGGGGTTCAGAATGCTAAAGCAATGATATAATCTGCGTGAAGGCAAGCCCCGCCGCGAACCAAAAAGTCAAAATCTTTTAAATCTTTTTTAGACGAAGCCTTCGGCTTCATAGATAAATGCGGGGCTGAACCCCGCATTTTCAATCAAAATCAAAACCCTACTTCACTCCCACGACCGCTGACACGCGTTCTTGTTTGCCGCCTTTCGCCTTGACCGCGCCGCGAACCAAATACGTTCCGGCTGGCACCGAACGGCCCTTCGCGTCTCGCAAGTCCCACGCGCCGGAGTTTACGGAGGCTACGAAATTGCCGGACGCGTCGTAGATGTGAAGCGACGCGCCTTTTAGGATCGCGCCGTTGCGGTAGAAAATCACTTTGCCGGATGATTTACTCGCGGGGTTCGGACCGGCGGTGAAAACGGCGGTCAGCGGGGAGACGGGGGATATTGATACCGATTCGTCGGCGGGACGGGCGGCGGGGATTACGCGGGCGGGGGATGATACGGCGACGGTCGGCGGCATCTGCTGAACTTGTAAAATAGGATATTCGCTCATCACCCAAACGCTGTCGAAGTCCCAGCCTGCGTACGTGGATTGCTGTTTCATTTCTTCCGTTGTTTTTGGAGCGCTGTTGTAGGTGTCTTTGGATGGACTGTTCGTATCGTCTCTGTAATAGCAACTCTTAAACGGTATGCCTCTGCTTCCACCCACAAACCCGCCAGTCCACTTTCCGCTGGAAACGTTTACGATAGCGTAACTGTTTTCAACATAGCCTTCATTTGAGCCTCCGACAAACCCGCCTAACATCGCGAGACTATCCCCCCAAACGTTTCCGGTAACGTAACTGTTTGTAATCTTGTCGTAGCGGCCGATCTCTCCCACCAGCCCACCAACGGTGATCGCATTCCCGCCAACAACGTTTACCTCCGCGTAACAGTTAGTAATCAACCCACCGTCGGAGAGCTGCCCCGCCAACCCGCCGACCGAATAGACGTCTTCTCCTCCATGGACATACAATGCGACGATTCCGAGATTTTTTATTGTCCCGCTGCTGACATATCCGAATAATCCGGCATAAACGTCGTTTCCATTATTGACGTAAACCCCGCTGACGGCAAACCCCGCGCCGTCGAATGTACCGGAAAAATAACTATGGTGACGTTGGTTCGAATTCCCGATAGGCGTCCATTTATTGGCCGGGGCGACACTGTCCGACCAGCGCTCCCAATTCGCGGTATCGTTGAGCGCGATATGGTTGCCGAGTTTGATGGTCTTCCCCCGCATATCGGTATTGTTTTTGTCCCTGTTTACCAACATCGCAAATCCGGCGAACTGCTCCGCCGTGGTTATGGTAAACTCCGTCTCGGACGCGCTATACCAAGACGTATCCGCCGTCCCGTCCCAAACCGTTTGCGCCGACCCCGCCGCAACGCACACAACCGCCGCCGCGACCGCCATCCTCATCATCATCCATCCCGCCCTTAACTTCATAGACCCCTCCATTGTTTATTACTTGGATTTATTGATACCGCCCGTCATTCCCTACTAATATAATAACCGCCCCCGCCGCAAGCAAACAAAAAAGGCGGGGGGGCGGCGGACGCTGTGTCAGCAGGAGTGCGGTTATAGCTTGTTCCGAGGTGATGAAGATATGGAGGAGGTTATAGATATGTTGCTAACCGATTGGGACTTAGACGCCGCCTTGGACGTCAGTAAAGCTGGTCGTTTGACCGGCTTGCTTTGCCGGTTGATCTACATCGAACTCCTCAACAACTCCAATACGCTCTTCGGTTGTGAGTTCGCTTGTGCCAGCATAGCTTGCGACACTTGCAGCAAGATATTTTGCTTCGTGAATTCCATGATCTCTTTCATCATATCGACGTCGCGAATACGGCTCTCGGCGGCTTGCAAGTTCTCGATCGCCGTGTCGAGGCTCCTGATAGTGTGTTCCAGACGGTTTTGGGCGGCGCCGAGAGAAGCGCGTTGGTGAGAAACCGTCTGTATGGCGTTGTCCACCGTCTCTATGGCCGTCGCGGCGCCCCACTTCGTACTGATGTCTATATCCGCCGCGCCGATCGCTTGAGCGCGCATATCGCCTATCGAGATGAACATCGTCTGACCGCTGTTGGCGCCTATCTGGGCCATAAACGAATCGGCTAAATTTGACGACGGGGGCTTATAGGCGGTGAAGATGAACGTTACGATGCCACCTATCGCCATGTTCTTGTAGTCGGCGGCGAGAGCAACTCCGGCGTTGGAGGAAAACTGTATATATGTGTCTCCGGCGCCGATGTTTTTTTCCGCGAAAATAATAACGCCGGGAACGGAAACGCCTGCATCGGCGCCGCCTTCGGCCAGCGTCGCGAACTTATACTGCGCCCCGTTCGGCCCCACAAGCATAAAATCTTCCGCGTTGAACTCCCCCTCTTTCTTCATCCCCGTCCTTACAAGGGCGTAAGCCCCTTCAAACGCCCAACTCCTATCGCCGGCGACGGCCTCGCCCATCTTTGCTATCTTCGCGGGATCCAACACCAAACTGCTGTTGTTGTTAACGCGCAACGTCCCCTTAACCTCGTCCGAAACGCCCTTCGCGCTGCCCTCAAGCAGTTTCTTCGTGTTGAACTCGGTCGTATTGCCTATGCGGTTAACCTCGGCCAGCAGTTGCTTGACCTCGGCTTGCAATTCCGACCTATCCGAATCGGTGTTCGTGTCGTTCGCCGACTGCACGGCAAGTTCGCGGATCCTCTGCAGGATGGAGTGCGTCTCGGCTAGCGCGCCTTCGGCGGTCTGTATCATGGAGATGGTGTCTTGGGCGTTCTTGGAGGCCATAGTCAAACCGCGAATCTGCGCCCTCATCTTCTCGGAAATCGCCAATCCCGCGGCGTCGTCTCCGGCGCGGTTAATACGGTAGCCGCTCGACAGCCTCTCCATAGACTTGGCGACTTCCTCGACGTGGATACCCATCTGGCGGTGAGTGTTGATCGCCGATATGTTATTGTTGATACGCATATCCCCGCTCCCCCTTACCCGCCGGTCCGGACGCTTCTCTACCATGTTTATCGGGGAAAACCGGATTATCTTTAAAAATATCTTAGATTCTCTAAAAAAAGCTAAAGAAATCGGGAAATCTGCCGAAATTCCGGACGCGCCGCGTTCTTGAGGCAAACTGTAATTTTAGTAAAGCCCTATAATCTCACCAATGGGCCTTTTTATGGGCTGGGCGAAAAGCGGACGTTTTCGCAGGGTTTTCAGGGGTCAATTAGTGGAGTTTGCATAATACGGTCGTCCTTTGCGTCCGGGTTTATTTGATATTTACGCCAATACCCGGTTAAACGGTAGTAATTATTTTGTGAAATGATGTTTGTAGCCTTAACATCATCTTTAAAAACTAACCCTCGTGCCTTTAGTAGGTCGATTTGCTCGAATACTGTGGTCGGTAACTTCATTTTGACTTGCCTAATAAAAAAAGGTGCCCCCCGGTTTTGCGCACTGTTAGTAGGCGTGGGGGGTAATGTTATTCATAATATATATTAAAACCTTATTAAAAACAATACTTTTTTAATTTTTTTAAAAAAATTTCAGCCACAATAAAAACTACCGCCAATTTCCACTATCCCAAACGTTCGCCACACTTGACTCTACTGAAACTCGAAATGTTTCTATCTACCTTATAAATCAATGTGTTAGCTGATATTTGCTGTCTAATGTATAAGCGGCGGTAGACCAGAATCGGGTGATCATAGAGGGCGGTTGTATGGAGGGCACAGAATTGCGGGGAACGGTGGGACGAAATGACGCTTGGACGGACGGTGGGCGTTTTTTGACACAACGCTAGGGGGGCTTAGATCGGAGAACCATGAACAGAGTCTATGGATAAGAATGTACCGATCCGCCACAGATCGATACGCTCTACGTAGGGGGCAGCTCTGGTTTCAATCAGTAAACTTACATACATTTATTGACATTACTTAAACAAAATGTCTTTTTAAACAACAAATAACCATATTAACTTTTCATTCGTCTAATCGTGCTGGAGAAATCACTTTTTGATTTAGCCGAACAAGTCCAAGAGCATTATACGCACTTTCGACGTCATTGATATACCGTCTCCCGACTGCTCGTGACATTATAGGTATTATAAAAATAAAAAAAAGCGATATTATTAGACTGAAAATAATAAAGGGAATTATTTACTTAATTCTGTACCTCCGGCCGTCGGGCATCCGCCCGAAAACACGGGATTCTGACGGGATTCTGATGAATTCTGACAGGATTCTAAGGGATTCTAAGGGATTCTTGAGGGATTTCAGCAGATTTCTACGGAGTAGGGGAGCGGTTTACAGAATAAAGTATATAAATCCCTTATATTTCTTCTTACCCTTAATCCAAAGGATCGGCCATATGCGCGGAATTGTACGGACAACAGCGGCGGAGGCGCATTGTTTGGCTTACCGAGAATGGACACTCTGAATTGCCCCTTTTTCTTTGGGTATGATATATATTTACTCTGATATTCATCGGTTCGTCTATTAACTTTTAAGCGCAGGGGTCTTTATATGAAAGTGTTTATTCGGGGCGGGGTGAAGGCGGAGGTAGCGATAGTGGTCGGGATGGGGTTGCTAGCGTTGCTGGCGGCGGCGGCGTTGGCGGTAATCGGGGTGAAGTGGTTTTCGGGGCAATTGCGGGGGCACGCGTCCGATCCGCGGGTTACGCTGGTCAGCAATAGCCTCGGTAAGGCGGAGACGGCGACGGAAACCGCAACAGAGACGGCGGCGTCATACGATAAAGGTACGCTCACCGATAAGAGAGACTCCAAGAAGTACAAGACGGTGACGATCGGCGGCAATGTGTGGATGGCGGAAAATTTGAATTACAAGCCGGACACAGGCAAGTCTTGGTGTTATGATAACAGCGAGAATAATTGTAAAAAATACGGCAGGCTGTACGATTGGACCGCGGCTATGGCGGCGTGTCCTTCCGGATGGCGTTTGGCGACTATTTACGATTGGGATAATTTGCTAATGGCGATAGGCAGCGCAAGGGAGTCTCATATCAGCTCCAGCGATCAATTTTTTGCTTGGGAGGGGGCCGGCAAAAAGTTGAAAGCGAAACGCGGTTGGAAGGAACTCCAAGACAAAAGCAGCGGCAACGGAACGGATGATTTCGGATTTACGGCATTGCCGGGCGGCGTCCTCCTCTACTCCGATGAAACTTTCGAACGTATCGGCGCGTATGCCAACTGGTGGACGGCCACGAAGTTCGGCGACAAAAAAGCCGCTTGGCGGTACGTGAATTACCACAGAGACCTCGTAGTTGAAAGGTTCGACAACAAGGCCAACGGTTTATCCGCGCGCTGCGTCGCGGATAGCGGCGGGAGCGGCAACCGGTTTGATTCGGAAGAGCGGAAGAAGAACGAGACGCTGACGCGAAAGGGCGTGGAACAACGGGAAAAAGAGGCGGACGAAACGATCGCGAATTTATCCGATTATTTTACCGATTCGCGAGACGGACGGATCTATCGAACCGTAAAGATAGACAGCGCGAAGTGGATGGCCGAGAATCTGAATTATAAGACGCCGACAGGTTCTTGGTGCTACGGCGGCGCCGATTCCAATTGCGTTAAGTACGGCAGGTTGTATGAGTGGTACGCCGCAATGACATCTTGCCCCTCCGGGTGGCATTTGCCGTCTCGCGAGGATTGGGACAATTTGGGAAAGGCGGCAGGCGGTAAAAAGAGGGCTATTGAGGAAACCGGCACCGTTGATTGGGCGGACGTTGGTATAAACCTGAAAGCGAAGAGGGATTGGAACGGCGGTATCGGAACGGATATTTACGGATTTTCGGCCCTGCCCGGCGGCAGACGCGATCAAGACGACGATTTCGGCGCCGTCGGCGTCTACGCCTACTGGTGGACGGCCGCGGAATATCGGAAGAACAGCGCCTACATCCGTTTTATATTTCACAGCAACAACGACTTCGACGGCTACTTGGTCGAGAACGCCTTATTCAGGAACAACGCCCTATCCGTGCGTTGCGTCGCTGACAAATAAGCGCGCGGTGAAAATTTGTAAAAAAAGGTTGATAGTCTGTGCGCGTAATATATATTATGGAGATGAACCGAGCGAATACCGCCCGTCGGGTTATATACTGACGTAATTTAAGGAATCTGAATATATGGTAATAATTGCTTTGGGTCTATTTGTGCTTGTAATGGCGTGCGCATGCGTGGGATTCTTCGTAATCGTGCGGCGCGCATACTCTTATTTTAAAAATAGAACCGATTTGGATTTAGTAAAAGTATTGGATTCCGTAACCGATAAAGTAATTGATAATGGGATCGCCGTTGAAACTAAATTGAGGCAAGTTGACGATGAGACGTCTATTGACGCCGAATCTAAGCCTATTGGGGATGAGGTAGCCGTTGAAACCGAATCGAAGCCAATAGAAAACAAGATCGCCGTTGAAACTAATACGATGCAAATTGAGGATGAGATAACCGTTAAATCATTGAAAGGGACGTTTATGAAATCCATTACCTTTAAGGGGATTACGATTGTTGTTTTGACGCTGCTTCTGCTTATCCCAGGCGTGTTGATTCAGAATCTGATTACCGAGCGGCAAACAAGAAGCAAGGAAACCGTTGAGAAAATCAACGACAAGTGGGGCGCCGCGCAGACGTTGTGCGCTCCGTTGCTGATTGTTCCTTACAGAACCATCCAAAAAGACAAGGATAACAAGCCCTATTACAAGGAACATACGCTATACGTTACGCCCAAAGACTTGAAAATAACCGTGGCGCTGACCCCGGAAGAGCGGCACTACGGCATTTACAAAGCCATCCTCTACAAGAGCGACATTCATTTTGATGGAAGTTTTGCCGATGTCGGGCTTACCGGCCTGAAAATCGACGACGGCGCGTTTCATGAATTCGGCGACGCCAGATTTGCCGTAGGAATAACGGATTTGAAAGGTTTGGCGCAAAATCCCGAATTTAAGATTAACAAGACGTTGCTCAACACAACAGCCGGAGAACTATCCGTTTTCGCGTCTTACGACAGTCGCCAAAAGATAACGGAAAAAGCGCTGTTTTTGGATTTAAAGGGCATCGGATTTACGGGCGCGGACACTTTGCGTTTTGATTGCGCGATGCGGCTGAACGGCAGCGGTTCCATCAGTTTCGTCCCTATGGGGCAAACTACCGCCGTTACGGTCAGCGGGCAATGGCCGTCGCCGTCGTTTATCGGCGGCTTCTCGCCGGAGTCTGCTGTCGATAAAGGGCGGTTTAGCGCCTCTTGGAACATTTTGAGCTTCAACCGCGCAATACAGGAAGCGTGGTCAGACAACGCTTCGGTCGGTTTTCACAATTATTCTTTCGGCGTAAACCTTATCGAAACGGTTGACGGCTATCAGCAAAACATGCGCTGCGCTAAATACGCGTTGATGTTTATCGCGTTGACGTTTGTGGTGTTCTTTTTTGTTGAAATCTTTACGAAAAAAACGATACAGGTCTTTCAGTACGTCCTCGTCGGTATTGCGCTTATACTATTTTACAGTTTGCTGCTTTCGTTTTCGGAGCAGATCGGTTTCGGCTGGGCGTATTTAACCGCAAGCGCCGCTACCGTTCTTATGACGACGGTCTATTTTTACTCGCTGATAAAACAATTGCTACCCACGTTCATTCTCGCGGGCATTATGTTTATGCTTTACGCGTTCTTGTATGTAATTCTGCAAATTGAAGACTTTGCCTTGCTCTTGGGCAGCGTATTCCTGTTTGCGGTTTTGGGCGTGGTGATGTTTGTGTCGAACAAAATCAAGCCGGAGAAACAGGCGCCGGCGGGGGGCGGCTGACGACGGCAGTTTCGACTGTCAATAAAACCGCGTCGCTTAAAAAACAAAAAAATTTTCACGGCACCCCCAGCCGGAATTTATATTTATACGTCCTGCCCGGTTTACCGCCGCGGCGGGGCTGGGTTTTGTGGGGATTCAGCATTGATTTTACGGAGGGAGCGATTTGTCGGAGCAACAACCTAAACAACCCGCGCAGCCGCGGGAATCCGCGGCGCAGGGGGACGCCAAGCCTACCGAGAAGACCGGTCTCCTGCGCTTTTTCCGGGAGATGGGGTCGGCGCTCGTCATGGCGCTCATAGCCATCGTATATGTGATACAGGCCTTCCAGATACCCACCGGGTCTATGGAGGATAGCCTATTGGTGGGCGATTTTCTGCTTGGACTCAAGTTCATTTACGGCGCGCCGCTGCTCCCCTACTCGCGTGAATTGGGGATTACGCGTCGGCTGCCGGCCATAACCAAGCCCAAGCCGGGCGACGTGGTGATCTTCAAATATCCGGGGGCGGACGCCAAGGACTACATCAAGCGCCTGGTAGCCGGGCCGGGCGACGTCGTCCGGTTCGTGGGCAACGAAAAACTAATAGTCAACGACACGGAGCTTACCCTGCCGCCGCGAGGCAAGTACACGGGGAGCAATAGGGCCGACCCGCGTATCATAAACTTCGCTCCGCTGCGCATACCAGCCAAAGGCGACGTCTTCCGCCCCGATACTATGCCGGTTCGGGAGTTCTTGTTCTTCAAGACTCTGGTACATCAGGAGAACCCCACAAAGAGAGTGCGCATGCACTTCGACCTATACGTCGACGGCGAGCTTTCGAACAATGTTACGCTCACGCTTGATAGATTCGCGTTCAACGGGATTATGTTCAACGAGGTGAGGCTTTCGCTAAGTGATTTATCGGACGGCAAATTCGTTTACAAAAACGATATGATGCGGCGCACGGAAGTTTTCGATTTTAACCGCATAGACGACTGGACGATACTCGACTACGACTTGGAGGTAATCCGCCGAAGCTTCCCGCCCGACAAAAGCGTGGAGATACGAAAAAAACTTTTCATAGACAACGATCGTATAGAGAATTACATGGTGCGCAACGACAACTACTTCATGGCGGGCGACAACCGCGATAACTCGCTCGATTCTCGGTATTGGGGATATTTGAATTACAATTTTGTGAAAGCTAAGGCGTTAATCTTATACTTTTCTTACGACAACTCCGGTCCGGCCTGGATGTTCCCGGCAAATATCCGTTGGAACCGCATAGGAAAACTAATCAGAACCTGGGACGGGGAGAGCGAGAGGAATCCTAAGATTAAATATTAGCGAGTCATTGAATTGTTATATGGATTGCTTCGCTACGCTCGCACCGTGTTTATCGCGGCGAAACCAATCCAGAAAATCATAATACGGACACCGTTACACATGAACAAAAATACAAACCAAAACACATCAGCGCACCAATACGACGAGAGCAAGATAAAGACCCTAAGCTCTCTGGAGCACATCCGTCTGCGTAGCGGCATGTACATAGGCCGCCTCGGCGACGGCTCAAATCCGGACGACGGCATCTACGTTCTTCTCAAAGAGGTGATAGACAACGCCATCGACGAATTCATCATGGGGTTCGGGAAGAAAATCGAGGTGAACGTGGAGAACGGCGTCGCCTCCGTCCGCGACTTCGGGCGGGGGATTCCCCTGGGCAAGGTGATCGACTGCGTCTCGACCATCAACACCGGCGCGAAGTACAACGACGACGTCTTCCAATTCAGCGTCGGGCTAAACGGCGTCGGCACAAAAGCAGTCAACGCGCTGTCGAGCAGTTTCCGCGTCGTCTCCTACCGCGACGGGGAGTACTTTCAGGCAAAGTTTGAACGCGGGAAACTCATCTCCAAAAAGAGCGGCGTCTCTAAAACGGAAGAACCGGACGGCACGTTCGTCGAGTTCGTTCCCGACGCGGAGATTTTCGGCGAGTACAAGTTCAACTTCGAGTACATTGAGCAGCGCCTATGGAATTACGCCTATCTCAATTCCGGGCTGAAGCTATTCTTGGGGAAGCAGAAGTTCGAGTCTAAGAACGGGCTTTTAGACCTCCTGCAAAGCGACGTCGGCGAATCGGCGGTCTACAGCATAGCCTACTGCCGCGGCAAGCAGCTGGAATTCGCCTTCACGCACACGCAGGCCTACGGGGAGGCCTACCGCTCGTTTGTGAACGGTCAGTTCACCTCCGACGGCGGCACGCATCTCAGCGCCTTCCGGGAGGGCATACTCAAAGGCGTCAACGAGTTCTATAAGAAGAATTACTCCGGCGTGGACGTGCGCGACGGCATAGCGGGCGCGGTCGCCATCAAACTCAAAAGCCCCGTCTTCGAGTCGCAGACAAAGAACAAGCTGGGGAATACGGAAATACGCGGCTGGATAGTCTCGGAGGTCAAGTCCGGCGTAGTCGATTTCCTGCACAAGAACGCGGACGCGGCGCGTAGTCTCGAAAGCAAGATAGTGCAAAATGAGAAATTGCGCACCGAGCTGAACAAGGTAAAGAAAGAGGCCAAAGAAGCCGCGAAGCGCGTAGAGATCAAGATCCCGAACCTCAAGGACTGCAAATACCACGCCGGAGAGAACGACGGCGGCAAATCCACCATCTTCCTAACGGAAGGTCAGTCAGCCGGCGGCTCGATCATCTCCGCACGCGACGTATACACGCAAGCCATCTTCACCATGAGGGGCAAACCGCAAAACGTCTTCGGCAAAACGCGGGCGGCGATCTACCAAAATGAAGAGCTTTATGATATGATGATGGCGCTGGGCATTGAGGAGGACGTGGAGAAGTTGCGTTACAATAGAATAGTCTTGGCCACCGACGCCGATGTAGACGGCTTCCACATCAGAAATTTATTGCTGACTTTCTTCCTCACATATTTTGAGGAATTGGTACAAGCCGGACACGTCTACATATTAGAGACGCCGCTATTCCGCGTCCGCAACAAAAAAGAGACGCACTACTGCTACAGCGAAAAAGAGCGTGACGCCGCCGTCGCAAAGATACGCGACCCGGAGGTAACGCGTTTCAAGGGCCTTGGAGAAATATCCCCAAGCGAGTTCGGCCAATTCATCGGCGGCGATATGCGCCTAGTAGAGGTCAATGTAAAGTCGGCGAAGAATATCACCGAGACATTAGAGTTTTACATGGGGAAAAACACGCCGGAGCGGCGAGACTTTATTATGGAGAATTTGATATAACCGGAAATATAAAGTCAAATTCTTTTTAAGACGAAGCCTTAATGCCTTAAAATCTTTTAAATCTTTTTAAGACGAAGCCTTCGGCTTCATAGATAAATGCGGGGCTAAACCCCGCATTTTCAATCAAAATCAAAGTCAAAATCTTTTGACGTTGACTTTGCAGTTGACTGAAGTTCGGGGGTTTAGCCCCCGAACTATCTATGGAAGGCGAAGCCTTCCGTCTAAAAAAGATTTTGATTTTTATTATTTGATTTTTATTATTTGATTTTGACTTTTCAAGGATCAACACAATGGCATTCGTAAATACTCTGTACAACACAAACTTCCTAGAGTACGCCTCTTACGTCATAAAAGACCGTGCGATACCGCACGTTGACGACGGACTCAAGCCCGTGCAACGCCGTATTCTGCACACGCTCCACGAGGTAAACGACGGTAAATTCCACAAGGTGGCCAATATTGTCGGTCAGTGCATGAAGTACCACCCGCACGGCGACGCCTCTATCGGCGACGCGCTTGTCGCTATTGCCAATAAAGATTTGTTCATTGACAAACAAGGAAATTTCGGCAACATTTTTACCGGCGACCCGGCCTCCGCCGTCCGCTATATAGAGTGCCGCTTGTCGCAACTTGCCGTTGAGACGCTTTTCAACCCGGAGATCACCGAATACGTCGACTCCTACGACGGGCGCAACAGCGAACCGGTTACGCTGCCGGCTAAACTGCCCGTACTCCTAGCCCTAGGCGCGGAGGGGATAGCGGTGGGGATGTCCACCAAAATTCTCCCACACAACCTGATAGAACTTCTTGAGGCGCAAGTAGCTTATCTGCGCGGCGATCAGCACTTAGTTTTCCCGGACTTCCCCACCGGCGGTTTGGCCGACGTCTCCGAGTACAACGACGGCAACGGCAAAGTGCTGTTACGCGCCAAACTTGACACGAGCGACCCCAAGCGAATTGTCATACGGGAATTGCCTTTCGGCTCCACAACCGAGTCCATAATGGCCTCCGTAGAGAGCGCCGCCCGCAAGGGCAAACTGAAAATCGCCGGTATAAGCGACTACACGGCGGAGAACGTTGAGATCGAGGTAAGATTGGCGAGGGGAATCCACACGCAAGACACTGTAGACGCCCTATACGCCTTTACAGACTGCGAATCGTCCGTCTCCGTAAACATGATGGTAATAAGCGACGAAAAACCCGTGGTAATGTCCGTCACGGAAGTCATAAAGCGAAATTCTGACAGACTCGTGGAGATACTCACAGCCGAACTGAAACTTGAAGAGCGCAAACTGAAAGACAAGCTCCACGCCAAAACATTGGAGCAGATATTCATAGAGAACCGCGTATACAAAAAGATTGAGTCAATGAAGACCGCAGAATCCGTTGTGAAAGCCGTCTTTGACGGATTGGCGCCGTTCCAACGGGAGATCAAACGCGAGGTGACTAATGAAGATGTCGACACGTTACTGAAAATTCCCATCAGGCGCATATCTCTCTACGATATCAATCGTGCGAAAAAAGAGATGGATGATATCCGAGACCGCCTGAAAGAGATCAAGAAGCACCTTGGCGCGATGGTAGATTACACGGTAGGCTTTTTAGGCAAGATAATAGAAAAATACAGGCCGTTGCACAAACGTAAAACGGAGTTGGTCTCGTTCAAAAAGGTAGACGTGCGAGAGGCCGCTCAGCGCAATCTGAAACTGCGCTACGACAAAGACACCGGGTATCTGGGCTACGAGGTCAACGGCAATCTGCTCTTCGACGTGTCGCCCTACGACAGGGTCTTGGTGATAAGAAAGACCGGCGCGTTCTCGGTGATAGGCGTTCCTGAAAAACTGTTCGTTGATAAGGGCATGCTCCACTGCGGATTCGTGGACAAAGACCTTATCTTTACCGCGATTTACAGGGACGAGGAGACGAAATTCCCATATATCAAACGATTCAAGATAGAGCAATTCCAGCTGAACAAGGGTTACGCCATCGTTCCTGAAAACTGCACATTGCTTAGACTAACAACAGACCCCGACGCGGTGGTAACGATAGAGTACAAACCCAAGCCTAGGTTGAAAGTGCTGGAGGAGAACTTCAAAGTAAAGAACTTCTTGGTGAAGGGGGCCAAGGCCGGGGGGATCAGGCTGGCGAGCAAGGAGATGAAGTCGGTGAGGATGGGGTAAGGCATATAGGGGTACCTGTAAATTTCACCCCGATCTCAACTCATCCAAAACCTGCTCAATAACGTACCCCGTTTTGGGCAGGACTCTGCTTAGCGGGAAGAAGCGTTTGATTACCGACACCGCGTCTTCAATTGTATGGATATTAAGTTTGCGCAGCAAAAATTTTATGTCGTCGTAGTCCTGTCCCTCTACTCTCGACGACATCAATTTCATCGCAAGCAGGTACTCCGGCGTTACGGCGGAAATTTTCAGGTTACCGGTTCGCATGAATTCCACTGTCTCTACGTTGCCGTCCATAAATCCTTTGACACCGTCGTTGAGCCAATTTCGCGGCAGGCCGTGTTCATCAGCGATTTTTTCCGCCAACGCGTGTATCTCGCTTTTGGGCTTATACAGCGCGTCGATATCCTTTGTCGCGTCGCGGGCCGAGTGCACGAGGCACATCGCCGCGCCGCCGGTAATGATGACTTCGCCTTGCAATCCGGCTTTTTCGAGTTCCAAACCTATTATTTCAAGATATTTCAGCAATTCATCTTTTCGCATAATTTTCTCCTGTCATACCCGCATTAAAAAATTTTCATCAACAAATAAATTCCTATACTTAAACTCTGTCGGCGACTTGTACATGAACAATAGGCGTAAGTTGCCTTTCGCGTTGCAATCGAAGTATGGTTCGTCTGTCAGTCTGTATTTTTTGTCCATTACCCACGTAGGGACTTCTAAATTGTAATCGTTGGCTAATTTGTGCGTCGTAGCGGCAAAAAGCGCCGCGTGCTCGCGAAGTACGTTGGCGTGTGTTGCCGGGGCTTCCGCTATCATAGATAGGCGGGCGGTTGAGTCGCTACTGTAGAATTCGTCTAAGAAGTCGCCGAGAACAATGTAAAAATTTTCCCCTCGGCTCAACAGATCTATTGATTGTGATATTGTAATCATTTTCGAGATACCTCAACTGGAATACGCGCCATTACGCTATGTAATAAATTATAGTATATAGACGACGCATGGCGAAATTCAATAAATCAAACTGTTTTAAGATGCTTCAACGCCGGTTGACCCAGCGGGAAGACGTTGAACCCCATCTCAAACAACGCCTTGTGGTTCAGCACGTTCCTGCCGTCAAATATAAACGCCGGACGCTCCATTCCGGCGTATATCTTTCCGTAGTCCAGTTCCTTGTATATATTCCACTCTGTCATAACAGCAATAGCATGCGCGCCCTTGGCCGCTTCGTAGGGATCTTTCACGAATTCCACATTATCAACGCAGTCGGCTAAGTCGATTCTCGCGTTGTCAAGCGCCTTGGGGTCGGATATAACCACTTTCGCCTGTTCCTTTCCGAGTTGAACGGCCACGTCTATCGCCGGAGATTCTCTAGTGTCGCCGGTGTCGGCCTTGAAGGCGAACCCGAAGAGCGCTATCCTCTTGCCGGCCACGGTGTTGAACATTGCTTTGAGCATATTCTTCACAAAACGGCGCTTCTGGTGCTCGTTCATCTCCACCACGCTCTCCCAGTAATCGGCCACTTCGGTTAACCCGTAGCTCCGGCAAATGTATACTAGGTTGAGAATATCCTTCTTGAAACAAGAGCCGCCGAAACCCACGCTAGACACCAAGAAGCGGCTCCCGATACGGCTGTCCATCCCTATCGTACGCGACACTTCGGTTACATCGGCCTCCGTTTTTTCGCACAGCTCGGAGATACTGTTTATAGAGGATATGCGCTGCGCCAAAAACGCGTTGGCCACAAGTTTCGAAAGCTCCGCGCTCCACACGTTGCTGGTAACGATCCGCTCGCGGGGCACCCAGTTTGCGTATATCTCCACGACCTGCTCCCGCGCCTTTATCCCCTCCGGCGTGAGCTGCGAGCCGATGAGCACGCGGTCGGGATTATTCAGGTCGGCAATAGCCGTGCCTTCAGCTAGGAATTCAGGATTGGAGAGCACCTCGAAGTGAATGCCCTTTTCATTGGCGTTTAGGATACTGCTCATAGCCTCCGCCGTCCGTACCGGCAACGTGCTTTTTTCGATGATGATTTTGTCCCCTTTGGAGACCTTAACGATGTTGCGGGCGGTGCGCTCCCAGTACTGCAAGTCGGCGGCCTTCCCCGCCCCTTCGCCGAAGCTCTTTGTCGGCGTGTTGACGGAGACGAAGATGATCTCGGCCTCGTCTATGGCGGCGTCTATGTCGGTAGAGAAGAATAGGTTGCGCCCGCGCGCCTGTTTTACCACGTCGAAGAGGCCCGGTTCGTAGATGGGCAGCGCGTCGCTGTTCCAAGCCGCGATACGGGCGGGGTTGACGTCTACCACCGTAACCTTGTACTGCGGGCACTTGGCGGCGATCACGGCCATAGTCGGGCCGCCGACGTAGCCGGCGCCGATACAGAGGATTTTCTTTGCAAAACTCATTATTTTAGTCCTTTTTGGGTTTTTTAAGGGTAATTGCGCCTAAGATGTACCGTAACGCCCGCGATACTCAGCCCGGCGCTCCATATAAATATAATAAATACCACACCGATGGTAAAAATTTTTGATTTTGTTTGACTTTGGTACAGTTGATAAAATATATTGTATCAATGGGAGGACGGGGAACGAAACCCGTGGTGTTTTTGGTAAAAATAACGGCGAAACCTGTTGATGCGTATTTTATTGATTTTCATCATTCGCAAAATAGGAACCTTTTAGTTATGGGGGATGATGAATGAAGGCGACGGTGTTTTGGGTAAAAATGACGGCGCTGCTTGCGCTTCTTGCCGGAATAGCCGGGGCGGGGGTGAAATATGTGGCGGTCGTGGAGACGGAGATAGACGCCCAATCCGGCGCGGCCGCCAGTATTAATCCGGCTGAGGCCAGGCAGATAACATCCGAACTTCGTAGGATAACCGTCGCCAGCCTGCCGCGGCATGCGTACAGTATCATGACCTCGGAAACCGTCTATTCGCTGGGCGGCGCGGTCTTGGAAGAGTGCGCCGACGAAAACTGCGTCATCACGCTCGGAAGCAAGATAGGCGCGGACTACATCGTACGCGGGATTATAAGCAAATTTCAAACAATGCTTACTTTATCGGTAGAGATTTATGATACCGAAAACGGGTCGTTGGCGGCCTCGTCAGACCCCGTCCGCTCCGAAAAACCGGCGGAACTCTTGGTGATGGCGGCGGAGGCTTGCGGTAATATGTATAAGGTGTTTCTAGACGGGTTTACACCGGAGCATATACTAAGTAATATAGATGGGGGGG
>Ga0268262_10000952_pt1 | contig 37367 bp, 31 predicted proteins | sample TergutNc150P3_FD_190354 | JGI IMG/M metagenome (GOLD analysis project Ga0268262, IMG submission 190354) | Nasutitermes corniger P3 segment gut microbial community from laboratory colony in Florida, USA - Nc150 P3 (SPAdes) (version 2) | ecosystem: Host-associated > Arthropoda: Insects >...
GAAATGAAGCCATTCATCTGGTTCAACAGAACGATTATGATCTTGTATTTATGGATCACATGATGCCTGAAATGGACGGCATTGAAGCGACAGACAGAATAAGGAGACTGGGCGGGAAGTTTAAAGACTTGCCCATCATAGCGCTGACAGCAAACGCCGTTCAGGGCGCGAAGGAAATATTTTTAAACAGCGGATTTAACAGTTTTATTTCTAAACCCATTGACGTGCAGGAACTGTACCTTATCCTGAAAGAATGGCTGCCGAAGGAGAAAATACAGGAGAAAAAATCAGAGGAAAAAACAAAAGAGGAAAAAACACAAAGTGATTTCATGAAAGCCATGAGCAAAATCAATGAAATCAACGCAGAGATAGGCATAAAGCGCGTTTCCGGTACGGAAGATATGTACAAGGACACAGTGTACCTCTTTAACAAAATGATTATGCGTGAATGTGACGTTATGTCAGCCGCATTGGATAAGGGAGATATAAAGGCATTTTCAATTTCAGTACACGCCATGAAATCCTCGCTTGCCACAGTAGGAGCGATGAATTTATCCGAGGTGGCGTTAAGACTGGAAACTGCTTCCAAAGGCAATGACGCTGATTTTTGTAAGGACCGGTTCCCGGCTTTCAAGGATAAGCTGGTAAACCTGCACGAAGAATTGGCGGTAATTTTTCCGGAAGCTGAAGTAAAAAAGAAAAAGGAAAGCGGAGACGCGGCCTATTTTAAGGAACAAATAGGGAAGGTGCTTGCCGCCGCTTCCGATTTTGAGATAGACGTAGGACAAAAAATAATAAAAGATTTGTTGAACTATGATTTTGGGGAGCAGAATAACGATTTATTGGAAAAAGCAGCCAAGGAGTTTTCGGAATTTAATTTTGACGGGGTTACGAAGTTGTTAAAACCGTTTGAATAGAGTCCACTACTTCTTTTACGTGTTAATATTGATTATACTACCCAAGTACCAAATGAGCAAAAATATCACTCTGATAAATATTTTCTATTTATTGATTATGTTCCGTGAGCGTGTGCGCAAAGCCGCAACACGCCCAAGTATGCACCGCGTTAAGCGGTGTAGATGAATAAATTAACATGGCGTGGCGCACAATAAAAGTATTCAGATGAATAATGCGCGAGGGCTTTAGCCCGAGCAGTGCGCCCGACGGGTTGGCTGGCATTTTTTGACGCACGCTTTGGCATGGCATTATTGTGATCCACGCCAATGTCGCCGTTGCGGCTATCGCACTGTCGGTCACCTAAAGGTGCCCTTGCTTTTTATGGGGACTGCGGCATTTTTGGTGCTCTCAGCGTGCGGCATTAATGATCCACACCGCTTACGCGGTGCTTTTTTTGGGCTGTGCCTACGCTCATGCAATTTATTCATTAATTAATGAATGATTTAACTGTGGAACGGTGGGCATTTGTTGACTTGACAAAATAACATATGACTCTCAATTACCTATGTTCATATTATGAGAATAATATTCGAGTTTTTGTCATTTTTGACGAAAGTGGAAATCCGGAAAAGAACCTGACATTAGGTGAAATTATTGCGAATAACTAATTTATTATTTTTAATGGGGGTGTTATATGAGATAAACCGCCATTGCACATAACGTAAAACGGCATAGAATTTGAGGAATGTGTTTGTTGTTAAATTGCTTTTGAAAGGTCTATATCAACAGTTGAATTTTACTTTTAACATGACAGGACGAAACGGCTTAAAAATCCGCTGCAGTTTTTCAAAAGAAAGGTAACAAAAAACAGCGCCTATTACGGCTATGTAAACGCCAAGCCGGACAAGTAATCGCCAAAAAGTTAAAGATAACTGTTTTTCGCGGTAAATTTGTCATTAAATTATTGTATATCATGAAAAAAACAATAAGTAATGGAAGGGGGGCTTTTTGCAAATAAACGCAAAGTATGCTAAAATCTACATAGATGTATACTAGGGAAATATTGCCTCCTATTGCCTCGCCTATTGCAGACGGAAATCCTATTATAGGGACATGGAACAGGGCTTTTGAAAAGGTAGATTTACAGGAGATTCGTAAACCTTATAATTACCCCCTGCCGCGGTGGGCAAAAAACTTACGAATAAAAGAATGGCAGTGTTTCAGCGCGTATAATAACTATTTTCTGCTGGACGCTATTTTTTGTAATGTAAAAATGTACAGAATGGCCCAGGTTTTACTTTATGACAGGGAAAAAGAGCAAAAGTATCTTTATAGAAAAATAATGCCCGGCACAGGATGGCAACTGCCTGTCAGTCTTGCAAATTCTTCGGTAGACAGTCATTCAATGAGTTTTTTCTTCCGTATTCACAGCTGGCTTGACGCGGATACGGTAAAGCTGGATATCAATATTGAATCGGACAGGAAACACCCTCCGCTGACCATTCACCTTGCCTATGATATGAACAGTCAGGAAGTTACTCCAATGGCGGCATCTCTTGGGTTTTCAAAGCAGAGAATAATGTACGTTTATAAAGCGTTTGCCCCTGTCCGGGGAGACATGGTTTTGGGAGGGAAACGGATAACTTTAAAACAAGAAATCTGTTCGGGGGTTTTTTGGGATTGCAAGGGATTTTTCCCATACAAAATGCATACCAGTATTTGCAGCGCAGCGGGTTTTGACGAAGAGAACAAGCGGCGTTTTGGCTTCCATATTGCCGAAAATCAAACAAGGGATACCAATAAAAACAATGAGAACGCTTTGTGGGTAAACGGGAAATTAACTCCGCTGCCGCCGGTACGAATTACAATGCCAAACGGAATTGACGCCGATTGGATAATTCAGGATGTTGAAGGTATGGTTGATTTGACATTTACCCCAAAAGAACCGGATAAAAGCGGCGTAAAATCGTTGTTTACAAGAGCTGATTTTAACGTTCCATTGGGGTATTTTAATGGAATGTTGGTCAATTCCGAAGGAGAGAAGATACAAATAAAAAACCTTTTTGGAATTGGTGAAAAACTTTATTTGCGGGTGTGAGTATGGCAAAAAAGAAAAATAACGCAATTTATGCGCCGGGCGAATTAAGCCGCGTCCGGGATAAATTAGGCGTAAAAGACGATGACGAAGCTAAACGCATGGCCCAACTTCTTGGCGGCGAAGTAGGAACGGAACGAGATTCGGAAGACGATAAGAAAAAAAACGACAAGTATGACAGTTCAGGCGGCAAAAAACGCCGCAGAATAGATTTAGCGCCTGAAGACGAATTAATCGGCGAGTCAAGGGCTAAACGATCAGGACCGTATCCGGGAGACGATCCTTCGGTTCCCGCAAGGCTCAGTTACAGAGAAAGAGTAAAAATAGATCAATATGCAAGCCAGGTTGTTTTTGAAATAAAAAATTCATTGCAGGTTCTTACGTCAATTTTTTCTTTTTTCAAAGAACCTGTTGATTATGTAAATTCACGTTTTGTCATCACTCACTTAAATGAGTTTTACAACAAAATTGAAAGACTGGTTAACTCGACAAGGAGCCTGTTTCCAAAGAGCAACAAAAAACGCGATACCCAGTTAAAAAGAGCTTCACTATTTGTATACAAAGTGCTGGATACGCTCCGGGGCTGGGACATTGAAACTCTTGCAAAAAATATTTCCGAGTTACAGGCGCATCCGCGCTCGGTAACAGTTCACGATTTTTCAGATGTCCTTAAGGGAATATACAAACCAATATTTATACTTGATGAATTAAACATAGATAATATAAAAGCCGCTTTTAAATTAATTTATAAAATACTGTACATAGAAAGCCCAATGGAAGCAAAAGACAAGTATCAGGAAATCATACGCAATATTATCGCATCGTTTATTGACATCCGTAAGAACGTCTGTTTTTGCATGTACCCGCTGTTAATGAAATTAATTTCTGATCGTTATATTGTTTATGAACGCTTTTTTATTGAAAGACGAAGGCGCTTTATAGCTTTCCTGAATGTTAAAGAAACTGATCAGTTAAACCCGGTAGATTTAAACCCGCAGCAGATTGAAAGTATTGATGTAGACGCTCTTCAGAAAAACGCAAGCGAAGAAGAGGCGGTTAAAAATGAAGAAGGAATAACCGAAGAAGACGGTGAATTGAGCGAAGAAGGGAAGGAAGTTCCCGAAGATCCAAAAGCCGCCGCGCTAAGGGCAAAACAAGAAGCCGAAAGAGCCGAACGCAAAGCCATGGAACAGGGACGGACGGCAATGGAGGTTCTCTTTCCAAAAGCCGGCTGGGATAAACTGGAAGAATTTCCCGATTTTTATCCGTATTTTGCGAATGTATACAACCTGAAACACGGCTACGAATTAATCTCTCCTAAAGACCCGCTTCAGTATGTTTGTGTTTTACTGCACATACTGGATGATCTTTTTATCGGGCTGCGTTATGTGAATTTTAATGTTATTACAGGCGCCGACGGAAACTCCGTAAATGTCAGCGATGAACTTGCGGAAATTTTAAACAACTGGCGCAGTTACATAGAAGACAGTTTTTCCAGGGATTATCTTCCGCGCCTGTCCGAATATTGCCGAATGCTGGAAAATTCAAAAGATTCAAGATTATCGCCTTACGCAAAAAAAACTCTTAATGAACTCAATTGGATAAAGCGGCTATATTTTCTTCCGTACTATAAATTTGAATCCATAGGCCCTCCTCCGTTTCCAAAAAGCGATATAATTTCAATTTACAATGAAGTTAGAAAATTGCGTAAATACCTGACGGCGTTTGCGCTGGGCGTCGAACAAGGAGTACGCGCGGGCGGAGCGGCGGCTAAAGCTCCGTGCAGGGGAATTAATAACCCTTGGGCGCCTTATAATTTTCAGGTTCCAAATCCCGTATCCAGGCGTCTTGATATGATGCTTGCGCCGGAAAAACGAATGAACGCCACATTGATTTTTTTCTCGCTGTCCGCAGTTACAGTTTTGGATTACATAGTAAATAACGAGAACAGTTGGGTATACTACGAAAAAGGCGGACCGTTATTCAGGAGCGTTAACAACGAGGGAATAGTTCCGTTGTTTGGCGTAGATAATAAACTTGACGCGGATAAAATATTTAAGGAGTCGTTGAAGAAAGCCGGCGCGTAAACGGAATTATATTTTCAGCATTTGCACGTTAGTTCCAAGCGTTTTAGCGGCTTCTTCCGCTTTTTTTACACCCGCGATTATTACAGGGGGCGAAGTTACCCTGGAGCTCAATGAATTAAAAACATTTTCAATATCCGCAGTTGAGACGGAAATTAATCGTTCAAGTTTTCTTTTATAATAACTTTCTTCTATGCCGTAAAGAAACCTGTAAAAATCAACCAAGCCTTTTTCCGCGGCGGTTTGAGGGCGCGTCTCTTTCGAGTAACACCCGATTATGGATTTTACAAGATAGTCTTCCGTACATTTTCCGTATGAACCGTTTCTAAATATTGAAGAAATTACATCCAATGAACGCAGGGGATTCGGATCGCGGTATGTGGCAAAAGACACGCAGTTTTCAAGCGTGTTGCTGTTGATAAAAGCGCCGTAAGCGCCGCCTTTCATGCGTATATCTTCCCATAACGCTCCGGTACTCAACTGATGCATTAAAACAAATTCTACTACTTGTTCCAAAGTGTCATGAGGCGCGGAATTTAATGCCAACGCCGCAAAACCCACTTGCAAAGATTTGGAAGCAAATACTTCCAGCGTTTGTGCAGCTTGCGTACATGCGCCTATCTCCGCGGAAAGCCGGGGCAAAGGCGGGCCAAAACGGCTGAATCTTTGCGCTGTCTGTGTACCTGCCGTATTAAGAGCGCTTCCTGTGATGTTTACAATAAGCCCCGCTTTAATAATTTTTTCCCTAATGTATTGCAGTTTCCTAATTATTTCCCCTGTATCATACCCCGCAAGCTGATGAACAAATTCAATCTGCGAAATCCCCGAGTATTTTTCTTCCACTCCTTTTGAACGCGAACTAAAACGGCCTGCCCTACCGGAAGAATAAATATGCCCCATCGGCGCAAGGCTGGAATTAATTTCATTTTTCATTTCCAGAACAAGATCATTTATCCTGCGACGGTCGGAAAAATCCGCTTCGCAGATTATGCGCAAGGTAAGATCAAGCGACGGCGCAATTTTTTCATCAAGGCATTTTAGACGGAATAGTATCCAGTCGCGGCCTGACAAATCAAAATTACCCGCTGCGGTTTGAAGCTGCAGGGGAGTGTTTTTTACAGCCGACCCTGTGTGAAGAACCGCGATAAACCCCCCGACTGTGCGGGCCAGTAAACTTGACACTTCTCCGTAGTCCATACCCGGAAGACCGACAGAAGTAACCACTCGGGAGAAAAATGGCAGCCAGGAATAATCTTCGGGAGGCAAAACATCTACAGGAAAAGCCAGTTCAACATATGTAATACCGTTAGTGTAAAGTTCATGGCAGAGAGCGGGAATTCCGCGCAAATCTTCATGACGGCGCGGAATAATATCTTCGTCAGCGGTAAGATCGTTACGCGAAAGATGCGGGATTGCCGCAAGCGTCGCAGGACTGTCCGCCTCGCTTTGGATTTTTTCCAATTCTTTGGACTTGTTAATAATTTGCCGCTGCTCTTCTTTACTTAATTTCTTTTGGATGTTTTTTAACTCTTTAGAAAGCTTCTTTTCCTGTTTCTGTAAAAAATCATCTTTTGGTTCCAGGATAACAAGAGCGCGATGCGGATTGTCAATAAAATATTTTTGTATCAAAGATTCAAAATATCTTTTATCGCGCGAAAGATTTTCTTTTATTTTACAAAGAGGCCCTGTAACCAGCAGTCCTTCCCACGGGTTACAGCCATGCTGCCACGCCCTAAGAGAGCGGCGCATCCAAATAAGGGAAAACGGTCCGTTTGAACGGCGAATTTCCCGCTGAGAAAACTCAAGCGATAAAAGAGCGGCTTCTATTTCTTCTGGTGGAATACCTTCGCTTACAAGCCTTTGCAGTTCTCCCGTTATCAATTTTTCTATTGCTGCGCTTTTTTGCTTTACATTCCCTTTTACGCCTCTTAATCCCGCGATAAATAAAGTTTCCCGAATCTCGCTTTCAAATCCCGATACGGGAGAAATATCCTCTCCAAGACCGGATTCAATCAACGTTCTTGTCATAGGAGAGCCGTCGTGACCCAAAAGAATTTCCGAAAGCGCTACTAAAGCAAAATTTTCATTAATATCGGTAACATCGGAACAAAGCCATGAAAGAAAAATTGTCGATTTACGCTCGCTGCCCGAAGGACATGGCACATAAAATTTCCTGGGTTCTTTCCAGCGCAGTGTCTTAACGATAGGATCGCACGCTTTACCGCTTTTCAGTTTGGAGAAAAATTCATCATTTAAAAACGCAAGCTGCTTTTCCGTGGGAATGTTACCCGCAAGAAAAATTTTGCAATTAGCGGGAGAATAACGGCTGCGGTGGAATTCCTTTAAGTTTTCCAATGTTAATTGCGGAATCGCCTGCGGATCGCCTCCCGATTCAAAACCGTAAGGAGTGTCCGGCATCACCGCTTTTACCGACCAGAGACCCGCATAAGTGTCCAGCGATGAATAAGCGCCTTTCATCTCATTGTAGACAACGCCGGTAATGGCAAGTTTTCCGTCCTGATACTCCATCCTGTGTCCTTCCTGCATGAATGTCCATTCGGGAAGCAGGGGATGAAAAACCGATTCGCCGTATACCGACATAAGGTTAAAGTAGTCATGTTCATTTGTTGAGCTTGCGGGATAAATTGTCTTATCAGGAAAAGTAATCGCGTTTAAAAATGTTTGCACGCTTCCCTGCGCAAGAACAATAAACGCGTCTTTCAGCGGATAACGCTCTGATCCGCAAAGAACTGAATGTTCCAGAATATGCGCCACGCCCGTATTATCCTCCGGAAACGTAGCGAAAGAAAACGAAAACAAATTTTCATTATCGTCATTTAAAATATGAAAAACTTCTACGCCTGTTTTTTCGTGTTTTGCCCAAATACCCTGCGCATTAAGTTCTTCAAGTTCAACTATGTCAAGAATTACAAATCCGCTGTTTAATTTTTGATCTTTTTTCAATGTTGTTTTATTCATAAGATTACATCCTCGTCGCTGTAAAGTAAAATTTCTCCGTTTTCACGGGCATATCTGAACCATGTAAGAAATTCTCTGGCAACTGAATCATAATCGCGTTTTGGCACAGCTCCAAGAATCTCGTTTTCTTCGCGGATCGATTTTCTTCGTCCCGCTGAAACACAGGACATTATTTTTTCGTAGAATTCATTTCCCCTGCCCCTAATTAAAATGGCAATATCGCGGTCTGTCATTGTTGACAATTTATCCTGAATTGGGCGGTCAACCGCAAGTAAAACATCATCAAGAGTGTAAAGTTTTTCTTTTAAGTCCTGACCGATTTTTGGATCGTCTTTTACTATCTCATTTATTAATTTATCGCCGAAGGAATAATCTCCGTGTTTTAAAATTGCTGTTAAGGCCTGCATCCCGTCAATCTTTATGTCATTGGAACCCGCGCTGACATGCCTGATTTTTTCTCTTAACGCCTCGGACACTTGTTCAAGCACTTCCGGCGCAACCTCGCTTTGATGCGCTATTCGTTTTAAAATTACGGCCTTTCGGTTTGACGGAAGTTTACTCAATGTTTCCGCAGAAAGCTTTGCCGTTATTCTGGAAAGTATAAGCGCCGCCGTTTGATCCGTTTCGTCTTTTAAAAGCATTACAAGCTGTTCTGCGGAAAATTCTTCCAGAAAGCCAAACAGATTTTCCTTCGATTTTGGAATAGCCCTGTTGAGCAGTCTTTCTCCTTCTTCAGGGCCTTTTACCGCGTAAAGAATACGGCGCGCGGTTTCTATTCCCCCGTATGAAGAGCCGGAAAAATTATAAGGTTTGGAAAACAGCGAATGAAATTCGGCGAGTATTTGATCTCTTTCATCCGGCTTAATAATATTAATAGTAGCAATTTCTTTTGATATTTCATCAACTTGCTCGGGATCAAGTTCCGCTAAAATTCCCGCCGCTTGTTCGCTGCCGATTAAAATTAAAAATTTTGCAACCCGCCTGTACTTTGATTCCTGCGAAATTTCAATTTCAGGTACAATGATTGGAGGTTTAAATTTTTTTGCTTCTTTATAAAAAACAGCGGGAGTATTATTCGGCAAGCGCTGAGCGGGAACATTTGCGGCGCCGTTTTCAGACGGCTGGTTCATGGTCTGTTTATACATTTCGATGCCATGTCGCACTATATTTCCCATATTTTAAAATTATATTATAATTATTAAATAATTAATAGATGGGTGTCATCAAATGAATAAAAAAAGGAATCTGGTAAACGACAATATAAAAACCGCTTATCTTTTTATCGCTATTATAATCTTTTTATTTTCTGCCTGTAATATATTTTCTTTCAAAAGCAAACAAGTTGTATCAGCGCTTGAGACTGAACATGTATCTGAACCTGAGCAGCCTGTTATTCCTCCTCCGCCGACAAGAGCGGAGCTTGTAATGAGAGCGATATTCGAAGCTTACCGCGATCAAGTTTATAAAGTGGAATTTCAAAATGACGACTGGACAATTCTTATGAGGGGCAAATTGTATTACTATGCCGGCGGGAAAATATTACCTGAAAGTTATTTGGAAAATGCCGATAAATACAGACCTTACCCATTTTATTATTACACTGAGGAATTACCGCCATGGACAGAACCTGGTCCGCAGGATATAGAAAGATATAAGACATGGACAAGTAACCGGAGCCAAACTACGCTTCAACGTTCCGCTTTTTTTCTTAATGAGCTTTGGCAGGCTTCTACGCGCGCCGAAACAGAAAATCAGCTTGTAAAAATAAATTTTCTTGGAAAACCCACAAGGGTTCATAAGGGCATTCAGCAAAAACTTGCCGTTATTGAAGAGCGTATTAAAACCGCAGCAAAGACCGATAATACGCTTCAAAAATGGATAGACAACCTCGGCTCGCTGGAAGGGTACGGCTGGCGAAATATCCAGAATACTCAGTCCCGTTCATATCACTCTTACGGGCTTGCTGTCGATTTACTTCCAAAATCGTTAGGCGGCAAGCAAACATACTGGTTATGGACTTCCCAGAACAGAAATGACTGGTGGAATGTTTCGTATAACGAAAGATACCATCCGCCCGAAGCGGTAATAAAAGCGTTTGAAGCCAATGGCTTTATCTGGGGCGGCAAATGGCCGATGTTTGACACCATGCATTTTGAATATCGTCCGGAAGTTTTATATTTAAACGGAATGCCTCCGGCGGAAAAATAATACTCAACTTTACAGTAATTTTATAATAATCTTACAGTGACAAAAAATATGCCGTATGTTATTTGTCAATAGTTGATAAATAATGAAAATTGAATAATGGCAAAGAAAAACGAAATTGATGAAAAATATATTTATAAGTTAATGAGCGGCAATATTAAACGCCTTAGGTCTTTTCAGAATATATCACAGTTAGATCTTGCTCTCAGTACGGGACTTACTCATAATTTTATTAATGATATTGAGAACTGTAAGAAAGGGATTTCGGCAAAGACATTAGCAAAACTTTCAGTCGCTCTGAGCGCCGAACCGTATCAATTCTATCTGCCCAACGCAATGGCCAACAATGAGATTATGAGTTATGTGAAAGACTTTAATGATTCTTTACAGAAAGTTGTAAGCGAACTAACTCAACAGTACCTAACCGGAGACAAGAAATAATTTAAACCTTAATGAACCATTCAAGTTTATAAAAGTTTTACACCACTATTGATATTCCCTCTCCAATGAGAGCTTTAAATTCTTTCTCATCCAGGGTTTCTTTTTCCAATAAAGCGGCGGAAACAGTATTAAGAATTTCACGCTTATCTTCCAGGATTTTTTTGGCTTTCGCGTATTCGTTATCTATAACACGGGCAATTTCTTCATCCACATACTGCTGTGTGCTTTCCGCGTACTCGCGCTGGAAAGACGGCTCCTGTCTTTCCTGCCCGGTCATGCTCATGCCGCGCGATGTCAACGCTACGTTGCGGAAACGGTCGCTCATGCCGTAATCGGTAATCATTTTGCGAGCGATGTCCGTCGCCTTGGTTAAATCGCTGGCCGCGCCTGTAGAATATTCGCCTGAAATCATTTCTTCGGCTATACGCCCGCCAAGAAGGATGTCAATCCGTCCCAGAAGATCAGACTTGGTTACCGTATAACGGTCTTCAAGAGGGAGCTGCAAGGTGTAACCCAAAGCAAAACCACGCGGTATAATCGAAATTTTCTGCACAGGATCGGCATTAGGTGTAAACGCGGCTATTATGGCGTGTCCGGCTTCGTGGTAAGCGGTCAGTGTTCTTTCCTTCAGCTTGAGTACTCTGGTCTTCTTTTGCAGGCCTGCTACGGTTTTCTCAATTGCTTCGTCAAAGTCGCGTTGCGCCACCATTTTCCGCCCAGCCCTGACCGCCAAAAGCGCGGCTTCGTTTACAATATTCGCCAAATCCGCCCCGGAAAAACCGGATGTTACGCGCGCTACAGTTTCCAGATTAACAGAGGGGTCTTTTATCACATTTTTTGAATGAATTATTAAAATTGCCTCCCTGCCCTTGAGATCGGGTTTGTCCACAAGCACCTGTCTGTCAAAACGTCCGGGGCGCAGGAGCGCGGGGTCTAACACATCGGGTCTGTTTGTGGCGGCCAGGATAATCAGCCCGCTGGTGTTGTCAAAACCGTCCATTTCTACAAGGAGCTGGTTCAAAGTCTGTTCGCGCTCGTCGTTGCCGCCGGCAATATTGTTTATCCTGCTCTTGCCGATGGCGTCTAACTCATCAATAAAAATAATACAGGGCGCTTTGTTTCTTGCCTGCTTGAATAAATCGCGCACGCGCGCCGCGCCGACGCCGACAAACATTTCTACAAAGTCGGCTCCGCTCATGCGGAAAAAGGAAACTCTAGCCTCTCCGGCGACAGCGCGCGCCAGCAAAGTTTTTCCGGTCCCCGGCGGCCCTACCAAAAGCACTCCCTTGGGTATCTTGCCGCCGATCTCCTTGTACTTCTGAGGACTCTTTAAAAAATCGACAACTTCAACAAGCTCTTCCTTGGCTTCATCGACTCCGGCAACATCGCTAAAGCGCGTAACAATATCTCCCTCCGCGACAATAACCGCGCGGTTTTGTCCGATGGAAAGCACATTGCCGCCCATATTCCCCAACCGCTTGAAAACAAACCGCCAGATAAAAATGAAGAAAGCTATCGGCAGTACCCAGCTAAAAAGAAAATTTAAAACCGCGTTGCCTTCGCGTGAAACCGCGCCGTAGGAAACATTATTCGCATCCAAAAAATCAATAAAGCCTTCGGTAAGAATTGAAACAGTGCGGTACACTTTATCGTGCTGAGCCGGACCGTAAGAGCGTGTAATTGACCTTGAAGAATCTTTTCTGTCGGGGTTTGTAAAACCGGTAAAATAAGATTCCGTTATTTCCACACGTTTAATTTCGCCCGTTGAAATACGAGATTTAAATTCGGAAAAATCTATTGCGGGATTCATCTTGTTGAGAAACACATAATTGAAAAGGCTCATCCCTATAATCAGGATGACAACATAGACGAGTAGGAATTTCCAGCCCCCAAACCCTTTAAAATCAGGCATTTTAGGTGGTCCGCCAAACGGAAACATGGGGCCGTCTTTATTATCATTTTTGTCACCGGAATTTTCACTCATACATAGAATTATTGCATAAATTAACTATCGTTGCAAGGTTCGCTTGTCTTGTGTTACTATATAATATGAAAAATTCCGTTCTACCTCCGCTTTATTTAATTGATGCTTATGGTCTTATTTACCGTTCATATTTTGCTTTTTTAACCCGTCCTCTGCGTAATAACGCCGGGAAAAATGTTTCTGCCTTATTCGGATTTGCCCGTACTATAATTTCCCTGCTTGATGACGGCGCTCCTGCTGCTGACAACGACGGTAAAAATCTTGATCTGGTAAAACCTGTCCGCCTTGCCGCAGTTTTTGATTCGCGGACTCCGACTTTCCGCCATAAGATGTACAGTGAATACAAGGCAAACAGGCAAAAAACTCCGGAAGACCTTCACGAGCAGGTTCCGTTAGTTGAAGAATTTTTAACGGCGTTAGGCATTCAATCCCTGAAAGTTGAGGGCTTTGAAGCGGACGATATTATTTCGACCATTGCGGAAAAATGCCGCGCCGAAAAAAGGCAGTGCTATATTCTCTCGTCTGATAAAGACCTGCTTCAGCTTGTCGGCGACGGAATATTTGAACTGCGTCCGGTAAAAATTAACAGAAAAAATGAGACTTCCGTCGCTCCAGGCCCAGCGTGGGACCTTATCGGACTCAATGAAGTAAAAGATGAATGGGGCGTAGAACCGCAAAAAGTGCTTGATTTGCTTTCATTAACCGGCGACAATTCCGACAATGTTCCAGGAATAATGGGAATAGGAGAAAAAACGGCCGTCAAATTAATGACGCGTTACGGTTCTTTAGATGAGATTTATAAAAATTTAGCGGCAATCGAAGGCTCTACAGGAAAAAAAATTGCCGAAGGAAAAGAAAGCGCCTATTTTTCTCAGTCTCTCATCCGTCTTCGAAACGACATTGAATTGCCGATTAGTTCCGTTGACGATTTGTCTGTAGAAAACCTTGACAGATCCGCGGGAGCGAGAGTGCTTATCCGCGAAGGTATTAGGCAAAGCGCCAAGCAGCTTGATCCCGATGTGAAACCCGCCGCCCAGACAGCCGCAGAGCAAAGCCCCGTTACGCAAAATTCATCCGTACAGGAGACAAATAACACAAACCTGGCTGAGTCAATATCTCTCCCGTCGGCTGAACAGAGTCTTCTTGGAGACGGAGTATACAAAACAATTCTTGATATTGATGAATTAGTTTCTTTTTTGGAACAGGCAAAAAAACAAAAACTTTTAGCGCTTGATTTTGAAACAGATTCCCTTGACGCGTGGCATTCCCATCCCGTCGGCATCTCGCTTGCGATAAAACCAAAAGAAGCGTTTTATGTGCCGGTCGCTCCCCACGGCATTGACGATGTACTTTCAGAATTTAACAATCCTGAAAAAGTCCGCGCCCTGCTTTCCCCCTTATTTGCAGATAACGAGATGACAATTGCCGCGCATAACGCCAAGTTTGATTACAAAGTTAGCCGCGGCTGGGGTATCGACCGCTGGAAGTGCAAAATTTGGGATACAATGACGGCGGCATGGGTTGTTGATCCTGAGCGTAACACTTATTCATTGGACTCGCTTGTCGCTTACACTTTTGACTGCACTCCAACAAAATATCTGGACATAGTTCCAAAAGGTATGACGTTTAACGTTGTCTCTCTGGAAACAGCTACTCGCTATTCAGGCGAAGATGCGGACTTTTGCCTCAGGCTGAAACATCATCTTGAACCAATGTTAAAAAAAACCGAATCGCTCTCTCTTTTTGAAAATCTTGAAATGCCCCTGCTTCCCATTCTTGCGGAAATGGAAGGAGAGGGAATAAAAATTGAGCCAAAAGCGCTTACAAGTTACGGCAAAGAGCTTGCTATAGAGCTTGATAAAATTCAATCTGACACATGGAAAATTGTAGGACATGAGTTTAATCTCGCCTCGACAAAACAGCTTCAGGACGTGCTTTATGTGGAACGCAAACTCACCCCGGGAAAGAAAACAAAAACCGGCTACTCCACAGACGCGGCGGCGCTTGAAGAACTGGCGCGCGAAGACCCCGTCCCCGCCTTTATTCTGCGCCATCGCACTTTGTCCAAATTAAAATCAACCTATGTCGATACGTTAGCTGATATGGCAGACAGCGAAGGGCGGCTGCATACAAATTTTGTGCAGACCGGAACCGCTACAGGCCGTCTTTCCAGCCGCGAACCCAATCTGCAAAACATACCCGTCCGCGCTGAAGAAGGCCGCCGTATCCGCGAAGCATTTATCGCCAAAAACGGCTATGTTCTAATTTCCGCGGACTACAGTCAGATAGAACTGGTAATACTCGCGCATCTTTCGCAGGATAAAAATCTTATTTCCGCGTTCAGAGAAAACCGCGATGTTCACGCCCGAACAGCGTCATTAATCTTCGGCATTGATGAAAACGAAATAAAACCCGAACAAAGACGCATGGCAAAAACGATTAACTTCGGCGTAATTTACGGCATGAGCGCCTTCCGTCTTGCCAATGAATTAAACATCAGCCGCACAGAAGCGCAAAATTTTATAAGCGCGTATTTTAACACATACTCAGGCGTACGGCAGTTTATAGAAAATACAATTAAAAAGACGGAACAGACAGGCTACGTTACAACAATTTCAGGCCGCCGCCGCTACATTCCCACAATTAATTCACATAACAAGACGGAAAAATCCGCCGCAGAGCGCATTGCAGTTAACACTCCCATTCAAGGGTCAGCGGCTGACATTGTAAAAATGGCAATGCTAAATTTGGACAAACGTCTTACCGAGGAAAAAAGCAAAGCGCGTCTTTTGTTACAAGTTCACGATGAACTGATTCTTGAGTGTCCAAAGAGTGATGCCGAGAAAACGTCAATATTGATTAAGACGGAAATGGAACAGGCGGCGGCTTTAAGTATCCCTCTGCGAGTGAGTGTAGAGACAGGGAGCCGATGGGGCGATTTTCATTGAGTTTCTCTTTGTGTTCTTTGTTCCTTCGTGATCTTTGTGTGAATTCTTCCAAATAAATCCCAATAACTAGACAAATCATCTAAAAATATTTAATATAAATCATGAATATCGGCATTTTATGGGACATAGAAAACGTAACCCCTCCCGTAGGGACAAATTATATACAGTCTGTGATAGAAGCGGTATGTAAAGAAGGGCGTTTATCTTATGCAATGGCTTTTGGAAATTGGAACAGCGATTCAATTAAAAATATCGCTTCTGATCTTGCTTCAAATAATTTTGAGTTAATACACATTCCTAAATCCAATGTCGGTAAAAAAAACAGCTCCGATATGTCTCTAATAGCGCATGGCGTTGAATTGATTTTTCAATACCCGCATATTGACAGATATGTGTTGATTTCCGGAGACGGCGATTTTAGGCCGTTATTATTATCTTTTAAAAAACATGGAAAAGAAACCTGGGTAATTTGCGACGTTAACAATAACGCGTCCGAAGAATTGGTAAGGATGGCGGATTTTTCCATAGATTACAGAACGATAATTAAAAACATGGATGACTTTACCGAAAATGATAAAGATTATATTGAAATTAAGGATAATGAATTAACAAAAGAAAAAGCGTTTGAATTATTCAGAGAGGCTGTTGGAATAATAATAAAAGATAATAAAAAACCTTTATCGCCTTCCGTAAAAATAAAAATGAAACTTTTAAATGATCAATTTAATGAAAATAAATTAGGTTATAATTCATGGCTGGAATTTGTACAGGACGCAAAAAAAGCGACAAATATCACCTATGAAAATAATTGTTTTGTAATAAATAACAAAGAAGAAAATACCATTCCCGTAATATTTAACGAGTTAATTAAAGAATTAAAAAAATATGATGATTGGGTTTTATTTCAAGTCATTGCCCAATACATAGATTTCAAAAACTCAGGCTATAAAAAATTCAAAGATTTTGCGCTTGATGCGGAAAAACGCGGTTATATAAAGATAAAAAATAACGATCTTGACTGGTATATGAAAAGTAAAGATAATAATGGAAAAAATTAGTTCATCAAATGTTACCGTAAAAAAAATATTTTCAATAGCATTTCCGTTAATTTTCCAACAACTCTTTATGCAGCTGCAAATTTATGTTGATAGGGCAATGTTAGGTCATGTCAATTCCGAATATTTTTCCGCAATCGGAAATGTTTTAGTTCCGTTTAACGTACTTGTCTCCATAATAGGCGGTATTTGTACAGGAACCACAATCATGATTGCCCAGAGTATCGGGGCAAAAAATGAAGTTCAGTGTAAAAATTACGCGGAATGTTCCTTTATAGGTAATTCAATCTTCCCATTTATAACCTTTTTAGTTTTCTTTTTTGGCTCAAGCTCCATATTTAAGTTAATGGGAGTTCAATTCCCTGTTTTGGAAAGCAGCGCGTCTTATTTAAGAATAATGTCATTTATATTCATACACATGGGTTTTACGTCTACAGCCGTTTGCATCATGCAGGGAATCGGAATAACAAAAATAATTATGTTTACAGGAGTATTAAATAACTTATTAAATCTTATTCTTGATTATGTATTAATATTCGGAAAATTCGGCTTTCCGCGGATGGATATTAATGGAGCCGCTCTAGCGTTGGTTATATCTGATTTTCTATCATACCCAATTTTAGTCGGATATGTTTTCCTAAGTAAAAAAATTACATTTAAGTTAAGCTTTAAAAATGTTTTTCATTTTAGTTGGAAAATATATAACAAAATTTTTAAAGTTGGATTCCCCTCAGGAATTGAATTTTTAATTTGGAACATAGGAAACCTGATTATAGTCTCATTTTTAAACAGGCTGGATATACTATCAGTAGGAATTTACACCTTAGTTTTCTCCTTATCAACATTCCCTCTTCTTCTATACATGGGTTTTGCAAATGCGGCGCTGACATTGGCGGGTCAAAAAACTGGAGAAAATGATCATAAACAGGCAATCAACGCAGGCTTAATGTGTTTAGGTTTTTCTTTTATTTTCTGCATTGTTTTTGCGGCCTTATTCATTATTTTTCCCAAAGCAATACTCAAATTATTTACCAACGATATGAGTTACATTAATTATGCCGCCCAATTCTTCTTGATTGTATCTATTACAATGTTTCCAAAAGCAATCAATAATGTGATTGGTCTTGGAATACGCGGAATAGGCGATACAAAATGGATGCTGTACGGGCAAATTTTTGGGACGATTTTTGCAATAACAGTCTCTTATATATTTATCTTTATTTTAAATTTAGGATTGTTTGGAATATTCTTAATGTTTTTGATAGATGAATGTCTTCGTGGAATTGCTAATATATTGAGATTTTTAAAGGGACGGGAATTCTTTTTCTTAAAGCCATTTGAAAAAATAGTTGAAAAAATTGATACATTCTAAATTTCTATTGCATGCAATAAATTCTTGATTTTTCACTTGCCAAAATAATCGTTATAGGTTATATTTACTCTCTGTCTTATACGGTTTTAAAAAATAGGCTATTCCATAGTGCAAAACCTGTGGATAAATCCTGAAAAAATCGAGCCGTTTATGGCAGAAATAAGGAGATAAAAAGTTTACCTGATTATTAGTATTTGATCGTTGCTAATTCTTTACAAGATAAGGATTTAACGCGATTCTACCATATCAGGTATTAAGTAAATGTTATAAAATATCATACGAATTTAGGTTTGTAAGTCGGAATTATCAATGTTATTCTTGTGGATAACATGTTGATAAATAGTTTTTAAGGGCAATTAAATGGCTGATTTGGATTATGAGGGTTTTTGGAAAGAAACCCTGGTCCAACTGCGGAATAACCTTGGGGAGGAGGTATTCAGCGGCTGGTTTTTAGATATAAAATACCTGCGTTGTTCAACAACAGATGCCGGCTTTTCCGGCATAATCGTGGGAATTCCCTCTACACTTCACCGTGATAAGATAAATTCTGATTATAAAAAGCAAATACTTTCAATTTTAAAAGAAGTTTCGGGGCAGGAAATTGATTTTGAAATAGAAATAATAGGGAAAGCGGAAAAAAAGGCTGAATCTCATCATAATCAACAACAAAATGAAAAATCTATTTCTGCAACACATGAAAAAACTCAAAAAGTAAAGGAAAAAAAGGGACAGCACCCCCAAATGAGGGATGATTATACCTTTGAAAGATACGTAGTTGGAGAAAATAACAAATTCGCCGCAAACGCCGCCCATGCAATAAGCAAAAACCCCGGTAAAGCTTACAATCCGTTTCTAATTTTTGGCGGCGTAGGTCTTGGAAAAACACATTTAATGCAGGCAATAGGGAATTATATTCATGAAAATACGGATAATCGCGTAATATGTATAACTTCCGAAAATTTTTTAAATGAATATCTCGAAGGTCTTCGAGAAAGGACAATGAGTGATTTTAAAAATAAATACCGGGAGACCGATGTTTTATTAATAGATGATATTCAATTTTTTACCGATAAACCAGGCGTACAGGAAGAACTATTTCATACTTTCAATTCCCTGCTTAACGCTAAAAAACAAATTATCTTTACCTGTGATCGTCCAATAGAAGAATTAAAAAAGTTTCACGAGCGAATTACCTCTCGTTTTAAACAGGGACTAAAAGCAGACCTTCAACCTCCGCGGTATGAAGAACGCTGCGTCATATTGCAATCAGTAGCTCAAACCCGAGGAGTAACATTTCCGGACGAGGTCATAGACCTGGTTAGTAAAAGCGTATCTTCAAATATCCGCGATCTTATTTCCGCATTGGAACAACTTATTGCTTACCCTGTACTTATGAAAGAACCAATTACTTTGGAAATAGCTCAAAAACATCTAAAAAATATTTTTAGCGATATAAGACCGGCAAATCTGTCAATTGATAATATAATAAGGGTAACTTCCGAACATTTTGGACTCACTCCAAACGACTTAAAAGGGAAGAAAAGGTCTCAAAATATCGTTTTTGCCCGTCAGCTTGCCATGTATATTGGCCGTGAAATGACGGAATTTTCTACAACTGAGTTAGGTCAGGATTTTGGCGGCAGAGATCATACTACCGTAATGTATTCTATAGAAAAAATTAGGGGTAAATTACTAACTGACCCAACTTTAGAGGCAACCATTGAAGGCATTAAAAGGGCTATCAAAGAATTCAGTGCAAAATACTGAAAAATATGTTAGAATGATGTAGAAAAGCCGTGTGAAATAAAAGGCTTGTAGAAACTGTGGATTATATTTAATAATTATCCATAGTTTTTTATAAACATAATTGTATAGCAGATATAGAGATAATTGAGTTATTCACATATACTGCTTATTATTATTACTATTATTATTTATATATAAATTTATAAAAATAGGAGGATTAAAAAATGAAGTTCACTTGTAATAAAGAGGTTTTACTCAAAGAAATTTCCATCGCACAGGAAATTATATCGTCAAAAAACGCTATTTTAATTTTGTCAAATATTTATCTTGAAGTTGTTAAAGATCATCTGATTATTAAAGCCAAGGATATGAAAGTTAATTTTCAATCAGAGATACCGGTTACAGTTATAGAAGAAGGATCAACAACTGTTTATTGTGATAAATTTTTTGGAATTATCAGCACTTTTCCTTATGATGAAATAGAATTTTATCAAAAAGAAAATACTGTAATAATAAAACCTGTAACTCAAAAAAAACCTGAATATAAACTTAAATGTATAGCGTCGGATAAATTTCCTGAATTCCCAGTTTCAACAGAACCTTTTTTTGGAATACCTATTAAAGATTTTAAAGAGATGGTACAGCAAACAGTCTTTGCAGTTTCTGATGATGAGACACGCTATTTTATGAACGGAGTTCTTTTAGAAAAAAGCGAAGGAAAAATAAATATGGTCGCTACAGACGGAAGGCGTCTTGCCTACATCGGAAAACCGGTTAACAGTAAAATAAATGATTTTTCCGGTATCATCATTCCTCCAAAGATTCTTTCTATCGTTATAAAAAGATCGGGAGATGAAGGACTTATAAACATTTCCATAAGCGATAAAATGATATTTATCAGTTTCGCGTCATATCAATTTTCTTCAGTCTTAATCGAAGGAATGTTTCCCAACTACAGAAAAGTCATCCCTGAAAATCAGGAATTCTCCCTTTCCGTTAACCGCAATGAAATGCTTGACGCCCTTCGCCGCGTATCGCTTATGGTAGAAAAAAAATCGCACAGAATTTATCTTGGCATCTCACCGGGAAAAATGGCTGTTTATTCCGAGGAAAGCGAAATTGGAACAGTAGATGATGAAATTCCATGTAAATACGATGGCGAAGACGTTAAAATGTCTCTTAATTACCGTTATCTGGAAGAGCCGTTCAAAGTAATGGCAGAGGACGAAGTTAAGATTCGTTTTAGCAGCGCGATAAAGGCGATAACAATAGAACCTGTTCCGGAAAAAGACTTTTTCCACATTGTAATGCCAATGCAGTCCTAAATGTTTTTTTCCTCTCTGCGGACAGCGTCGTTTAGAAACCTTGCGGATACTGAAATTTTCACGGGCGCGAAGGATGTTTTTCTTGTCGGAGAAAACGGCCAGGGTAAAACAAATTTTTTAGAAGCGCTGTATTTCTGCGCCTATGCTTCGTCTTTTCGCGCCGTCCGCGACGTGGAAATGGCGCGTAACGGTGAAAAAGACTTTTCCGCGGAAGTAAAGCTTTCCGATTCAATTAATGATCAAATACTTGTTAAATCTGAAAACGGAAAAAAATCAGTCTTCATAAACGGAAAACGCGCCGAGGACCGTAAAGAGCTGCTTTCAATCGCGCCCAGCATAGTTTTTTGCCACGAGGACATGGAGTTTGTAAGCGGAAACCACGAAAAACGCCGTTGGTTCTTTGATCAAACATTGAGTCTCTACGACACTGTGTATCTTGAAGACTTTCGCCGTTTTCGCCGCGTCTTAAAAACACGAAACACGGTACTGCGCGACCATGCTCAGCAAAAACATCAATCGGACGGTGTAGAATCAGTCTTAGACGCACTAGACCCTCAATTTGCGCTATACGGACTTAAATTGATGGAAAAGAGAGAAACCGCCGCAAGAGATTTTTCCGGTATTTTCAGCACGCTCTACGAAGAAGTCTCCGGTATTTCCGGCATCACAGTCCGCTACATTCCGTCTTGGAAAAGCGATAACTTTCCTTCCCACCTGCAGGAAAGGCGGGCTACGGAAATGGCGGCGGGGCTTTCGCTTTCCGGTCCGCACCGCGACCGCTATCAATTTACACATAACGGCGCGGATTTTACCGTAAAAGCCTCCACAGGCCAAAGGCGTCTTTTGGCGCTGTTACTTCGGACAGCCCAAGCTCGCCGCTATTCTCAGGAGACACGCCTTAACCCCATACTTTTACTCGATGACGTTCTTCTGGAAATGGACGGCGAAAAAAGACGCAAATTTCTATCAGCGCTTCCCTCCTACGACCAGGCTTTTTACACCTTCCTTCCCGAAGAGCCGTATCAACGTTATAAAAAAGTAGACACTTTGATTTACAATGTAAAAGAAGGCAAATTATTCTAAAGAGCTTCACGCAAAGATCACAAAGAAACAAAGATCACAAAGTATGATATGCTGTTTTCATGAAAACTGCCGGGGATATACTGTCCGCTCTCTTTGACGAGCAGTTTATGAAAAAAGCCCAAAAGTACTCAAAATTTTTTGATTCATGGAATGACATAACCGCTAAGAACGGAATTGCCGCGGCGGCCGCTCATTCCCGCATCAAAGACCTGGACAGGGGCATTCTGTTGATAGAAATGGATCATCCCGGTTGGAAACAGATACTCCAGACAAAACAGAGCAACCTGCTAAACGATTTTCGCATCCGTTTTCCTGATCTGGGTATATCAGGCATTTCACTTATCCTTGGAAAAAGTGAACCTGACGACGATTCGCAAGGCAGTGAACAGGATACCGATTCTCATTATGCAGATCAGCATAATACCACGCAAGAATATGCAGAAAAGCCGATCGCGCCGGATACCACAGAAAAGAAAGATATTGATTCTATAAATGACGATGATTTTAAAGAAACGCTGCAAAGAATAGGGCAAAGTATTAAAGCAAGGGAAAAACCCTAAAAAACGATAAATCATTTTTATTAAGCGGCATATATTATTTCCCGAGTTGATAATATTCTGTTTTTTCTAATGGGATTTTTAAGCGCTTCTTTTTCCACAATATCCACATCTCTTTTCAGTAACTTTGAAAACTCATTTTCTAAATCCATTAAGTCAAATAATGAAATTTCCGCTTTATTGCCAAAGGAAACAAGAATATCCACATCGCTATTTGGGTTAAAATCCTCTCGAATAAACGAGCCAAATATCGACAATTCACTTATTTGATATTTTTTACATAGAGAAATAATTTCCTTGTAATCAAAAGAAATACCATTCTTCTGCAGTTTCTCAATTGTTTTCATAAAGCTTATTATATAAAGCTTATTATATGTTATTCCCAAGAATTATGCAAAGTTTGATAACGTCACTCCCCTTCTCCCTTTGTACTCTTCTAACCTTCGTGATCTTCGTGTGGAACTCTTAACCAAACATACCCCTTTGATCAAATTCCCCAAAAATTGTATAATACCAGCAGTATTTTCACATCTTAAGGATAAAAAAGTGGCAAAGATCGATACAACGGGCGAATTACCTATAAACGAACCTACAGGCAAGGTAATTCCCATAGCGATAGAAGACGAAGTAAAAACAGATTATCTCAATTATGCAATGTCGGTCATTGTCAGCCGCGCCTTGCCTGATGTGCGGGACGGACTTAAACCCGTACACAGAAGACTGCTCTATGCCATGGATACCCTTGGTTTGCGCCCGGGCGGAGGCACGAAAAAAAGCGCCCTCATTGTTGGTGAAACAATGGGTAAATACCACCCCCACGGCGACTTGTCACTCTACGACGCCCTTGTCCGCATGGCGCAGGATTTTTCCCTTCGCTACCCATTGATAAAAGGGCAGGGAAACTTCGGCTCCATAGATGATGATCCTCCGGCGGCCATGCGCTACACAGAGGCAAAAATCTCTAAAATCGGCGATGAGATGCTGCAGGATTTGCAAAAAGAGACGGTTAATTTTGTCCCCAACTACGATGAGTCTTTTAATGAACCGTCTGTGCTGCCCTCGGCAATTCCCAACCTGTTGATTAACGGCTCCAGCGGAATAGCCGTCGGTATGGCTACAAATATGGCGCCCCACAACCTTGGCGAAATTTGCGAAGCAATTTGCGCCCTTATCGATAACCCCGGCGCGACTAACGAAGACCTTATGCACTTTGTCCAAGGCCCGGATTTCCCCACAGGCGGGACAATTTTTGGCAAACAGGGAATTATAGAGGCTTACAAAACAGGGCGCGGAAAGCTCCTTGTCCGCGGTAAGTTCAATGTCGAAACCACCAAACAGGGAAAAGAAAAAATCATTTTTACGGAAATTCCATACAACGTAAATAAAGCCCTATTACTGGAAAAAATTGGCCAACTTATGCGCGATAAAGTTATCGACGGCATTGCCAATGCAAATGATGAGTCCGACCGCGACGGTATCCGTATTGTAATAGAGTTAAAAAAGGGCGCGATTGTAAAAGTCATCCTAAACCAGCTTTTTTCAAATACACAGCTACAAACAAGCTTCGGTATCATCAATTTGGCGTTGGTTGGGGGCAAACCGCAGTTACTCACATTGAGAGAATTAGTTCACTACTTTGTGGAACATCGGGTCGATGTAGTAACCCGCCGTACCCGCTATGAATTACGCAAAGCCGAGGAACGCGCCCATATCCTAGAAGGACTTTTAATCGCCCTTGCAAATATTGACGAAGTTATCGCCGTCATAAAAGCCAGTCGCGATGTGGCGACTGCCCGCCTCAAACTGCAGGAACGCTTTCTGCTTTCCGAAGCCCAGTCCGAAGCCATTGTCGAAATGCGTCTTGGCCGCCTGACAAGCCTTGAAGTTGAAAAGATTGAACAGGAACTTGCCGAATTAAAAACCCGCATCGCTTACTATAAATCCCTACTTGCGGACGAGAAAAAACTGCGCGGCGTAATAAAAGATGAGACAAGGGAAGTTGCGGCAAAATACGGCGACAAACGACGCACGGAAATCGTTGCCGGAGAAGTTGAAAATATCAATATTGAAGACCTGATTAAAAAAGAAGAGATGACGATTCTCATATCGAATTTAGGTTATGTGAAACGTGTTCCTGTTTCCGCTTACAAAAACCAGGGTCGCGGAGGCAAGGGAATGCAAAGCGCGAAACTTGTCGAGGATGATTTTGTCCAGCAAATATTTATTGCGTCAACGCATGAATACATCCTGTTTATCACAAGCGCAGGCAAGGCCTATTGGATGAAAGTTCATGAATTGCCGGAGGGAAGTAAAACCAGTAAAGGTTCGCACATAAAGAGTTTACTTACGGTTTCTCCAAACGAGGATATAACGGCAATTGTATCACTTAAAGACTTTAGCGACAGTGAATACCTGTTTATGGGTACTGCTTGCGGCGTCGTTAAAAAAGTAAAGACAAGCGAATTCGCAAACGCAAAAACACGCGGCATAGTTGCGATAAACCTTGATGATGGCGATAAATTGGTCAGCGCGTTGTTGACAAAGGGTAATGACGAAGTAGTACTAATTTCCCGCAGAGGACAAGCGTTGCGTACCCATGAGGAGCATATACGCGCAATGGGACGTTCTTCACGCGGAGTTACCGGCATGAAGTTGTCAAAGAGCGATGAATTAACGGGAATGTTGAGGGTAGACGACAAAGAAAAAATGTTGATCCTCTCTCAATATGGATACGGCAAACGCATCGAGTTTAGCGAATTTACTTCGCACGGACGCGGCACTGGGGGACAGAAAATCTACACGGTGGCGGAAAAAACTGGCGAAATTGTTGGCTGTGTAAATGTGCTTGATAACGAGGATATAATGTGCATCACAAGCCAGGGCAAGTCGATAAAGTTAAAAGTTGACGATATTCGTATAATGGGACGCGCCGCTCAGGGTGTGCGTATACTAAGTATTGATAAACCGGACTTTGTAATCGGTCTGGATAGAATAGTAAAAGAAGACGAAGTTGCGGATAAAGCTGATGAATTAGTATAGAAAAAATTTTAATTAAGGTGTATTATTTAATAAAGGAGAAGAAGATGAAAAGACAAATATTATTATTTTTATTAGTTATCGGAGTGATTATGAGTTGTAACACTACAAAACCCGTGTCGTCATTCTCGGGTGTTATGGGGAAAGATTGGAAGTTAATCGAGGTTCAGCTTGATGGTACACCGTTTAACAGAATCGTTCTTTATGATCGAAATGATCTAAAAAAGAACAATGTTGGCGGAGTTTATACAATGAACTTCAATGCAGAAATGGTCAGCGGAACAGGAGCGCCAAATAAGTACTCCGCTCCATATACACTTGGGGATGGAAATTCCATTAAAATAGGTGTAATGAAATCGACATTAATGGCGCCAATAGTTCAGCCGGAAAAACTGCAAGAACAGACATTTTATAACTATATGCAAAATGTAGAGCAATGGAGCGTAGAAGACGGCAAATTAGTTCTACAGTCAAAAGCCGAAAATGGAAATGTTGTAAAGTTGATATTTATTCAGTAAGCCCAAAAATGTTTCACGTGAAACAATAAAAAACGCTCCCTTTGACAAGCTCAGGGAGCGTTTTTTTATGGTCGCCGAGCATATCAAAGCGATGAAACACCTTTTTATTGATAGCTCCGGTATGTTTTCAATACGAATACTACGATTTGAATAACATTCCAAACTGACGACAAACCATCTGTGCCGCTGTACGTCCTGTATTAATAGCAACAGGCAAACCCCCCGGAGGTATGAGCCTATGCCCTGCAAAGTATAAACCACTGATATTTTTTATAAACCCGGAATATATTTTCGTTTTATAGCCAATGCCGGTTATGCTCATCCATGAACCATGATGCGCGCCCGTGTACCGTTCATAGGTCAGGGGAGTTGCAATATCTATGACATCTATGTTTCCCTCCGCTTGCGGAAACTTTCGGCAAATAGCGCGTTTGATTTGCTCTGCTAATAACAGCTTTTCTTTTTCATACCTTCCTTCGTCTTTTGCTTTTTTCCAAAAGTCATAAGTGTCCCCCGCGATAATAGTGGTAAGACAGGAGCAGCCTTCCGGCGCATAACCTTTGTATTTGGCATAATTGTAAAAACCGATTTCTGTTATTTCCTTTTGCGCGTATTTGATTGGCTCATCAAGTTTCCATGTTGGTATAACCGGTTCGGGTAATTCAGCTTTAATACCGATACCTATGAAAGAACAAACAGCCGGTTTAATATTATTTTTCAATTCTTTCAGCCATTGATCCTGTAAAGGTATTTCAAACAGGCGCTCAAGCGCCGCAATTGTTTCCTGCGTCACAATGACGGCATCGGCAGCCAGCGTTGTTCCGTTTTCCAACATAACACCGGTTGTGCAGCCATTGGCGCTGTCGATTTTAACTTTTTTGACCGGGGTTTTCAATAATAGCTTACCGCCAAGATCGATGAAAGTTTTAACCATTCTTTCTACCATTGCTAATGAGCCGCCTTCGGGATAACCGCCGTCACCTGAGTCAAGTGTAGATAGTGTGGCAATCATACTAACGGCATTATATCCATCGGGTAAAAAACAAAGCGCTTTTTGAATGCCGGGATGTTTAAAACGCATCGCATAGTCTTTACAATTAATATTTATCAATTTTGTCAGCTTGGGAAGCGCCGGCAGCATTTTAATTATATAACTGATTTTTATACGCATTGGGTTTTCTGATTTGACGCCTTTAATATCCATTATTGGCATTTTAATACAAGAGAACATTTTAACGTCTTTTATTAATTCTTTGATCGCATTTTTATCATTGGGTGAAATTGCGAGAAAACTTTGCGCTGTTTTATTTATGTCCCGGTAAATACTTATAGTCTTTCCTTCCCATTCTATGGTACTGAACCGTTCTTGCATAAGAATCGGCACTTTGTCGTTTAATGCGCCGGTTTCCTTCCATAAACGATTGAGTATTATTTGAGGGCTGGAACCTGTCAGCCAATGTACCGCGCCTTCAAATAAATATCCCTTGCGTTTCCAACTGGTACACATACCTCCGGCCAAACTATGTTGTTCACAGATTGTTACATCAAAGCCGCTACGCGCCAAATAAATTGCTGCGGACAATCCCGATATTCCCGCACCGATAACTATTACTTTCTTCATTATTCTCTCCTTCTTAAAATATCTACAATACATTCACTATCAGGAATAGGAATGTCATGTATTGATAATGTGAAATGTTCCACTATCCCTTGAAATGCGCCCCAAAACAAATTTGCCAGAGCAACCGGATCGCCTTCTTTTATAGTGCCGTCCTTCTGTCCCTGCTTGATTTTTTCCACTGATAAGGTGATGCTTTCATTTTCAATCAACAGTTCTTTTACAGATTCCGGCGGGGCATTATTACAGTACGCCTGTTTCATCAGCACAAACATTTTTGCAACAAACGGTTCTGTTTTAATAAACTGAATAATGCCCTTTACGGCTGTCCGAAAAAAATCAAGCGATTCTTCCTTTAAAGTACTGAAATATGTTTGCGGACCGGTTTTGCCACGAATTACCAATTCTTCATACAATTTTTCTTTTGATTCAAAATAGTGAAATAACAAGCCTACGCTCATATTTGCCGCTTGAGCAATATCCTGTATCTTTGTTGCATCATAGCCCTTGTGAATGAATAAATCCAAAGCGACAATTAAAATTTCCCGCCGCCGTTTTTCATGCTGTTCTTTACGAGTCAATATTGAACCTCCATTCATTGAATATATATTCAATATAACGACATAATTTTATTTTGTCAAGAGAAATTAAATAAAAGATTTCACATAAAGATCACAAAGAGGGAAGAAGTGGTTATTGTCCGAAAGTTTTGCATTGAACTTTACGATAAGATAACGATTAAAATCTCTGTTCTTGCTTTGTGATCTGTGTGTGAGTTCTTTACAAATATTCCTTTTTAGCCCTTTCCTTTTTTTTAATCCCTTGTTTCTTCTTTGACTCAAGCCGCTTTTCCTTAGCGGCTTTACTTGGCTTTGTAGGATGACGTTTTTTTGGCAGTCTTGCCGCAGAGGCAACAAGAACATTCATGCGGAAGTATGCTCTTTCCAGGTTGACTTTTTGGGAGCGTTCTTCATCCGAAGTTATCACGATTTCGTCGTTTACGGAAATACGATTGGCAAGAAGGGTTTTTACCCGTTCCAGTTCCGCTTCTGAAAGGCCTGCTGATTCGCCTTCACCGCCGGCGGGAAGCTTCCATTTTAATGTTACTTTTGTGTTGACTTTGTTTACATTTTGTCCACCCGGTCCGCCGGAACGCGAAAAAGCGGCTTCGGCGAATGACCAAATTGATTGGCGTAAAAGTGAGGCATTCATACTGATAACTGCGTTAGGATTTAATCAGCCGCCAGAGTTTTTTAGCAAGTCCAATTTTGCCGAAGAAAAGCAGGAAAAGTAATCCCAGAAGCAGAAGAACAGGAATTCCGTAAATTACAATACCAAGTAAAACCATCGCTACTGTGGACAGGAAGCCGCCGAAGCCGCCGAATAGCTGTTTAATTCGCTCTCCAAAAGTTAAGCCCTGATTTGACGATGCGGATAATACCGGTCCAAGCAACTGCAAATCAATCGTGGCATAATCTACCCTATTGGCAAGGTTACGAAATTGTATCCCTGTTCCTTCGATTTCGTATTGAAGGTCTGATATGCGGGCCTCTACCGAAAGAATTTCCTCGATGGTTTTTGCCTTTCCAAGATAGGCTTGAAAAGTTTTAAGTAGTTCTTTTTTTGTCGCAAGCCGCCCTTCAAGGTCATAATAACGGAGGGTTACGTCTTCCGTGTTTTCGTAGCGGTTTATTAGCCTTCCCATGCCGCCTGTTTCGGCGAGAAAAATATCGTAATAATTTGCCGGAACGCGCAGAGAATAATAACGAGAGTTTTCCTGAATATTTGAAGATGCCGCATAAGAATCGTACTTTTTCAAAAGGGCATTAACAGAGTCTTCGGCGGCAGAAAGATTTTCTACCCTGATACTGATGTTTGCGCTCTTTATCAATTTACGTTCCGCGTCGGGATAATTAGCGGATAGTGAATCAGTTTCGCCTGTTCCTCCTGCTTCTTCATAAACATGAGAATCAGCCATCGCTCTCGCTTCCCTTGGAGCTGCTGCCCCATCGTCATAGGCGAGTCCTTTAACAATTGCATAGTTTTCATTTCTTAACGCTTGAGATTTTTTACTGCAGCCTATTGTAAATAAAAGTGTTGCAGTTAGTGTTAGTAATAATAATTTTCTTTTCATAAGGTTATTATAACACAAAAAAAGGCGAAAAAGGTGTCAGACACCTTTAGGGCAGTAATATAACATCTTTTGGCTTATCGTGAAGATTAAAATCCACTAGCGAATAAATTTCATTCTTTTTATAAAATGCCCCCGACGCTTTCCATTCTTCAGGTGAGGAAGAAAGACCTGCAACAACGGGATTCTGGTCTATATATTCCATAACTGCGCCGTATTCTTCAAAATTTTTTATCGCTCTTGCATAAAATCTATCTCCCCATAAATGGTCAGTAGAGCCATGAGTAAAATTCCATCTCTTTGCGGAAATAGTTTTAATCCATTTCATTATTACGCTTAAATTTGTATCCCCTTCCGGTTTAATTAGTAAATGTAAATGCGTAGGCATAACGCAAAAATTGGTAAGCCTAAAATTGAACTTATCCTTTGCATCCTGCAAAGTAATAAGCATAATTTTTCTGCCAAGATTATTTTCAAATACCCTAATCTTGTTATTTGTTCGGCTGGTTACGTGATAAAACGCTCCATCTACAAATTCTCTTTTTTTTCTCATGTCAGACACCTTACTTTCATTTGCATAGTCCTTCCCCCAAAAAGTAAATTTCCCCTATATGGGTGCGAGGTATGCGTTTTGCTTGACCGAATTTGAAAAAAAATTAAAAAAAAGGTGTCAGGCACCTTTTTGTTTTTTATTTAAAAGAATTGTAAGAAAAAGAAAAAAAGGTGCCTGACACCTATTTCTTATTTTAAAAGGTGTCAGACACCATTTTTATTTGCCGGAATTGTCCGCCAAATTAAATTGCGACAACAATACGCTACCTCCCCATTTAGACCAATCAACGGGTGACAAACCTCTTTCTCTAACGCCGTCCACCCATGCGCCAAATTCTTCGATGTTTGCAATTTGTTGAAGCAAACATTCTGGCATAAAGCCCCTGAACATCTGTTCCAAGGCTGCTTTCGCTTGCTTTGCGTCGCCTTTACTTATGAAAATTCCGTTGCCGTTGTCATATATTGCCCTGCGAAGACCAACATCATCCAATTCGGCTTGCTTTGGGGTTGTACCACCGTTCTTGTTTACTTTTTGGTCCACATAGCACGCCAACTGTTAGACCTGCATTTGTTTATCAAACCAATTGGGGTCGAAACTGGAACCTGGTTCGTCCGAGAAAAATGTTTTTATGCTCTCGTGCATGCCGAGCCCCCCGTTGTTGCCTCTGTCGCGCAACGCCCGATCCAAGTTATTACGCGTTGATACGCCATTGAGTTTACTAGTACAATTTGTTATATATATTTCAATCCTGATTATATTGTCAGCAAAATCGCGGGATTTTGTGGCATCTTGCGGTAAATCTTTTTTCCAGCCGTCAAATATGTTTATAATTTCGGTGCTTTGTGTGGCGAACATGTCGGCAAGTACAATAGTCCAGTCATGTGCATCACCTTTGCTCTTTGCCATATAAAATTCCTGTGTCTTGACGGGTTGGTTTTTTATTGCGCCAAAGCCGTTGTATGAGAAGCCGCGGACGCTTTGGTTGTGCGTGTCAACGTTAAAGTTTGGATTTGTTTTTAAAATTTCCTTTAACAGTTCGTCGACTTCCTTATTTGGGGTGGTTTGTTCCGTCCCATTGTCGCAACCCGTGAGCATGACCGCGGGGGTGCCAGCAAGCGATGCCATGGTCATTACTGCCGCCAATCCCTTTTTAAAGCCGTTTCTGATTACGAAAGGATACGCATATCCACCGATTTTGTTGTAACCTGATTCATTCATGTTTCGAATTTTTGTCATACTAAAACTCTCCTTTGTGTTGATTTATATGAAAAAGTCTATTAAAAGACGTTTTTCCGTGAGTAGTGAGAAAATTGTGTTTAAAAAGTGATTTTTCTTTATTTGTAGAGCCGGTATCGAATGGGGGGGGGGGGGTATATATTACCATTTGTATTTTTGTGGTGAATTGCGTATTAATGGCGAATCTATCTTTCATTGTGTTTATTTTGTCATTTTTAGCGGTATTTGTCAATGGGTCGAAAGGAAAAAAAGGTGTCTGACACCACAAAAAATAAACCAAAAAGGTGCCTGACACCATACTTGATAAACACATACAAACCTTGTATATTCTAATTAAGGAGAATATATGGCAGTTGCAACGGTAAATATCTCTTTTCAAGAAGAACTATTAGGTCAAATAGACAGGATTGCTAAAAACGAGGCACGAACCCGGTCTGAGTTAATCAGAGAGGCGGCAAGAGTATACATAGAAAAGAAAAAAAAGTGGGAAAGTATTTTTGCTTACGGGGAAAGCTTATCTTCAAAATATAAATTCACAGAAAATGATGTTAATGAGGAAATTCAAAACTACAGAAAAGAAAAAGTAAATGAAAATAGTCCTGGACGCTAATATTTTTATTTCTTCTTTTTTTTGGGGTGGTAATCTGCGGTTAGTTCTGGAAAGAGTTATTGAGGGAATAGATGAATTATTTATTTCAAAGGAAATATTGGATGAAATTGAATCGGTAATGGGAAGAGTAAAATTTCATGCTGATAAAGAAAAAATTGCTTATTATATAAATTCGATAGAAGAAATAGGAAATAAAATTGTTCCCAAAAGCCGGATAAAAAACGGCAGTAGGGATAAGTCAGATAATAAATATTTAGAATGTGGAATATCGGCTAATGTTGATTATATTATATCCGGAGATATGGATTTACTGGAATTAAAGGAATATAAAAAAATTAAAATTGTTACGGCAAAGGATTATTTGGAAATAAAAAAAAAATGATAAGGAATTTAAAATGGAAAAAACACCTTTAACGCTATTAAATCTTTGCACCCCCTTGCAATATAACAAATCTGAAAGCCAAAATTTGTCGCTTTTAAAACTTGAAAACGAGGAGATTCTCCTCTGTTATGAGGTAAATCCGGTTCAGGGCTGCAGTATCGAGCCGGATCGGGATTATTTTCTGGGTAGGTTATTGTTCATCGGGAAAAAATTGCCTGAGAGCCAAAATGGGGATGTAGATGAAAAAGAGAGAAATAGTCTTGTTTTGCTTCCACAGGGGAATTATCTGTTCACTCAGTGCCGTTCTGACGCGGTTTTAAGTCGCGATGAATGGCTTGATTTGGCAATTGAACAGCAAAAAGACGGTCTTTGGGAACGATATAAATTGCTTAATTTGCTTTATATACGGTTCTTGTTTGAGGATGGCTCTTTTGTTACGCAGGTTTTTAGGACGGTATAAATCGCTCCCTGAGACTGTCGAAGAGAGCGGCTCTTTGGCCGCTTCGACAAGCTCAGTGACCACACCAGAAGGTAAAATTTTAGAAAGAGAAAAGAAGGAGCTAGAGTCTTAAAGCTTCTACCATGTATCGGATATCGTAGCCGTTGTCGGTGACGCGCATCATTTCTATTACAAAAATGACTGAACTGCCGCTTGAGTCAATCAGGACTCTTTTAAAGTTGTACTGTACAATCCCCTGACGGACAAAATTCGGAGTGCCTACTTTATATATTCTGTATGGGTTGTCCGGAGAGTTAACTTCAAGGTTTATATAGAATTGAGATTTTAAGGTTTGCCCGCCGCCTGTAACTGTGGAAATTAATTGCGCTTTATATGATCTTCCGGAAGGAAAGTCGCGAAAATCAATTATCTCTCCGCGCGGCGGAGGATTTTCATCTCTGGAGATGTAAAGTGGAAGTCCCTGATTTTGGAAATTTATACAGTACCGATTTGAAAGATATGAATTATTGGAGACTAGTCTGTGTAAAGTACCGGAACCGTCTTGTCCCGCTTTTATAGGAGTGTTATCTATAATTGATACTCTTCCGTTTTGGGCAAAAGTGTTGCTGGCTACGTCTACGATGTATATATCGGCCCAGGGGCGCAGAGACGGCGATAGTACTCCGTATTGGCCGAACATGTACATTCTGCCGTCCGGAGAGAAACCTAAATCGACAAAGACGGCGGAATCTCCCGCCCATAGAGCGGAAACAGTTGTTAAGAGAAGGATAAAAAGTATAAATACTGTCTTTTTCAATAACATAGAGTTCCCCTTAATTCTCATTATCGGTATTACATTTTCCGTCTTGAGATAAAGTTTTAATTAGTATAAACTGCGATATGACGCTTTCTGAAAGAAATACTTTCTTTAAATCCGGGATAGTTTTCTGCTCAATTTGTACTTTGTTTGTTGCGGCGGCCTCTTTTTTGATTATTCCCGTTTATTCTAAAATTATGGAAGAATTTACGCGCCGTCCTGTCAATGTTTTTCAGGCTTTAACCTCCATTTTTATAAAAAACGATTATTATGCCGTTTATGTCTCTCTGGCGTCGTCGGTTTTATATTCTCTTATAGGTATTATTTTTATTCATTTCTTTTTTGAAAGGACTTCGGCGCCGGAAATACTGTATATTGCCATTTTTACGATTTCCTTGGCTTTTGAGGCTGTCCGTCTTATTCTTCCTTTATATTGTGTTTATATTTTTTCTTTTTTTTATGTAAATATTGCGGCCAGGGTTTTGCTTTTTGCAAGGTTTTTCAGTGTTTTTTCGCTGTTTGCCGCCGGTTTATGCGCCGCCGGTCTTGAGGTACAGAAGACCCGTAATGTCATTTTTGTAATGATTATCGCCGCTCTGGTTATTACATTATGGGTCCCTATTGACAGTTCAAATTGGGATACCAGCTTGAATATAGTCAACAGTTATACTTCCATGTTCACTTTGGTTGAATTGGCGGCTTTTATAACAACTATGATGAGTTTTTTTATTGCTGCTAATATACGCGATTCAAAAGAATATTTTAATGTTGCGATTGGGGTTATGCTTGTCCTTGCCGGCAGAGGTTTTCTTATAAATGTTGATAACTGGGTAGGGTTTGTTCCGGGGATTTTACTATTGTCAATTGGGACTAGGTTTCTTTGTTCTAAGTTGCATAAGATACATTTGTGGCTGTAGGGCAATCCGGCGTAGCCGGATTGCTTAGGAGTTTTGCCAAAGGGAAAACTCTGGTTTTTTGAAATTTTTTTCCTTTGACAAAATTTCATGCTTTTTTATAATATTTTGTGTTTGGCAAAACTCCAGTCTTTTTTATAACGCTTGATGTTACATTGAAAGAATAATATAATTTATCAGTAACTAAGAGGTAATTCATGACAGAAGCAAAAAAGAACATGGATTTGTTGAATAATTTAAATGAGATTCTCGAATATTGCAGGAATTACAGAGAGCCTATAATTGTATCAAATAATGGTGAAGGCAGATTTGCTGTAATGACAGAGGAAACATACGAAGAATTGATTGGGAAAAGCAGAAATGAGCTTTATAGTGCTTTGCAAGCGGGATTAGATCAAATTAATAATGGTGAATATATTGAAGAAAAAGAGTTTTTTGAATTTCTAGATAATTTGGTTGTATCGAGTGAATGACATTGGGGCATATACATTAATGGGTACATGTTAACATTTGCTAATTAATGATTTTATTCCGTGAGCGTGGGCGCAAATCCGCAACGGCTCCGGGTTGGCTGGCATTGTTGAACGCACGCTTTGGCGTGGCCGTATAGGAAATTCAGCCAAATGTCACCGTTGCGGATTTGTGCCTACGCTCATGCAATTTATTCATTATTTAGGGAAGGTTTTACTTGTGAGGCAGAGAGTATTTGTTGACTTGCCATTAAACCTACAAGAAAAGGTGTCAATCACCCTCGTATTGGTGACCGACGCCTTTGCGCTTTGATATAAAAATAGTCAGGTTTTTATATTGTAAAAGAGATTGGATGAATATTTTAAAAGAGAAAACTGTTGAAGAAATGATGTAAGATGTTAGGCACGTTTTTTCCAAGTGGGGGCAGGATTGTATGCCTAAAGATTTGTACCCTAGACATGGGTATATGTTAACATTTGCTATTTAGTGATTTTATTCCGTGAGCGTGGGCGCAAATCCGCAAAGGCTCCGGGTTGGCTGGCCTTTATTGACGCACGTTTTGGCGTGGCCGTGTTGGAAATTCAACCAAGTGTCGCCTTTGCGGATTTGCGCCTACGCTCATGCAATTTATTCATTAATTAGAGAAGGATTTACTTGTGAGGCAGAGGGTATTTGTTGACTTGCCATAAAACCTACAAGAAGAAACAGTAAAAAAAGGTGTCAATTACTCTTGTACTAGTGACCGACACCTTTGCGTGTCTTAAAAAAACAGGCTATTTTCCTCCTTTTTTAGTCTCGGAAACTGTTGCGTTACTACTGTTTTTTCCATGTATCGCCACCGACTAATCTTCTATATGTTCCGGGACCGCCATCTCTTGCAAGATACTTGTCGCGTAAGTCGCCATCGAATGGAGATGGATTCCCTGAACCAAAATTATTAGAAGTAATCGTGCCTTGAATTGTTACGACGGTAAGGTTTTCGCATTTCACAAAAGCATCATCCCCAATGCTGGTGACGCTGTTCGGTATGGTGACGCTTGTAAGTTTGGTGCAATACATAAAAGCCCCAATCCCAATGCTGGTAATGCTGTTAGGTATGGTTACGCTGGTAAGGCTGGTACAGAGGGAAAAAGCATCAGTCCCAATGCTGGTAACGCTGTCCGGTATGGTTACGCTGGTAAGGCTTTTACAGATGCCAAAAGCCGCATTCCCAATGCTGTTAACGCCGTTGGGTATGATGAACACGGTTCCCGTTTTTCCTGGCGGATACGCAACTAAAGTAGTTTTATTTTTGTTATACAATACACCGTCCTGAAGACTATAAGCAGTATTACCGACATTAACATTTATTGTGGCAAGTCTGTCGCAGCCCCAAAAAGCCCAACCCCCAATGCTGGTAACGCTGTCGGGTATGGTGACGCTGGTAAGGCTTTCGCATCCATAAAAAGCCCCAATCCCAATGCTGGTAACGCTGTTCGGTATGATTACTCTGGTAATGTTCTCGTTGTCTCGAAAAGCCTGCTCCCCAATTCCGGTAACCGGATTATTTTGTATACTTGGAGGAATACGGACTTCCTTTTTTGCGCCAACATAATTGGTAATTATTACGCCGTCTTTTACATTTTTGTCCCAATCAATCTGAAAATCCTTTTCGCTGTCATACTGCTGGGCGTAAACCGGAATTATCGCCATTACTATTAATGCGATCCATAAAACCATTTTTTTGTTTTTCATGCTAAATACTCCTTTATTCTTTGATTTGTATTAAAAAGCCGTTCCTAACAGCGAACGGCGTTTTTCCGTGAGTAATGTAAAAATAGCGTAAAAAAGCGATGTTATTTTGTTTGTATAATTGCCTATTGCATGGGGGG